>Ga0224508_10000007_pt1 | contig 301641 bp, 273 predicted proteins | sample SF_Jan12_sed_USG_4_FD_170157 | JGI IMG/M metagenome (GOLD analysis project Ga0224508, IMG submission 170157) | Sediment microbial communities from San Francisco Bay, California, United States - SF_Jan12_sed_USGS_21 | ecosystem: Environmental > Aquatic > Marine > Sediment | place: USA... | reverse complement strand
GGTGGCTGGCGTCTCGGCCTGTTGACCGCGAGCATGACCACTTTCATTGCCGTGGTCGGATTGTGGGCCAAGGCCATGGTCACGCTTTACCTGTGCGGCCTGTCGGTCATCATCGCCTGCCTGATCGGCATCCCGATCGGCATTCTGGCGGCGCGTCACGAGCGCGTGCACCGCGTGGTCAGCGTTATCATCGATACCTTGCAGACCTTGCCCAGTTTCGTCTACCTGATGCCGGTGGTAATGCTGTTTCGGGTTGGCGACTTTGCCGCGATGCTGGCAGTGGTCGCTTACGCGATTACGCCGATCATCCGCTACACCGATCACGGTATCCGCCATATCGCCGGCGACCTGATCGAAGCCGCGCGGCAGGTCGGCATGACCCGCGGCCAGTTGTTGCGCAAAGTGCAGATCCCGATGGCGTTGCCGCACATCATGCTGGGTGTCAACCAGACCATCATGATGGCGTTGTCGATGCTGGTGATTACCGCGCTGGTCGGTACCCGGGAACTCGGCCAGGAGGTCTATATCGCGCTGACCAAGGCCGACACCGGGCGCGGCATTATCGCCGGCGTCTGCGTCGCTTTTATCGCGATCATGTCGGATCGCATGATCAACGCCTGGGCGACGCGGCGTAAACGCGAGTACGGACTTGAGTGATACCAGCGCGAAAACCGGGGCGCGAATCTTCTTTATCGAGATGATGGGAGTGCCCGGCAGCTACGATGCCTCGGTTTACGATCATTTCGATGACAGGGACCAGGAAGGATTGTGGTTCGTACAACGTTATGCGCATGTACCGGGCATCACCATCGAAACCTGTAACGTTTGCCTCGGCGCGCCGCTACCCGGCCCCGATGAGGCTGATGGGCTGGTGCTGGCTGGCAGTTACAATTCCGTTCATGATCATACTGCCTGGCAGCAGGCAGTGCGCGCCTGGCTGCCGGTGATGCGTGCGCACCGCGTTCCGATCCTCGGCATATGCGGATCGCATCAGCTGATTGCCCACCTCGAGGGCGCCCGCGTCACCCGATATGAGGACGGGCCGTTTGCGGGTACATTCCCGGTCGCGCTGACCGAGGCCGGCAAGGCTTCTCCGCTGATGCGGGATATCGCCGACCAGGACTGTTTCCACTACGCCAACAGCGAACATGTTGTCGATATCCCGCTCGGCAGCACGCTGCTCGCTCGCAGCAGCAAGGTGCCGGTTGCGGTGCTCGATTTTGGCGATCATTGTTACAGCACCCAGTTTCACCCCGAGGCCACTGAAGAAACTCTCGGCACGATCTGGCGCTACAAGGCGCCCGAATTGATGCAGTATTACCATGCCCACGACAAGGGCGACCGGCTGGTCGAGAATTTTCTGCAACTGGTGCGGGATCTGATTTAGGGGAATCGTGAATCGGCGTTACCGGAGAAATAGGTATACTGTCCCCGATATATTCACAATGGCAATGCTCATCAGGCCGATGATCAGTATTGGCCCCATTATGCCCATGTCCCGGATGTTAGCGACCAGCATATTCGGTTCGGTAAACAGGCGCAGATATTCCGAATCAGCCAAAGCAAGATAGATACCCGTCGAGACAATGAGCACGGCCACCGTGATCACTAATTTGAGTACAGGTGATTGCATCTTGGAAAAAGTTCGTTATCCACGTTTTATCCCATTTAGTGACGCAAGTGGCCCACGAGTTCGATTGTCAGGCCACTTGCGTTTTTTTAGGAGATAGTAATTTACTTTGACTTTTGCGCTTCCAGGATCTGCGCGAGCAAAGATTCGATTTTGGCCAGGTGCTGCTCCATTTTCTGCATGTGCTGCATGCGCATTTGCATCATTTGCGGATTCATCATCATATTACCCATGCCTTGACCCATCATCGGCATGCCGTAACCAGATCCTTGGCCGTATCCCATGTGCGGCATTTGGTGCATCATTTGCGGATGCATCGTCATGTTGCCCATGCCTTGACCCATCATCGGCATGCCATAACCCTGGCCATATCCCATATGCGGCATTTGTTTCATCATCTGTTGCATCGTCTCAGGATTCATCATCATGTTGCCGCCCTGCTTCATCATGGGCATGGTTGTGGATGGTTCGGCGTCGTCCTGGGAACTGGCCAGAGCGGTGGTCGACACTACTAATCCGATAATCAGAAGTTTCAGTGCTTTTGAATGTTTCATGTCTCATTCCTCGTTAAGTTATCTAATTGAAAAATGTAATGTAAAAACCTCTCTTGCTGACAATCGCTCAATCGAGGCGCGGCCTGTAAATTCCCAGGCAGAAAAATCCTAGATTTTTGGAGGATGTTCTGGGATTGCTGGGTAGCGTGTATAGATGGCGGTATCCTCGAATAGGACTGTGCGGCGCACTACCGCAGACGATACTGCTAGCTCACTTGAGAATTGTAACGGGGCGCAGTCATAGTGCACCGCACAAACTGAAGAATCATGGCAGTAATTGACAGGCTCCTTATCGATATCGCTGCTAAACATTGAAATGGTTGATTCTGTAAATGACAATGCACAATGATCTACCGAATTTACCGCGTCTTTACCTTGCGCCGAGGCAATTGGTATAAAACCCAAGATCAGGTTAAACACCACCACACATGAAATTAGTTTTTTATTTATGTGGCACATAATCGTTCTAAAGTAAATAATCGTTCAATACTACCGAAAATGTAAACCTGGTCATTGATTTAAATCATCGCGCATTTGCTTGAATTCATCGCGATCTATTTCTCCCCTGGCATAACGCTCCTTTAATATTTCCAGGGCCGATTTTTCCCGCTTTTGGGAATTACCAGCCTGACGTGCCGCGAAAACAACAAACCATACCAGTGCTATCAGAATTAATATCCAGAAAATCCACATCATGCCGCCGCCAAAGCCGTGCCATTCGTACATCAGGTTTCCTCGCATCGATAGATGCTTGCCACGGTTATATTCTCGTTGAATCCAGACACAGCAGGTTATCAATTAACCTACCTACCTCGGTTTCAGTTTTAAAAACGTCCATCGCATGAATTCAAAGAAAATTTTCGAAAGTAGTTTAAATCCTGTAGACACTACAGGCTCAAGTAGTGTTCCATGTGTTACTTGATCTACATCAACTAATCGCCTCGGCTGACCAGGAAAGAGGTTAAATTTGGTTGAACAGCAATTTTTTAAGGCAAACGGGTAGTGTGTTAAGTTGCCGGGTATCGGTTAAACAGGGAAAGGAAAGGGACAATCTGCCAAAAATTCCAGAACTATGCTAAGTTTGCTGTGTCTGATTTGGTAACAAAAAAATAATCGCACAGGGTTTTCAATTGTTAGTAATAGTCTGCAAGAAAAAATTGATCCATTGGCTGTTGATACTATCAATAGGGCTAATGCCCGCCTTGATTCTGGCTTCGAACGAAATACACCACATGGACTCCATGTCGACCAGCCCCTTCGATTGCGATCCGATGAAAAAGGGCGTTGATCTCTCTTGTGAAAATGAAAGCTGCTTGTCGACGATCCATGCTTGCGGTGCGAACTCCGGCACCGGGTTTATCCCGGTAAGCATCGCGAATGAATTTAATTCATTGTCCCAACTAACTATTCATCCTCCGGACAAAATCAATTACCGGTCCCGACTGGCTCATTCGATATACCGACCACCGATTGCCTGAATAAAGTCGGGTCACGCAGATTGCGTGTTTTGTTACTTTAATTCGGGAAATCAAATGAAACAACTTGTAAATTTAACTTGTCTGGCGGTCATTTCCATGTGGGCTCTACCCGGTTCCACCATCGCCGCGGAAACAATCGAAATTCCTTTTAGCCTGGCCAAGGGTCAAGTGCTGTACGAGAAGTATTGCAGCAGCTGTCACGGACTGCAGCTCGACGGCACGAACGAGGGGCCGCCCTTGGTCCATCCGTTTTACAAACCCTCGCACCATGGCGACAAATCGTTTTACCGTGCGGCCTTGCAAGGGACTAAGCAGCATCACTGGAATTTTGGCGATATGGCACCGGTCGAGGGTATGACGCGCAAGAAAATGGATAGCCTCGTGCCCTATGTCCGCTACTACCAGCAGCAGAAAAAACTTTACTAGCGGGTATGGCCATGAAAACACTCAAACTCTTAATTGCAGCATTCATGCTGATTGCCGGCCAGGTAACGGCCGCCGAGCAGGAACGCTGGTATAGCGAAGACCAGGTTACCCAGGGTGAGCAGCTGTTTCGTCAGAACTGCGCGTCTTGTCACGGTCAAAACGCCGAGGCCACGCCCAACTGGAAGAAAACCGACGCCAACGGCAACTATCCACCACCACCGTTGAACGGCACTGCACATGCCTGGCATCACGATTTGAACCTGTTGCGCCGCACGATTCGCGAGGGTGGAGCCAAGTTGGGAGGCCAGATGCCCGGATTCGAGGGCAAGCTCGATGCTGCGCAAATCGACAGCGTGATCGCTTTCTTCCAATCGAAATGGCCGGACGATATTTATCAACGATGGGCAGGTCGATTCGAATCCTCGGACCTGCCATCGCTAAACGACATTGTGGTGGCTGCCAAAAGACCTCTGACCAAATTGCTGCGACAGAGAATTGGCAATGCAAAAATCGACGATGTCGAGGAAACCTCGATCGAAGATGTCTGGCAGGTGCAAATCGGCAATCGCTATATTTATCTGCTCGACGATGGCAAGTATGCCTTGATGGGAGACCTGGTGAACCTGCAGAGTGGTCGAAATCTTACCGAGCAGTCACGCCGGGTCACCGCGGTCGAGACCATGGCAGCATTTAGCGATGAAGATCTGGTGATATTCGCCGCCAAGGGTGAAAGCAAGGCTACGCTGAATGTGTTTACCGACACCTCTTGTCCCTATTGTCAGAAGCTGCATAGCGAAATTGATAAATTACAGGAGGCCGGCATTACCGTAAGGTATTTGCCCTACCCCCGCGGTGGTAGCAGCGGACCTGGGTATCAACACCTCAAATCGGTCTGGTGTGCAGAGGACCGCAACCTGGCTATGACAGAGGCTAAAAACCAGCAGTTCGATGGTTTACCGGCCGGTGATTGCGTCGCAGCCGCGACGATCGACCGCGGTTATCGCGCTGGCAACGAGATTGGTATAAGTGGAACCCCGGCACTGCTCAAGAGCAACGGTGAAAAAATAGAGGGTTATCGACCCTATCAGGAGCTAATCCCGCAGTTATTACAATAACCGAATCGCGAGTAAATTCTTTAGGTATCGTTAACGAGACCTCGCAAGATTTATCAGATCAAAATTGGAGCGAATCAAAAATGAAAATTATGCCATTCACTTATGTGCTTCTTCTTTTCCCGGCCCTGGTACTCGCTGGTGGAATCCACGATCATAGCCATGGCCATGAAATCTATAGCGTCGGTGCGCCGGGTACTGGCGAACCAGATCGTCGGATAACGGTATCGATGCGCGATAGTATGCGTTTCGTATTTGAACCCCAGCTACGAACTTTGCAACACGGAGAAACGATCGAATTTATCGTACGCAACAACGGCGCGATACGACACGAGTTTTCCATTGGCAACGCTGAGGACCAGGTTAAGCATGCGGAGATGATGCGAAAGATGCCCGATATGAAACATGAAGATCCAAACACCTTATCCTTGGCGGGCGAAGAGACGGGTCGGCTCTCGTGGCGCTTCATGGGAGACGATATAGTCGTTTTTGCGTGTAACATTCCTGGTCATTTCGAAGCCGGCATGAAGCATGAGATTCCAATCACAATGGATGCTCAATAACAAGGCGGTCTATGATTTCCAGACAAATACGATGTTTCGTAGTAGTCGATCTCTGCAGCTGATTTAGGATACTTTAGGATCTATTTTCTCGTAACCAGATGCTAACGAAGCCATGGCAGACTTCGGTGAACGGCCGACAAGCGACGCTCGAGCTATAGGGAGCAGCGGTTAAGAAGTCAACATATGTTATCTTGAACATTCCATCGACTTTAGCATGCATTTGACATGGGTTTAACGATCGGAAGGCTGGCGAGTAAAGCTGAAATCAATGTTGAAACGATTCGCTACTATGAGCGGCGTGGTCTAATCAAGCAACCCACCAAACCCAAGGTCGGGTATCGTCAGTACGATAGTGAAATCCTTCAAAGGTTACTTTTCATAAAGCGAGCAAAATCCCTGGGATTTAGTCTCGATGAAATTGAAAGTCTACTTACTTTATCGGAGGGGCGGTGCGCGGATGTGCAATCACTTGCCGAACAAAAGCTAAATCGCGTCAAAGCCAAGGTGCAAGATTTAAAGCGCCTCGAGAATGTGCTTCAGGATTTGATCAGACAATGCAACAGCAATGTAGACCAGGCACATTGCCCAATAATCGAAACCCTGTTGAACGAAGAATAATCGGTCTATGCCAATTGACTCCGTACATAAGTACGGGGTTTACAGTAATGCCCTTGTCATAAGCGTGGGGGGTTGGCCGGATGGCGAACATCCTTTCCCTTGTAACCAGGTTAGGTGACAAATCAGGTTCCCTTGGTGCCGTAGTTGCTGCCATGGGATGCTCATTCTGTTTTCCGGCTATAGCCAGCCTGGGCGCAGCCATCGGACTAGGATTTCTGGCCCAATGGGAAGGCTTCTTGCTCACCAGGATATTGCCCGGCGCGGCTATCCTGACTTTGCTGGTAAACGTTCTGGGTTACCTTTATCACCGCCAATGGTATCGCTCGGTTCTGGGCGCCATAGGACCCATCACAATCTTACTGGTGCTCAATTTCTGGTTCGCCACGTACTGGCGTACCGATGCTATTTATGGCGCTCTGGGCTTAATGGTAGCTGTATCAATTTGGGATATTTTCTGGCCCTCAAACCGCCACTGTGATGCCGCCCAAAATATCGAACCTGAAATCAAATAATTTTCATATTAACCAAGTTAGAATCATTACGTAGATGACAGAAATAATTTTAGAATCAACTCTTATTTGCCCGCATTGTGGTCACAGTAAAACCGAGGTCATGCCAACCGATGCCTGCCAGTATTACTACGAGTGTGGGTCCTGTCATACGCTGCTCAAGCCCAACGAAGGCGACTGTTGCGTTTACTGTTCGTTCGGAACCGTAAAGTGCCCCCCAATTCAGGAGGGAAACTCTTGTAGTGAATGAGAGTCTGAGTCGGATCGGTAATGGACTTTGGGATCGGTAAAATGAGCATCCGCCCCTGACACTAATTTCTTCCCGAGCCAAAAAAATATACGGCAGCTTTCGCTTGCCTTTGGATTCAAACGTATTCAACTAATACTGCGGCAAGTGAATGCTATTAGCGGCCGTGATACTTTTGTGAATTTATTGCGCAATACTTACGGCTCGTTCGAACTGCCGGGATCAACGGAAGAATGCATACCGGCAAATGACGAGGTTGAAGTATGCTTTATCTCTGCGGCCCCTGGATTTCACCGCGAAGTAAAGTCGAAATTAAACTTGAATGAGGACACAACAAATATGAATACAGCAAAAAAAACCACTGGTGCTGCGATCGCGATTGCAGCTGCGACCTTGTTGGCAACCGCACCCATGTCTGCTTCAGCGGGCAGCCAGGTCGGCAAATGCATGGGCGCCAATTCGTGCAAGGGACATAGCGCGTGTAAAACCGCAACCAGCAGCTGTAAGGGATTAAACGCCTGTAAGGGTCAGGGTTTTCTGGAAATGACCAAGGCTCAGTGCGACGAAGCCGAGGGCAATTTCGAAACCTGATTTTACCGGGGTCAGTATTCGGCGAAACCAGGTGCAACTCTCTAGGTAGCCCTGGTTTCGCTTTTTCCTAAGAATTAGCAATCGATACCCTGGCATTCGAGCGCGGCCCGATTGAACTCTGTTTCGCAATTGCAATCAAAACTCCATAGTCAGTCTGGAGTAATTTATGACGCAACCCCTTCAGTCCGGCCAGGCGCTTGATCAAAAATGGCCCCGCCAAACGGCAGGCGGCAAGCGGATCCTGGTTGTAGAGGACGACCCGGACATCTGCCACCTACTTGAACTCCACTTGCGTGACAATGCCTACCAGGTAGACGTTGTAACCAATGGTATCGACGGTCTCAATCGGGCCAGCAACCATGCCTACCAACTAATTGTGCTGGACTTGATGTTGCCAGGGCTCGATGGACTTGAGCTGTGCCGCAAACTGCGCAGCCAGTCGATCATGATTCCAATCCTGATGTTAACTGCCAAATCCAGCGAACTCGATCGTGTGCTCGGTCTCGAGCTCGGCGCAGACGACTATCTGACTAAGCCGTTCTCCATTCTCGAGTTGCAGGCTCGAGTCAAGGCTATCCTGCGCCGTAGCGAGCTTGTCACACCCTCGGCGACAAGTGCTTCGGATGAGCGCATCGAAATCCAATCCCTCGTCATCGACGCAACCCGGCGCAGCGTCACCATCGATGCACAGGCGGTCGAGTTAACCGCCAGGGAATTTGATTTACTGTTGCATTTTGCGCGTCATCCGGGCCGCGTTTTCAGCCGCGGGCAGTTACTCGATCAGGTCTGGGGTTACAGCCATACCGGCTATGAACACACGGTTAACTCGCACATCAACCGGCTACGCAAAAAAATCGAGGGGGTATCTTGTCAGGTACAGTTCATCGAAACCGTCTGGGGTGTCGGCTATCGCTTCCGCGATGCCTGAATGCCGATGTTTCACAGTCTTTACATCAAGCTGGTACTGGTTTTGTTTTTGCTGTTCCTCGGCATCGGCGCCGTGTTTCTGTTCGTCGCAATGTACACCGCGCCGATGTATCAGCAGGAAGTTAGTCAGCAACTGAATCAGGACCTGGCACGCTATATCGTCAGGGAGCATGTACTGATCGAGGACGGGCAGGTACAGCAGAACAACCTCGCGGAGCTGTTTCAAAATGTGATGATCATCAATCCAAGCCTTGAGCTGTACCTGCTCGACGCCGATGGCCAGGTGATCGGCCATTCGATGGCGCCGGACAAGGTCAAGCAAAAACAGGTCTCGCTAGGCCCGGTCAACCGCTTTCTCGAGCAGCGCGATGCGGGCTTGATCATGGGTGACGACCCCGGCCATGCCACGCGCCAGAACAGTTTCAGCGTGGCGCCGATTGACGTCGATAACCAGCGACAGGGTTATATCTATGCCATTCTTGGCAGCGAGAAAATCAACCGCATCTCGGATGTGTTACAACGCAGCCTGATCATGCGTTGGAGTGCAGCCTCGATTGCGGTGGCGCTGGGCTTCGCCTTTGTCGCTGGCCTGTTGTTGTTTTTCTTCCTGATGCGCAAGCTCAGGGTGTTGAGTTCGGCGATGCAGACCTTCAAGGACAATCACTTGCAGGTAAACGAGCTTGCGGTCGAGCCTGATGATGCCACACTTGACGAGATCGAGAGTATGACCGTGACATTCCAGAAGATGGCGCAACGCATCGAGGAGCAAATGCAGCACTTGCAGGAAGTCGAATCCACGCGTCGTGAAATGGTGGCCAATATTTCACACGACCTGCGCACGCCGCTGGCCTCGTTAAGTGGATTTCTGGAGACGCTACAACTCAAACCGGAAGAACTCTCCGAGCAAAACAAGCAGAAATACCTGCGCATAGCTTATGAAAATGCGCAGCGATTGACGCGGCTGGTCGAAGAGCTGTTCGAGCTTGCCAAGCTGGATGCCAACGAGTTGCAGCCACGCGTGGAGTCGTTCTCGCTTGCGGAGCTGGCCTTCGATGTGTCGCACAAGTTTTATCTGCGCGCGCGGGAGCAAAATATCGAATTCAACGTAGTAGTCGACGAGCAGGTGCCTGATGTATCGGCCGATGTGGGCATGATCGAGCGCGTGCTCGATAATTTGATCGATAATTCGTTCAAGCATACACCGGACCGAGGGCATATTCGCCTGCAGGTCGCCCCGCGTGATTGCAGCGTCGAGATCGCAGTTTCGGATACCGGCTACGGCATCGCCGCCGAAGAATTACCCTACGTGCTGAAGCGTTTTTATAAAAAGGCCAGTAGCACGGGTAAAGGTGACACCGATTCCGGGCTCGGCCTGGGGCTTGCGATCGCGTCGCGCATCGTCGAAATGCATGGCGGTCATTTGTCGGTAGACAGCGTCTTGCACCAGGGCACAACCTTCCGATTTTCGTTGCCGGCGACGGCTTGAAGTGATAAAAATTTTATAATTTGGTGATTGCCACGTGATCTGTAGTACGCATAGTCAAGCCTCTTATTCGAGGAGGAAAGACCATGCTTACAACCCTGAAGAAAGCGCTGGGCGCGCTGCTTGTATCCAGCTTGATTGTTATCTCATCATCAGCACAGTCCAGCGGTTGGCCTACTTACCATGTGACGATTACGAACCTGACCAACGCCATAATCTTTACACCGATTCTGGTTGCAAGTCACCGTAGGCAGATCGATCTGATTGGACTCGGTTCGCCCGCGAGCGAGGAATTGACCGCGATAGCCGAGGCTGGCGATATTTCGCTACTCGAAGCTGCGCTCAAAGACATGAACCAAGTGGCCGATGTGCAGAATTCGGGAGGCCCGCTGATGCCAGGCCACTCAGTTACGGTCGTGTTGAAAGCCCGTCACGGGGCGCGGCGAATCAGCCTTGCCGCGATGATGCTGCCGACCAACGACGGATTCATTGCGCTCGACAGTGTCAAAGCACCGAAACGCGGCACGCAAACCTATTATTCACCTGGCTATGACGCGGGCACCGAACCGAATGACGAATTGTGTGTGAACATTCCCGGCCCGATCTGCGAAGGCGAAGGCTTGTCGACCTACAAAAATCCCGATGACGAGGGTTATGTGCATATCCATCGTGGCATTCATGGCGTTGGCGATCTGCTGTTGCAGCCAGCCATCTATGACTGGCGCAACCCGGTGGCCAGGATCACGGTAACCCGCATTGGGCACTAGTGTTACAGGGAAATTGACGATGCCATCCCGGTCGCGCACATAATTATGGGGCGCACTCGAATTCCCCGAAATAAAAGCACTGTGGGTGCGCCCCATTTTTTAAGGTTTATCGGCTTTTATGCCGATCCCTTTTTCAAAAATATATAGGGCGCAGACCACATTTTTCTAAAGGCCTAATAGTTAAATACGTGGTCTGCCCCCTTTAGCTCTATTGAAATGACTACCGTAGTTGCGTGCCAAATTTGTGCCCCATTAACCGTAAATTACTGCTATTTACTGGCACAAACTGAAATGGGAAGCGCGTAAGTAACTGTTTTTATTAAGCTAAGAAAATTTATATCCGACTGAATATCCTCGTGTCGGTGCCGAACGCGGACCGCCGAATGCGGGCCAGTTCGATTGCGCGGCTCATCCCTGAGCCGAGTTCTTTGGACTCACTTCGCTCGCGCAAAATCGCTCCTGGCGATTTTGTCCGTCCCGGCACCAATCTCACAACAAGCCACTGACCATTGAGTCTGCTCACGATTGCCGGGCATAGGTGAAATCGTGATGTAAATAATAAAAACAAGATTCCTGGATTCGTTCATGCTGGATTAAGACAAAACCTTGGACAATGCCACCGGACGTACGCTTTGGCTGTCATTATGTAATTTTATATTAAATAGTTACGGTGTCTTATGGCACCTGGGCTGGCATGATCGCCTGTACAAGTTTTTAATTCACTTACAAGAGACTTAATCATCATGAAGCAACTGATTTTACCTTTCATAATCGCGTTTTTTATGGCGACACCTTCGATGGCAACCGGTTTCGTTTCCACGCCACTCATTTTGGCTAGTTCCCACCAAACCGACACGGAATCGAGCGAGGGAGCCGAAGTCGAAGAAGATGAAGTAAAGGATAAGAAGGATAAGAAGGATAAGAAGGATAAGAAGGATAAGAAGGACAAGAAGGATAAGAAGGACAAGAAGGATAAGAAGGACAAGAAGGATAAGAAGGATAAGAAGGATAAGAACGATAAAAGGAAAGATGGAGATAAGAGGAAAGATGGAGATAAGAGGAAAGATGGAGATAAGAGGAAAGATGGAGATAAGAGGAAAGATGGAGATAAGAGGAAAGATGGAGATAAGAGGAAAGACAAGGACAATAAACAAAAGTCAGACGACGATGATGAGGACGACGATGATGAGGACGACGATGATGAGGACGACGACGATAAAGATGAAGATGACGAAGACGAGCCCGAGAACAGCTAGTTGGTGCTGACGCTTTAATCTGCGTTCCGAAATCAGGGGAGGGAATCCCTGGTTCGCCATGAAGTACCTTCGCCACCGGCTCCGGGGCGATCGCGCTCACCATCCAAAAATATATCCTAAAAATAGAACGCTTCCACAATGTTTAGCACTGGACCGAAATGCCACGCGGTGGGCATTTTGGTGCAATGGAGGAATCGCAACTGTTAGTCGACGATGTTCAAACGTTTGCTCAAAGCATACGTTGATTTCAAAATTAATATTCAAATCCCTATCTATCTGGAGCGCTTTACCAGCGCTCACGCAGACTTGAAGTGTATTTTTCGATATTAGGAGCGGAATTGAATTAAGCGAGCGCCTGGTTGATAAATAAGCTCTTTCAGCAGTAGCCAAACATTAAGATACCAACTCTTGCACCATCTTTATTTTGTACGGAGTTTTGCGGGGATTAGTTGTGCATTGTTATGCTTTGTGGTGCAAAGTCTCGCAACGGGCGCCCCATAAGTTGATGTACCTCGTCAGTTGAAAAGACTCTCTTTCCCTGGATGGAATATATCAGATCGCTATCTTCGAACCATGCATTATAAGCTTCCAAACCTTGTGCAACATGGGCCACGTAAACTGCATCTTCGTATCCACCCTCGCCCCTGTCGATCGGGTTAAAGTTGCTAAGCGTCATGCCGGAAAGCGCAAGGCCGGTTTGTTCGAGCATTTTTGGTTGAGGTGTGAAGGGTAAGGTCACGATCATTTTTTCTCCGTTCCTCTCTATGACCAGATCTGCAGCTTCCTTGACTCCGCGGAGTTGATACATGAGGTGGTCGATATTTGTAATTTGTTCGGTTGTGCCACTAACACGCTTGATAATATCTCCAAATTCTAATAGCGATTTGTCAGCGTAATAGGAGCGCGCCACGACAAGGCGGGGCCTATCCGAATCATGTGCGATAAACACGATTGGAAATGAGGGTGGTGAAGGGTCTCGATCTGCCTCGATCAGTGACACAATTTTACAGACATGGTCTATCGAAACAGTCAAATTTAAACCTTCTGTGTCGTTTCTGCTTATCTTCGCCTGGCTAACCCCAACAACCTTCCCCGATTTGAGGCTTATTAATGGCCCACCGGAGTTACCACTATTGAGTGGCGCATCGGTTTGAAGTGATTCGTTGCCACCCACGAATGTTGTGCCTGATATAATTCCGCGGGTGCCGGTAAAGTTCAAACCGGCAGGATGACCAAAGACGACGACGGGGTTACCCATCTCGGGCTTTTCGTTGCAGCCCAGCCTGGCTTCTGTTGCATTTTGCGGGATAGCTTCGCCGGGGATTCTTACCAGTGCTAAATCAATCTGTGGGTCGAGGTAGAACTTTTCTGCAGCAAAATAATCGCCACCCTTGAATCTTACATTGACAGAAGAAGGTGCTTCTGCAGCCACGTGACGATTGGTAAGCACCCAGCCTTTGGCTTTGTTGATCAGGAATCCTGCACCCGTAATGGTTCCATGCGTGTCGTTTATGTATGGATGCCTGGTTGTAGTCTCAATCTTGACCGTGTAAAGGGCGGCATCATCAAAAACAGTTTCGATGGACGCTGCATAAGTAATCGAGGCGTTTAATACAAGCAGGGTAAAGACAAAACTCCTTACCATCGAAGTCTTCATATTTCCCTCTTCTTAAAAATTTCGCAAGCCCGGATTTGTTGGCCGTTTAAAAAATAAAAGTATAGACGAGGTGCCCAGAAATGATCGGGGCCAGACCTTTCAGCATCTAAATTTACTCTTCCGGTTTACTTTTTGACGCCAAAAATAGCTTGATGATCAGCAGTAGCCATGGGGTTCCATGGAGCAATAAATCGAAAATGTCGAGGGGTTCGTTGAGCTCACCCGAAGCCAGCATCTTGAGCTTCTCCCAAAGATGCGGTTCAGGTGTGAAAGGAGCCAATCCCAGGGTGAGACACAACACGATCAGGATAGACAGGGGTAGGCGGTTAAATAAGCTGCGCATAGCGAATTCCGAAAGCAGTTCCGGAGACAGTATACCCAATCCTTTTTACCGCCGAGCGTTCCTGTAGAGCCGGCCTGCTGTCCCCTGACTATGAAAACCAGCCTTCCCCCTGGGATTCGTTGAAGAATCAAATATATCTGGGGGCTGACAAATTTGTAGAGAATGTCCAGTGCAAGAGTGATCCAGACCAGTCCGGGTTAGATATTCCCAGAAAACAGGAACAGGCGCCGCCCGAACCGCTTAAACATTTCGAAGAAAAATTTAGCAAGCGTCGAGAAGCTATGGCAATGGATTATCTGAGTGGGCATTGTACTCGGACCGTGGCAGGTGATTATTCTGCGTGAGTTACGCTATGGTCGGCCGTGTCGTAAAACCCAAGGAAGGTCGCGCTTGATTTGTGGATTGTAAAGCCTGACCCCACTACACTGTTAGCCATCACTTCGAATATCAACAAAATAAATAGAGAACAACATGGCGATTCCGTTCAAAAGCCCAGTTCCAAAGCATACCTACAATTCCACCAGGGAAAAGGCAGCTATTACCCGACATTTCAGCAAACGCACAGTTCCGAAATCTGTAAACGGACGCCTGCTGATAGCATCCTGGAATATTGCCAATCTCGGCGCGCAAGACCGAACGCCAAACGCCAGGAAACTGGTGGCGCATATCTTAAAACGCTTTGACCTGGTTGCAGTGCAAGAGGTTAACGACGAATTTAGAACCTTTGCTAAAATTGTTGAGATGATGGGTAGCAAGTATAAATTCATCATGTCCGATACAGCCGGTAATAATGAGCGTCTCGCATTCGTCTATCACACAGATAAAGTCACTCCGACTAATCTGTTCGGTGAGCTGGCACTAAGGCCCCGAGAGTATCCGAAAAGAACCGTCAAAGTCAGATGGACAGACTCAAATGGAGTCAATCGTATCGACAAGTTCCAGAATCACAGATTTGTCCCATTTGACAGAAACCCGTTTATCGGATCATTTTCGTCTGGAAAATTTGACTTTGTACTGGCCAATGTCCACCTGTACTTTGGGGAATTCCAGAACTCAAAGAAGAAAGAAGATCGGAAGAAGTACGCGAGGCGGGTTCTTGAGATTCACGCGCTTGCAAGATGGGCAGACCGTCGAAAGAACAAAGCGACCACATATGACAAGGACATCATTCTGATCGGAGATATGAACGTACCAGCAATGGAAAAGACGGAAAGCACCTACAAGGAACTAGTAAAGTATGGTTGGTGTCCAGTTGACTACACATCCAAGACGGGAGGTTCGAACCTGGGCAACGACAGGACATATGACCAAATGGCGTTTGCCCCAACAATTCCTAAAACAAGAATAACCGCACAAGGCGTTTTTGATTTCGACAAGGCTGCATTTAAGCCATTGTGGGAGAAACTTTTGAGTCAAATGCCGAAGAGCAAAGCAATTGGTCTGTTCAATCGACATGTAAAGCATCATATATCTGATCATCGCCCACTCTGGGTACAACTCGATATTACGTAGAGTAAACTGCTCAGGTCTGTCCCTTATTATAAAAAGAGACTTTTTTCTTCTTGTAATAGCAATACCTTGACCTGTCCGTAATTTGCGGCAGTATTTTGATCACAGGTGCTTTAGACAAAGCTATTTATAGACTGCGAAAGATCGGTCACCTGGTACTGAGGTAACTCTTTGAGCTGGAGATTGACTTGCTACCTAAGTCGAAATAGGACAAATATGAGGAATTTTTGATGGCCGCGAAAAATAAACAAAAGACAACACAAAAGAAACGTAACAATAGAAAAAAAACTCAATCGGTTAAAAAGCAGAAGATCTCCTTCAAATATTGCTGCCAGCCGGTCACCCCTGAACGAGAATTTGGACGACGAGTTAATAGCGACCGCGCGGCTCTTATACGGATCTCAGATAAAAAGTGGGCGAACGGCACGCGGCTTCACTACTATTTCTTTAAAAACGCGGGTCAACGAGGCACCGCGGCTGAGCGCGATGTTGTCCGTGACGCATTCAAGAGATGGAAAAATGTAGGAATTGGCCTTGAGTTCGTCGAGGTTGATTCGGCAGATGAAGCTGAAATCAGGATTGGCTTCAGGCGTGGTGATGGAGCGTGGTCCTACGTCGGTCGAGATGTTCTCGATCAGGGTATCAGTGATCAGACGATGAATTTTGGTTGGAATATCCGCAACGACATCGATACTGCAATTCACGAAATCGGACACACTCTCGGATTTCCACACGAACACCAAAACCCGAATTCGGGCATCGAGTGGGATGAAGAGGCAGTTTATGCAAATCTTGCGGGACCACCGAATTTCTGGAGTCGTGAAACAACCTTTTGGAATATAATAAGAAAGCTGGAGCAAGCTGAGGTACGCGGCTCTGAGTGGGACAAAGATTCCATCATGCACTACCCGTTCGACAAAGGCATGATCCTCAAGCCTGAGGAATTCCAGACCAGGCCACTGATTCCAAGACCGGGGCTATCAGCGAGAGACAAAGAGTGGTGCAATATCTTTTACCCTCCGCTGTCAGTCAATGACTATAAGGTTTTGAAACCGTTCAGGTCTGTCCGGGTGACCATTAACCCGGGAAAACAACTAAATTTCTATGTGAAACCGACGGCAACGCGTTGGTATGAATTTGGAACTTTCGGTAATGCCGATGCTGTGATGGTGCTGTTTGAAGAGATCGACGGCAAGCCGCGTTACAGGGTCGGCGATGATGACAGTGGCGAAGACTTTAATGCCTACTTCGAAGAAAGGCTATTTGCCGGTCGCACCTATATACTGCGTGTGCGCTTGTATTGGCAACACAGAAGGGGCAATTTTGGAGTAATGATGTGGTAATGAAAATCCGGAATTGAAATAGGCATACGGTCCCCTGTAATTCAGAATGTGCGCACCCATGGATATTGCACAGATTCGCTTCCGCTCCTGGCACCCTAGCTACTCCTGGCACCCTATCTAATATCGGCATTTTTAAAAAACGATCCTCCTGGTTAGGCCCGTTACTGCGAATGGAATTCTTTAGGGCAATGATTCGATACCGACCCGTTCGATTTCTTGCCTGCTCATCAAGATTTGAAGAAGCTCCGGTAAGAGGTTGATTTATATAAAAATTACTGCGCAGCCTCGAACGCAAGGCGAGTGCGGAGCACAGATTTTAGACCCGATCCACGCCCACCCACCAACCGTGACAGGTGCCACCGAAAATTGACCGTGGTTTTTTGCCAGTCTGGACTATTATTAATCTCGATATACACATATTAACCAAACAATCTGGAACTAACTGAAACGTAGCTCATGTTCAATACACCACCTGATACGAACAAGTCAAAGACGATCGATGCACTGATTCCGATGATCGATCTGTTCGCCGTGCTGGCGATCGTGTTCATGATTTACTCGAGTGATGAAATCATTGCCTCGCAGGAGAAAAGTCAGGAGACGATCGAGAAGATCACTGTCGATTACAAAAAACTGCAAGAAGAGCTTGCCGCGGCTGAAAAGGCCAGGCAGCAACGTCGCGAGATCCTGGCACAAAATGCCGTGAAGTCGTTAGAGGAAATTGAGGCCGAGAGAGATCAGAAAGCGAAACAATTAGTCTCTCAATTTACACAAATGCTGGCCGAGCAGCAAAGCCAGGCTTCGGAGGAATATGAACGTCTCGTCGCCAAGTTGGAACTTGAGCAAGAGCAGGAAGTGGCAAGGCAAACGGCCGAGCTTGAAGCACAAAAGAAAAGGGAAGTAGCTGAGCTGGAGCAACAAAAGGAAGCAGAAGTAACGTCAGTTAAGGAACAGCTAGAGCAGGTCGTTACGGCCAAGGAGACGCAACTCGAAACTACCCAGCAGGCACTTGTTGAAGTCGAGATGAAGCGGGTACAAGAGTTGCAAAGGAAGGAAGCAGAACTCGAGATGCAAAAACAAGTTGAGGTGGCAAAGGTAGAGCAGCAACGTATCGAGCGGGACACGCAAGCAGCCAGGGAAGCCGAGCAGATAAAACAGGAAAAAGAGCAGGCATTGGCAAAGGCAGAACAGGAACAAACCGAGGCTCTGGCAAAGCAAAAAGAAGAACTGGAAGCACAGAAACTGGCAGCAGCACAAGCAGCGGCAGAAGCCGCCGCAGAGGAAGCCAGGCAGCAGGCAGCAGCAGAGGCTGAACAGGCACTCGCACAAGAGCTGGCTGCTCAGCAAGCCAGGCTAGACGCACAACGTCAACAGGAACTGGCAGCCGCGGAAGCAGCCGCACAGGCAGCTGCACAGGCCGCGGCAGAGGAAGCCAGGCAGCAGGCAGCAGCAGAGGCTGAACAGGCACTCGCACAAGAGCTGGCTGCCCAGCAAGCCAAGCTTGAAGCGCAAAAAGCACGGGAACTGGCAGCAGCGGAAGCAGCGGCACAGGCAGCGGCACAGGCCGCGGCTGAGGAAGCCAGGCAGCAGGCAGAAGCGGAAGCTGAGACAGAAGCACAGGCAGCGGCTGAAAAGGCTAAACAGCGGGCACAGGCAGCGGCGGAAGCAGCCGCAGAGGAAGCCAGGAAGCAGGCAGAAGCAGAAGCTGAAGCAGAAGCGATAGCAGCGGCCGCGACGGCTAAAGAGAATGCCAAGGCAGAAGTTGAGCAGGAACACGCGGATGAGCTGGCCCAGCAGCTTGCCCAGCTCGAGGCAGCGAAGGATGCAGAGCTGAAGCCTTTTCTCGAGGCTGAGAAAGCCAGGAAAGAGGGAGAGAAGGTCAGGGAACAGATCGTCGACAACCTTCTCGAGAACTTCAAGGACTCCAATGAAGGAGACGTGGATATCGACCAAAAGACCGGCAAGGTCAGGATCAACTTCCAGGAATCCTATTTCGTGCGCGGATCCGCTGAGCTTTCGGACAGCATGAAGGATTTACTCCGGGTCATGATTCCCAAGTATGCGAGGAGTATTTACGAAAATGAAAACGCGGCCAAACAGATAGAGTCGCTCAAAATTTCCGGTCTGACTTCTCCGATTTTCCGGGGTAAATATTTCGATATCAACGATACCTCTTTCGAAGGGGAAGAGGCGCGTGAATACAATTTAAAATTGAGTAACGATCGCGCCCTTGCCATGTATAGCTTCATTTTCGATGCCACTGAAATGGGTGATTACGAGTACCGGGCTCAGTTGAAAGCCGACCTGGGCATTGAAGCATTGGGATACCGGACTGCAAACCCGGTTCCCAGTCATCTAGTGGGACAAAAGGCAAAATGTCTCGAGTACGATTGTAAGAAGGAGCAGGCGTCTATTCTCGAATTTAAACTATATTCGGAAGAGTAGAACACTATTTTAAATCCTGGCTATGGGTTAGGGAGCAACAATGTTTAAGTATATATTTTTGGTTATTCTCGCGGCAGCAGTGTATTTCGTGTTCTTTTTCGATATACAGCTCACCAACCAAATGATCGGAAGACTGTTTATCGGCGGTATCGCAGTTTGCTTCGTCGTGTTCCTGTTTTTCAAGTTCGGTTTGCATTACAAGATCGCTTCGCTCAGTCGTTTCACAACGGCATTCTATTACGCGGTTTTCGAGTACAAGAAAGTACAAACAACGCCTTCCGACCTGGACTACGTGGACAGTGTGCGACAGCAGGCCGAGGTAGCCCTGGCCGCCAACTTCGACCCGACGCTGTCGGCTTCCCAGTTGGCCATTCCCGTCACGCTGTATTCGGGCAAGGACCCTTATCTCGAGGAATTGCGCGCCAAGATCAAGGAGGCGGAAAAGCTCAAGCTCCAATCGCACAAACTCGATACCCAGGCGAACATTCTGCTGGATAAAACCCAGGAAGACCTAGTGGAAAAAAACCTGGTCACCGGAGAACAGCCCAAGCTGTTCGACCGCTGGTTCGATATGGTCAACGGCACCGAAGCGATTATCGATATGACGACCAACGAGTTGAAGGACCAGGATTATGGTCAGGCGCCGGATTACGAAATGATCAGCCGCATCGCGCTCGATCGGAATCCGCACTTCGGCACGACCTACAAGTTCTTCGATTCGGAGGCGATTGGCGGCCTGCTCGGCCGGGCGCCCTTCATGATCATTTTGATCGGTATTATCGGTACGTTTGCGGGATTTTACCTGGCGCTGAGCCAGGGCGGAGATCTCAAATCCGGTGCTGCCGTGGCGATCATCAGTTCGCTGGTCGGCCTGCCGACTGCGCTGATGATGGAATACATCAACACGCTGTTCCCGGACCAGGATCGGTACCACCGGGCGTTCAGCACGTATAAAGTTGCCCTGGAAATACTGTTCACTCACGAAAAGGAACTTTCGGGTATCAGGCAGGACCGCAGAAGTGAGGATAAATTACCTTCGCCTTATAAGCCTGGAGATGCCGATTCCTCACGCTTCAAGGGACCTAACTAGCGCCTGATTTCTCGCGATTGAAATCCCGGTTATAGTTCTACAGACCGGGATTGCTTTACCCACTGCCGCGTGGCTGCTCAGCTAGTCAGTCAGAAAGTAATCGGGGAAAGATAGTGCCCGTTAATTTCGGTCAATCGTATCGAGGCCGCGTCCGAGAATTTTTTTCCCTGGGCTCGAACCCATAAATCTCGGGTCCAGGTCGATAGGTGACAAATCCTGTACGACCTCTTCACCCCTGCCTTTACGTAGGTACGATACTATCCACTTTATGATGCGAATAAACGTGCCTCCAATTATCACGACTAGCTGAATAACCACCGTCAAAAGTAATCCCACCGTCAAGGCGACCATTACCAGGTTCAAATTGGCTATATAACTGGCAATAACCGGCGGCATAGTTTCGAAATACGAGTTTGACAAGTAAAGGGTAAACTCGGCGACATACGCGACAATACCCGGCTTCGGAACAATTACGGGCGCAATAAAATAGACGAATAAAAAAGCCAGTACCCCGATAGATATTGGAACCACGAGCAACCTGAACATGACTGATATTTCCCCTGATTAAGGAGTTCTGATTAACTTAATAGTTATCAGCCAGTGAAAATATTACAAGGTAAATTTTCTACTTCACCCCGATTAACCAGGTCTGATTATCCGGCTGCTTCAGTATTATGGTTACTATTCCAGGTTGTCCCCCGTGTGGGTCACGCTACTTTTAGGGTCTGCGCGAGAAGCTATCGCGAGGCCGCTGGTGGACGAAGATTGCCTTCCACCACGGTTTTATGAGAGTCTCCATCAGGGAAAACTGGCACTCTATATCCGATGATCAGCGGTGATTTACGAACCGAAACGAAAATAAGTCTGCTTGATTGACTCGGATCAACCGAAACGACAAGGTTTTACGCTAGGTTTTCAACATAAAAGCTAATAATCAACACCGTCAGTGGAGTTACATTCTTTAATCATGAATCAGCGCGTAACGCAGATAGCGCCTGAAACGGCTATTACTGAGTATCCGCATGCATTAAGTAGCGAACGGATCCTTTCTGGCCTCGATGCGCAGGCAACTGGATTGTCGAGCGCTGAGGTCACGCGGCGCCAGCAACAATATGGGCCAAACGCGCTACCTCGAAAAACACCGCCGGGACTGTTTGAAGTTTTTCTGAACCAGTTTAAGAGCCCCCTGATATACGTACTCGTTGCTGCTGCGTTGGTATCAATTTTAATCCAGGAGTTTTCGGATGCGATTTTTATAAGTGCCGTACTTCTGCTGAACGCGGTAATTGGTACAGTGCAGGAGTACTCGGCACAACGATCCGCCGATGCCCTGCAAAAGATGATGATCACGCGGGTGCGCGTATTGCGTGAAGGCGATGCATACGAAATTGACTCGGAAGAGATTGTGCCGGGAGATGTCGTACTGCTGGAATCTGGGGAACGGGTTCCCGCCGATATGCGCATTCTTGATAGTCACAATATTGAAATTGACGAATCCTTGCTATCCGGTGAATCGATCGCGGTTATCAAGCGGGCTGACGTCATCCTGGGCGAAGATACGGTTCTGGGTGATCGCATCAACATGGCTTTTGCCGGCAGCCTGGTTAACCGGGGCCGCGCTAGTTGTGTCGTGGTTGGTACCGGTCTGGCGACTGAACTTGGCGTAATCGCCGAATCGGTAATTGGCGATATTGGCGCCAAGGCCCCGCTGCAGGAGCGCATGGAGCGTTTTACGCAACGCGTCGCAATTTTCGTGGGTTGTGCGGTAGTCGTAATGGCGATAATTCTATTGTTCCGTGGGATGCCGGTCTCCCAGATTTTTCTTTCCTCGGTTGCACTGGCGGTTTCGGTTATTCCGGAAGGTCTGCCGGTCGCGCTGACCGTGGCGCTCGCGATCGGGATGCAACGCATGTCGCGCCGTGATGTCATCGTGCGGCGCCTGATTGCGGTCGAAGCACTGGGATCCTGCACTTACATTGCTTCCGATAAAACGGGAACCCTGACCGCAAACCAGCTAACGGTACGCCGGCTGGCGTTTCCAGGGCACGACAACTGGGAAGTTACCGGCGACAGCCATGAGCCCAATGGGGAGATTATTACCGAACAGGGAAAACCTGATGCCGACGAATGTAAATTGCTTGATGCGGCTTGCCAATGCGCGGTGCTCGCGAACGAGGGTTACCTCGGACACCAGAACGGCAGTTGGGCCAGTAACGGCGATGCGGTCGATGTCGCCTTGTTGATCATGGCTCACCGGGCGGGCTGGGTTCGAGCCGAGGCAATTAGCGCATGCCCGGAGATCGACAGCATGCCATTTGAATCGGAGCGGCTTTATAGCGCCAGTCTTAACCAGGTAGACGGCAAGACACGCGCGTTTGTCAAGGGCGCTTTTGAAAACCTGCTGCTGATGTGTGACAGGGTCGCGCTGGCCGAGGGCACCAGTGATCTCGATAAAGCCGCGGTAGAAGCCCAGGCCAAGGCACTGGCAGCCGGGGGTTACCGGGTTATCGCGCTGGCCTGCGGCGATGTCGTTGTCAGGGAGGATGAGGATTTTAACCATAAGCATCTTGTTAACCTGACCTTGATTGGACTGGTTGGGCTGATCGATCCACTGCGGCCTGAAGCGAAACCAGCGGTCGCCAAATGCAAAGCTGCAGGAATTCAGGTGGCGATGGTGACCGGGGACCATCCAGTCACCGCGTATGCGATTGGCCGCGAGTTAAATTTACTCGAGGATGAGTCGCAGGTAGTTACAGGACCACAGTTGAAAACAGCGGCCAATGAAATTGAAATGGACCGCATGACACGAGGTGCCTCGGTATTCGCACGGGTTGAGCCGACACAAAAGCTGGACATCGTGCAATCCCTGCAGCGCAACGGCCATTACGTCGCAGTCAGCGGCGATGGCGCCAACGATGCCCCGGCGCTGCGCATGGCGCATGTGGGTGTGGCGATGGGCGCGAGTGGTACTGACGTCGCCCGAGAAACGGCCGATATCATCATTACCGATGACAACTTCGACTCGATTGTCGATGGCGTCGAGGAAGGGCGGATTGCCTATTCCAACGTGCGCAAGGTGATTTTCCTGTTGATATCTACAGGAGCGGCCGAGCTGGTTCTGTTCGTGCTTGCAATGATTACAGGGCTACCGTTACCCCTGCTGGCGGTGCAACTGCTCTGGTTGAACCTGGTAACGAACGGCATTCAGGATGTCGCGCTTGCGTTTGAACCGGGTGAGGGCGGGGAACTCGAGCGACCGCCACGACCGCCCAGGGAGGCAATTTTCAACCGCATCATGCTCGAACGCGTCATCATTTCGGCGATTGTTATAGGCGTGGTTGCGTTTGGTCTTTTCAAGTGGTTGCTGGACCAGGGTTTCAGCCTGGAGCAGGCGCGCAACAGTACCCTGCTGTTGATGGTGTTGTTTGAAAATGTGCATGTATTCAACAGCCGCTCGGAAACCCTGTCCGTATTTAGGCACAATCCGTTGCGTAACAAGCTGTTGCTGGCCGGCACCCTGATCGCCCAGCTGGTCCACATTGGCGCGATGTATACTCCGTGGTTAGGCGATGTACTGGGTGCGAGCCCGGTTACCTTTGAGCAGTGGCTAACCTTACTGGGTCTGGCGCTATCGGTAATGTTCGTGATGGAACTGCATAAATGGATTAGATCGAGATTCGCTATCGGCGACCCGTACCAGGTTAGCCCTGGCATTAGCCATTCCAAAATAAATTAAGGTGACAGTTAACTTAATTCCAAATTCAAAGGTTCGAGTTAAGGTAACTGTCACCGTAATTCACATGCCTCTAGGAATGCGCTTCTCGGAATCGTAGAAAGGCAGTGCGACGATCTCGCAGGCAACAGTTTCACCCCGCAGGGTTTTCATCGATAGTGATTTGCCGGCCCAGTCGCCGGGTTCTTCGAACCTGACATACCCGATACCATTCTCGAGGAAGGGTGACCAGGCGCCGGCCGTCATCCGCCCCACGCCTGTAGGACCATCCATGATCTCATCGTGATCCTGCGGTGCCGTCGATGGGCATTTTACGCCGTAAAGCAAGGTCTCCCGGTCCGCTTGCAGCAATGCGTCCCTGCCTATAAAGTCTTCTTTGTCGAGTTCTATGAACGACCCCAGACCCGCCTGGTAAGGTGTCATCGAAGCATCGAAATCCGAAAGGTTATCCAGGATTCCCGCTTCGATCCGTCGAATCCCCATCGCAACCAGGCTCCCGAACACCATGCCATGTGGAGAACCCGTTTCAACCAGATGATTCCAGAGTAGGTCATGATCAGTTGTTGCGCCTTCTGAATATATTTCATAACCCAGCTCACCGGTCCAGCCTGTACGCGAGACATACAACAGCTGTCCCCCGATATCGAAGTAGCCCGAATCGAAGTACTTCATGTTTTCATCGATGGCGCCGTCAGAGGCATCCGACATGATCTTCATGGAGTTCGGGCCCTGAATTTGCAGTACCCGTGAAGCAGGATCAGAAATTTTTACATCGAAGTCGTCACTATGTGCAATCAACCATTCTTCGAGGGCCCCATCAGGCTGCACGTACCAAAAACGATTCTGTGCCAGTTTAAATAAAATGCCATCCATGAATGTGCCACCATCGGGGGTACATGCTATAGCGTAACGACCGCGTCCTTCCGCTAAAGTCCCGATCCGACGCGCGAATATCTTTTCCAGGAAAGACAGGGCATCGGGCCCTTCAATTTGCCAGGGTTTCTCCGGTACGTCGAAAAGAACTGCCTTGCGTCGCAGGGTCCAGTAGGTTTCTACCGGGTCTTCTCCATTGGAAGCCGCGTAGTAGCGACCTGCGGCAACGCCGAGCACTGTTTTTGGGTTCGCATAGTGCTTGTAGTACGGTGATTGCTCGAAACGACGGGCACCGATGCGTACCGTATCTGTCACATCGGAATGAATCGGGCTAGGCATTAATAATCGATCTGCAGGCTATTCCGGCATCGTGTTTGCGAGACTGTCGCGCTGCATGATCTGGTTGAACCATTGCGTCAGCGCAGGGCGTCCGGGGCGCCAGTCAGAGTCAGCAAAACGAAAGTCCCGATAGCCGAGGGCACAGGCGACGGTGAATTCTCCTATCAATGGCGATGGTTCGAACTGTTCGCAACGTGATTCCAGTGCATCGAGCCCGCGTTCAATCTTTTCATTCTGATGATCGATCCACTCCTGCCAGTGAAGCGCTTGCGGTCGCAAGGCGGTCTCATACCGCAAGGCAACCGAGAGATCGAGGATGCCGTCGGCGAGTGCCTGCAAACCAAGTGCCTGAAACCTGCGGGCTGGCTCAGATGGGAAAAGCGGCCCGTCCGCAACGTGATTAAGGTACTCGCAGATAACCGGAGAATCATACAGGCAATCCCCGTTGTCGAGCTCCAGTGCGGGTAGCATGCCCAGTGGATTGATTGCGTTCAGCATTGCATTATTGGAAACCGGTGTTACCACTCCGGGATCCTGCATTGTAACTGCCTCCTGAAGGCCCAGCTCGAGGATCAGAACGCGAACTTTGCGGGCAAATGGAGAGGCTGCGACAGTGACAAGTTTCATTCGGCGCTCCGTCAGTTAAATTTCCGTTGGAATAGAACGTGAATCCCCGAGGGGTGGCAAGGCTTGCTGAGACTGGTTGCTACCACGGAATACTGCTTCCGTCGTACTCGATGAACTGCCCGCTTTGGGCGAGCCCCGCAGATTGCAGAATGTTTTTTAACCCGGACACACTCGCGTCCGTGCTGATTTCCGCATTGGGCCCACCCATGTCGGTCTGAACCCAACCCGGGTGCAGGCTTATCACACTTATGCCGCGGTCGGCCAGGTCGATGGAAAGACTTTTCACGACCTGGTTTACTGCAGTCTTGGAACTGCGGTACATGTAACTTCCGCCACTGCTGTTGTCTGCGATACTACCAACCTTGCTGCTGATGACCGCCACCAGTTTTTGTTGGCTTGCCGCTACCTGTTCTACGAATGCCTGTACCAGCATTAGTGGTGCAATCGTATTGACTTCAAGCACATTGCGCCATTCCACTGCATCGATCTCACCAAAACTGGCACCTTTCGAACCATAGATACCAGCATTACTGAGCAGGATATCGATTGGTCTGTCACGAAGTTGATCTGCCAATGATGCCATTTGTTCATAGTTAGTAACATCTAGTGTATGTACTTCAATGGCCGTTCCTTGTTCGGTTAGCGCTTGCAATTCCCCGGCATCGGCTGGACTCCTGCAGCAGGCGAGTACTTGCCATCCGTCCTTTGCAAATTGTTCTGTTAGTTCCAGGCCAATGCCGCGATTGGCACCAGTGATTAAAATGGTTCGATTTGTCATACGAGCGCCCTCTGTTCTTTACCGATTTATCAACAAAACTGTGCCGGTTGTATTGCCACGAATTCAATGTGACAGTTAACTCCGATTCCGGGGACAGTATACCTGTTAACGGGCCGCTCGGAATTTCCTGATTGTCTCCCTTTACCTATCCCTGAAATCCCCAAATTCTTGAACTATATTAACTTTAACTTTCCTGTAACTCTTTGCGGCGGAATAATATGCTCACCTCACGTTATATCTCGGTACTTGCTACCGTATTATTTACACTCGGTACCTCCCTGGTCTTTGCTGGTGAAAAAGCGTTTACCAGTACAGGCGAAATCGTAATACTAAATTCAGATGGGACCTGGCATTACGAAAATCAGTCCCGAACTTCACAAGCTAAAGTTATAAAAACCAACTCGAAAAAATTTAAAAAACCATCGAGTGCCAGTTTTCCAGTCAAAAGCAAGGTTAATAACCTCGGTTTCTGGATGAACCCTGCCAAATGGGGATTCACAAAAAAAGGTGCTCTCAACCCGGAAGCCGAATACGAGTTAAAGCATAAGAAGCTGGAAATTTACGCCATGGCCATTACGGAATCGATCGAGGTGAATCTCGACAACCTGGCCGAAATTGCATTGGAAAATATGGAAAAAGTTGGCACAAACGTGAGAGTTGTAACTAAGGAATACAGAATTGTTAATGGGCAAAAAGTAATATTTATGGAAATGTCGGGCGTCGTAAATGGAATCAAGGCGACTTACATGGGTTATTACCACTCCAATTCAAAAGGCGCCAGCCAACTGCTCGCGTTCACGGGAACGGCGCTAGCCAATAAGTACAAACCGGAAATAATAAAGTTACTGAACGGGCTGGTTGTCCTTTAAAAACGGATCTACTTGAATCCTGGTGATCCGACCTGGAATACACGGAATACACCACCAATCGATTACCTGGTGCCGTTACAGGGCTCGCATCGATAGTAATAGAGCTGAAAGATACCTGGAAGCTACAATTTCGACAGCGGTAAATCGAGCCGAATATCATAAGCTGTTTTCTTGAAATTCCAGGTTCGTTTACCACCAGTAATTATGGCATTGCAGGCGATAATGGCTCCTTCCTGCCCCACTCGCTCGAGCCGTTTTCTGAACAATTTTGCATCCCCGGGTAACAGGTAACCCACTTTCCCGCCATTGATCACAACCCTGATTGCCTTGTTGTCGTAAGGATTACAATTTTCGTAATGCAATTTTGCGATTAACGCTTGCTGACCGCCTTGTTTCAAGAAGTGCTTATCGAGCATTTTAAGGTATTTTTGGCAGCGTGGTGCGCCGACCACCTCCAAATTGTAATGTCCGTCACCTGTCACAAATAAAGGTTTGATTTCAGTAACGAAATCTTTGTGTATCCCCATCGGATACCCTTTTATTCTGAAGCAGAGGCAAAAACTGCTTCGCCTTCATCTTCCATTTTTATTACTCCGATTCAGTATTCACGGAGGTTTCAACTTTAACCGAATCAATTAACAAATCTATAAAATAATTTAACATTTTTATTCTTCTGCCAGTTTGATTTGGGTCAGTTTTCATTAACATGGTTTCGTTTTATTAGCCGTATCGAGAAAACGGGTATAGGCGGATGCTCGAGCCACCCGGTATCGCCCAGGTGGAATCAGTCAATTCCGGCATATTTGTACTATTTGCCAATCGCTCGAGATTCGTTCTCACTCAAAAGCCGTAGACCAACGAGACTGAAAAGATTTTGTCTGTTTTATCTGTGCCGGAGGGAACGTCGGAATTATGTTTCACCAGGTAGCTTATCTTTGATGCCAGGTTGCCAACTATCTGCATTTTTAATCCTGTATCTGACTCTGAATGGGTGTTTTCATCACCACTTTCCACGTAAAATATTTGGGTAAAAGTTGCCGTTTCGCTGATTTTGTATGCATAGATGGCTTCCCCGGTAATAATGGCGTCTTCCTCCGAATCCCCGGTTTCGCTGTCTTTGATGCTTCGATAACCCAAACCGATCGATGCATCGAGGAGGTGCTGTTCATTTTCGATAAAGCGTGAGCCGACACCGAATGAGATCGATGTCTGGTAATCGTAACCACTGAATTCATCGTCCTCGTATCGCAGCTGCCCGAATGCATATGACTTCTCACCAAGTTTGTATTCAGATTTTTCCTTGAATAGCAAGCTATCGGCAGTAGTCTCATCTTCGGTGGTGTTCTTGATCGCTCCTAATGAGGCTGCATGTTTCCACTTGCCTTCTTCCCTGGAAATTCCCAGTTTCGCATTTAGGTTTTCTGAGTCTGTATTACCCGAAGTAGAAGTAAAGCCCAATTCACCTTCACCTTTCCAAACGCCTTGTTCTTCTTCAACACTGTTGGCGGCATTCGACACTAGTGGGATGAAAAATATAATCAATAACAGTTTCTTTAACATTTCTGTACTCACGCAAGTTTGATTTTATAAATTTTTAAAATGCTAGAAATTCTCTCCTGGTCACACGAAGAAGCCCGGATATGTGAATTTCTCGAATCACCCGTCATTGCACGGGTGGCTCGAGCATTTCATTGACAAAGAACAACTACCGCTTCAATAGATCGCGAATCTCGCCCAGCAGAGTTTCCTCGGCGCTGGGGCCTGTATCCGGAGCTGGTGCCGGTTCTTCTTCCGGCTTCTTCATCGAGTTCATCGCCTTGACGACAAGGAAGATCGCGAACGCGATGATGACGAAGTCGACTACGGTCTGGATAAAGGACCCATACTTGATCATTACCGGGGCCGTTTCACCGACAGCATCCTTCAGCATAATTGCCAGGTCGCTAAAATTTACGCCACCCATCAACAAGCCGATTGGCGGCATCAAAACGTCAGCAACGAAGGAAGATACGATCTTTCCGAACGCACCACCGATGACGATACCTACTGCCATGTCAACGACATTGCCACGCATGGCAAAGTCCTTAAATTCACTCATCATACTCATTGTTATTTCCCCTAAAAATTCTGATTTGTTGTTAATACCACAGATCTGATTAATTGCGGCCATTCGGATATTTCCGTAATGGCCGCAACCAAACTCACGAAGGTGGTGATATTCAGTACTTGATATTCAGAGCTTCAACCAGTTCGATGGTCAACTCACCATTACCAGGAATTTTGCTGTCCTGTTGGTATTTGCGAACTGCCTGGGTTGTCCGAGCGCCGTAGATACCATCAACCGGACCTGCCTGGTAGCCTTTCGTATTCAGTGCCTGCTGAAGCTTGCGAATAATGTCACCCGTCACATTGGTTTCGCATAAGATCGGCTCCCACTTCAGGTAACCATCACTAACCTTGTAAGAGGTTTTTACCGTCTCGTAAACCGGGGGCTTGCTGACCTTTGAGGTGCTTGCCGCCTTAACCAGCTTCTGTACCGCCACGGTATCGTAGGCAGCTGGAACTTTCCGGGTCACCGTCCGTGCGGGCTCTTTAACAACACGTGTTTTAACGGTCTTGTAAACCGCCTTCTTGACAACGACCGGCTTGGTGGTTTCCGGTGTTTTCAATACGCGTTTTTGTACCGTTTTGTACTCGGCCGGAATCTCTACCAGACACATGATTTCACCGGTGCTCTCATCAATTTTGGTGATCGGGCCGGTACCTTTTTTCCACACCGAATGCGCAGGTTTAACCAGAACCCGCTCTTGTACGGTTGCATAGACTGCCGGGACAACTCTTAACTCGGTAATTTCCGGGCTCACCAGCACTTTTTCCTCTTTCCAGCCATACACTGCCGGAATCACTTCTAAAACTTCCGTGGCTTCTTTAACCAATACCGTCTTGGGTTCCGAACGATAAACAGCGGGTGTGATTTTTACCTCGTCGTATCCATCTGCCTTGAGAACCTTCTCGGTTTCAGTTTTATATTTTGGCGGGGAGAATACGCGCGCAAAACACTGGCCTGCCCTGGCTTTGGGCGGTAACAATCTGGCCATCATCGAAGCATCGGATTGACCAGCCTGCTGGGTACCTGTGCTGGCGGTCATCATCGATACTTTTTGACTTTGATCCAGTTGCTTCTTTAATTCGCTGATTTCCTGGTCACGCGCCATCAGTTCCTTATCACGTGCGGCGATTTCCATGTCACGCGCTTCGAGCTCCTTGTTACGAGCATTAATTTCTGCTTCGTATTCGCTCTGGTTGCTTCCAAATTGTTGACTTGAGGAGCTACAGCCTGAAATTAGTGCGATTGAATATACTGCTACTACTACAAATAAAGTTTTCATTTCTACGCCTCTGTTATAGCTTGGTTCGTCTTCATCATATCAATCTGGGTAAACGAGATTGTTAAACCTTTGTGAAATGCTTTGAGCACCCGAGTCATCTTTTTGCAAAGCATTGGCCGATAATTCAGTAAACACCCTGGCGTCAACACAAGGGCTTAGAATCAGGCTTGCGGGCCTTGACATTCCGGGTATGAAGCCGACGATTATTTATTGATTATCCTGGATGCCCAGCTATCGGTAATGGCTTTAGCTGCGTCCTTGCCACCAAGGCCAAATGCGAGCGCCATCGCAACCGCAACACCACCGATGGTGAAGCCAAAAGCCATGTTGACGATGTTATCCGCCAGGCCCATAGATTTTAGACCCATCGCCAATACCAGTCCCAGTATCGCGAAGCGCGCGATATTAGCGATCGCAGCACTCGTTCCTGCCAATAATTTTGTATAAGCGAGGTTACTTAAAAAATATCCAATAAAGAGAATAATGCTGCCGATAAGAATGCCGCCACCAAACTCGATCACTTTGGCAAAAATAGACGAGATCACATCGATACCCAGCAGGTTGATGGCTGCCGTCGATGCTGACAGCATTGCGAAAAACATGATGGCTGCCCCGATCAGGCGCGTTACGGTAAATGATTCAGTAAACAGCCCCTGGACACCTATTTTTTCCGGTAACGAGTTGACATGCATGCCTTCGAGAAGCGTGTTCAGCATATGTATTACGAACTTGGTTACCAGGTAGGCGACCAGGAGAATGATGCCGGCGCCGATAATGTTTGGAACTGCGGCCATCAGTTTTTCGATCATCGCCGAAGCCGGCACAGATATCGCTGGAATATTCAACACGCCGAGCGCCGAGACAACGATGGGTAATAAAATGGCGAACAGCACCAGTGCACTGCCAAAAGCAGAAACTTTTATCTCATCGTTACCAGTCTTTTCAGCCAGTTTCTCGTCAAATTTGCCAAGCGCCATGGCGACGATCTGAGACACGATTTTCGCGATTATCCAGCCAGCGTAAATAATAATTCCTGCGCCAATAATATTGGGCAATGCGCTGGTTATTTCCGTCACCATATCCTTTAACGGTGCCAGCACATCGGTTAATCCAAAATGCTGTAAAACAGCCATGAGAACGAAGATTGTCAGTACCGCCTTGATTAATGATGCAATCGGCGAAGCCAGATCGGTGATCGAGCCATCGGTATTGGTGCGATATAACCAGTTAACTTTTTTAAGCATCCTGGAAAAAATACCGGCCAGGATTTTGACTACAAATAGCCCGACTACAAGAATCAAAAGACCGATGATGGCATGGGCCAGTTTTCCTGATGCTACTGGTCCCAGCATTTCTGTGAGATTGTTTATATATTCGTTCATTTGTATGTCTCCGGTTTATTGGGCCGGGTACTCCTTGTCGGGAATACCCGGTCGGGAATACCCGGTTTTTGTCGCACGGATTTTTCGAAATCAAAAAAGGTACAGCCTGGGCCACATCAATTCATTGCTGATCGCAGTGAAAATTTGTTATCGCCTCTCCGCGTTGAAATCGAATTAATAAGTGACAGCTGGCGCCAGTTTTTTTGCCTGGGCAACCCACCGTGTTACAGTTTTTGGGCTGGGCGATACCTTGCAAAGGCGCTTTACCTTATTCACTTCGGCCATCTTTTCTGCAAGGTTCTCTGCGTTACGGTTGCGCAGCTCTTTAACAGTATCAACTCCCGCGCCTTCCAGAAGTTCTGAGAACTGTCCAGCAACCCCTTTAATGCGAAACAGGTCGCACATGTTCACCCACTTCAATATGTGCTTCTCGTTGATCGACGTTTTCTCTGCCAGTAATTTTCGGCCGGTCCGGTCGCCGCCGACTGCAAGCAACTTTTCAGGTGAATGAATACCTTCCCGCTTTAGCAGTGATGCATACTTCGGACCGATACCTTCTACATCTTGGATACTTCTCGACATTTTTGTCTCTCCTATGCTGTCTGATATAAAGTTTAAAAAATTAGGCAATTTTGTGCTCTGTTAGCTAAATCGCTTTAGTATTCCCGGTGCCAATGAAGACACCGCGCCCATCAAGCCCTCACCTTTTTGTGCAAATGCCTGCGACAACACAGGTGCGATAGCAGCAAGGCCTTTTGTTACCAGGTCAGAATTCATGCCGAGTTTTTCGGCAATTGCATTTGCGTTAATTGCACTTAAGAATGGAGAAGGACCATCCGAGACCAGCTGCTGGGCTATATCCGCTACGTCCAGGCCCTGGGCTGATTCTAAGATACCCGAGGCGGCTTCAGGCAAAAATTGCCTGGCTTGATCAGCTGAAAACCCTGCCCCTTCCAATTGCTTGGTTAAGGCATCGCCATGCTCTTCAAAACAATCTTTTATAAAGTCCATCTGCATCTCCGTTACTGCAAAATTTACAAGGCCAGGTAAGTCACCTTATTTCGCGGGCACTATAGGTAAGGCGATCACAGTAGACAATGCCTTCGATCCATAATTAACAATTCGTAACAATTCAGCATGGGGAGCATTCTCAAGAATCAATTTTCGTATACCCCCGGGAGTGGCTTTTTTAGAGATCAGTAGATCCGGCAAGGCAAGAATAATGACAGGATGCCATCCAGGCTGTGTTCGGGTTTTCCTGCGTTCACGCGTAATGTCGAACATGAATCATCCAGACCGTATGCCTATTGTTAAATGTTTGTTAAATCTGGTGCTGACGTTAAATGTCGCCGAAAAATGCCTGTAGTATGCCGGCAACTGGAGCAGTGTATTGCTGTTATATGCGGCTCGAAAACATTTACCAATTGGTTGCCTGGAAGGTACTAATTATGACAAACAGTCAAAACCCGATACACGCTGACTTACCCTGGAAAATGTGGTGGCTGATCACTTTATCCGGACTCGTGTTGCTTTTTGTACTTATGATTTTGTCCAGGCAGGAAATAATCGAGACGGACCTGGAATACAGAATAATGGAAAAGTTATCGGTCGAGAAAATTGATTGGGTAACGATCGAGCTCGATGGGCGTGGCCGAGACGTTTTGCTGAAGGGAATGGCACCATCGGCCGAGTCACGTCAGCTCGTCATTGAAATGGTTGAAAGCGTTTACGGCGTTCGTGTTATTGATGATCAACTTGAAATTAGACCATCTTTATCCTCGTCAGAGCTATCCATTCAACAACAGGATGGTGCCGTTGTGCTCGGTGGTCGATTGGCGTCACAGGCGTCGATTGATACGGTGGTCAACGCGGCAAAAGCAACCTTCGGAAATGAAAATGTTGTAAACGAACTAATCCTGAGCGCGCAGGTAAAAACGGCGGACTGGCTGGATGCCACAACACAGTTATTACCCAGCCTGGTCAATATGGGAACCGCACAACTTAAAATTTCTGACAGCGACAGCCTGTTAACGGCCGAAGTCGAATCACATGGCGAACGATTAATGCTGGTTTACGAGGCCAAAAAACTGCTAGGCAGTAATCTTGATACAGAGGTTGCAGTGACTGGATCAGCGGCACCAGGAACTGTCCAGGAGAATACCGCAGATCTGAAGGCTGTTGTCGCACAAGAAGATCCTGCGCTTAAGGACTGTCAATCAAGACTCGATGCTGGGATCAAGGGTAAAAAAGTTCTGTTTGCATCTAATACGGCCGAATTACAGGCGACCAGCTATCCAATACTCGATCAAATTATTAGCACGCTTGAACAGTGTGATGAAGTGGTATCGGAAAATAAATTAATAATCGCCGGTCACACCGACAATAGCGGTGATGAGGCTTATAACCTGGCGTTAAGCCAGAGACGGGCAGATGCGGTTAAAGCCTATATTGTTAATGCGATTACCAATATTGGACTGATCAGCAGTGTCGGCTATGGCGAAAACCAACCCGTTGAATCCAACGATACCGTCGAAGGCAGGTCGCAGAATCGACGGATCGAATTTAAACTTGAACGTAAATAATTGGAGTAATAACAATGACTTACTTAATTTCAAAACTGCTAGTCTGGCTGATTTTGGCCTTTGTGTTCGGGATCGTTATGGGTCTTTTTTCTAAGGTTGGACAGGGTGAAAGGTCATGATTATGTTTATTTTACAATCCGCATTTTTGCTATTGTTGAGTTTTGTTATCGGCTATCTGCTTGGCAGGTTTATAAAGCGAATACTGCGCAACTGGGCCGCGCCAGGTAACAGGGAAGATCAGGTAATGAATGTTGCAACCGTAAAACCTGCAACGATCACATCGCCGGTCAGGGAAGGGAATGATACCGCGTTTTCGGCCGGAATTAAGGTTGATAATTTGCAGATTATCGAAGGAATCGGGCCGGCCATGGAATCGGTTTTGAAGGAAAACGGTATTGTTACCTGGTCGCAACTTGCTGCCAAAACTGTGCCTGAATTGCGTAGCATCCTCGACAAGTACGGCAAAAGGTATCAAATCATCGATCCGACGACGTGGCTGGAGCAGACCAGGCTGGCGGCTGCAGGTAAAGTAGACGATTTGATCAGATTGCAAAAAATGGATGGCGTATCCAAGCTGGAAAACATGCTGAATCGGGACAGGAAAAGTGGATTCGGAAAATACAGCCAGGACGATCTTAAAATAGTTGAAGGCATAGGCCCGAAGATCGAAGTACTGTTGAAAAATTCTGGAATAAATACCTGGAAAATACTTTCCGAAACGGAGCCATCAACTATCAGGAGTATTCTGCAGGCAGCAGGCCGGAGTTATCGCCTGGCTGTTCCGGAAAGCTGGCCCTTACAGGCAAGATTTGCGAACGATGGCGAATGGAGCAGACTCAGACAATTCCAGGACAAGTTGCGCGATTATGATCTAGCCCCGGTGGGCCGAGCTTCAACAGAAGCAATTGATTAAAGGATACTTGGATTAATTCTGTGTAACTGGCAGGATTATTTTAGCCAGTTACCCAGTTATAAAAAGGGGCGATCGCTTACTCTTCCTCGTCTATTTCATACACTGGTTCCAGTTTCGGGATTTCCAGGCAAAAAATCGAACCCTTGCCCGGGGTGCTTTCAACCTTTACCTGTCCTTGATGGCGCTGTGCGACCGCATCGACAAAAGCCAGGCCGAGCCCGATACCATATTTGCGTTCAACGCCGGCGCCCTGAGTTCGGCTAAAGCGCTCGAACAAATGTGGTAGCTCTTCGCTGGAGATACCCGGACCCTGGTCGATGACGCAACAGGAAATCTGATTCTCGTTCAGTTTCACGGTAACCCGAATACTGGAACCGGCATCGCTGTGTTTTATTGCATTGGATAACAGGTTCAGTATTGCTCGTTCGAGTAGATTAGGTTCGGCGTGCGTCCATAACTCATCCTGGTCAAATTCGCGCCTGATGGTTACTTTCATCTTGTTCGACAGTCCCCAGATCTGGTCAATTGCATTCATCACCACGCTATTAAAATCGACATCGTAGAAATTAATTTTCTCGCTGGTGTTCGCGCGCGACAGTTGCAGAAACTGCTCGGCAAGGTGTAGCGTCTTGTTGGTATTTTTTTCCATGCCGTCCAGCATGGAGTGCATCTCGTCGATACTGGTTTTGTTTTTTGCCAGCTCGATCAGGGCTATTATTGATGACAGGGGCGAGCGCAAGTCATGAGATAGAAAATTGAGTGCCTCGTTGCGCTTGGTTTCACTGGCCTTCAGCAAACTAATATCCGTGAAGTTGACGACAAAACCATCGAAGACATCACCGATAATCTTCAGGGGACTAATCTCTATCATCAGCTCGCGGCCTGTTTTATGCTGCGCATGTGCAAGCACGCGTTCTTGCTTGAACAGTACCTGTTGCAGTAAAGACTTCCAGCTGGCGCCATCTTTCAGGCGGATATGCTCCACCGCATGAACTAGCGACATGCCATTAAAATCGGCATCATCGTCGTCATACAGGTACCAGCCGGCTCGATGGTTGGACAACATCACCTGGCCTCGACTACTGCATATTAACAAGCCGTCAGCCATACCTGACAAACTGTCATCGATAATACGTCTGAGCTCTTCGTATTCGCCACCCAAAGCCTGCACCTGCTTAATTTTCGATTGCACAACATCCTCGATGTATGAGCTTTGACTCGATTCAGCTTCCCAGGGTGAACTAATCAGGCTGTTTAGCAGCCGCATTTCTTCGTCTGAAATCACCTCGTCTGGCTCGATATCCAGACCCAGCCTGCAGGGTTGGTTGTTGTAGCGTACCGGGGCCCAGTATCGACCGCTATCCACGGTCCAGCATCGCGGCGCTAACTGATTTGTTTTATCAGCAGGTACCGAACCTTCCCCAAAAAGATCCGAGCCCTTTTCATCCTGTAGCACCCAGCCCCTGATCGGGATGAATAATTTTATAAAACTCATCTCATCGCTAACATTCCGCTCGCCACGCATGCTCAAAGCTTTTTGCTTTGTGCTAAGCCGGTCCAGCTCGACATTAATATGGCGCATTGCGAGCACCAGCCGGCGCCAGCTCCACAACGGATAACTGATAAACTGGAACAGTAATATTGTGGAAACCGGCACCCATGCGTGAAATAACCACAACAACAATGCCACCAGGGTCAGAGTGCCACCAACGATGCCAAACAATACCAGCAAGGTGCTGGCGGGGTTCACGTAGGGGTAGATCAGCATGGGTAGGGCGACGAAAATAGCGGTAATCAAGATCAGCCAGATCGTCTCCAGCTCGAAAATACGGAGGTCATTGAGAATCGAATCAATGATGTTGGCAATAATCTCGACACCCGGCATACGACCGGAATCACCCGACAGGGGTGTCGGCAGGGCATCGCTCAAGCCCTGGGCAGTGGTTCCAATCAACACTATCTTGTCTTCAAACAAGCCTCTTGCGTATTGTCCGGACATGACTTGCGAATAACCGATCTGTCGAACATGTCCCGGTGGCCCCGCAAACGGTATCAGGAAAGGGTATTCTCGATACCATTGCATTGCTGAGTACTGTTCCTGTTGTCCGGTAAAATCAACTTCGCGCTCGAGTTCGGCAGCGTCATCAGTGATACCCAGTAATGCAAGGCTGAAATGCTTCCAGTAAGGCTCACCGATACCTTCCTTCAGGTATACCCTGCGCGCAATGCCATCGGCACCGATATCCAAATGAACATGTCCAAGCGCCGCGGCATTGCTGGCTAACCCGGGTAAAGGTAAAGCTTCTATCGGAAACGAGTTACTGCTTTTCTGGGACATGAACACCGGCAGCACAACCTTGCCACTGGACTGCATCGCGCGCGCCAGCAGTACATCGGACAGTGGATCGCTGGCATCAGGTTCGCTGAAAATAATATCCAGCCCGATGGCGCGTGGTGATTCGAGTTCGAGTTTGTCGATCAAGCTCGCATGGATCGATCGTGACCAGGGCCAACGTCCCAACTCGCGCAGGCTTTCGTCGTCAATGGCGACAATGATGATTTCGTCAGAAACGGGTCGAGTCCAGAATGACAACTGTGCGTCGTATAACAGGTTATCCCAGCGCCACAGCAGGCTGCTGTGAACAAACAACCCGGAAACGATCGCCAATATTGCAACCAGCAACAGGTGCTCGGTCACGCCCGAGTAGTTACCCCTGGTATAAATCAGGTTCACAGGACGAGTAGTAACATTCCAACCGGTATTATAATCTTCCAGGCGTAGAAATCTTCGTTAGACGGTTCCTCAATTACGAAGCTTTTAACCGATTCAAATCCTTCCAGTCGAAACTGATCAACCCCCCTGACCCGCAGGTAATATTGTCCGGGTAACAACTCATCCAGGCGGATTTCACTATCGTCGGTTCTGTCATCTATGGCAATCTGGTCAAATTTTTCATCTGTTGCCAACTGGTAACGATAGAATTCGGCGCCGTCGAGTATTGTCCACGACACCTGCAACTTGCTCGTGTCTGCGGACTGGTTGTTGCTGATTTCAGGGGGCGCCAGTAATTTTACCGGATCGGGAAGCGGTTTGCCTTCTTCGGCGACAATTCCGAAACCAGAGTTAACGTCTTTCTCTGCCTGGTCAGCGGATACGACAACCAGGCCCTCGGTAACCTCGGTTCTGCTGATTTGGCTATCATCCGAGGACAGCCTGAAAGTTGTGCCCCTGACAGCGGTTATCGCTGCAGGTGTTTTAATTTCATAACGATCGCCCGGTTTTTGCTTTATTACCCAGGTTCTAACGCGACCGCTATTCAGGCGGATTTGCGTATCTACCATGCCGGTCTCCTTAAAGTGACTGAGCTTGTCGAGCACGATTTCGCTATTGGCTAATACCTGTAATTCTGACTTGTCCGCAAACTGCATGCGCAGGCTTTGCTGGTCGCCCGTAACCACGCGATCCCCGCTGAACAACTCTGTGCCTACCGTTAAAACCGATTCTTCGCCGTTAGCCCGTACCAGCGTAGCAGCACCGTTTACCGCGATTACCAGGGCGGGGGTAGGTTGCAGCTTCAACATTGACACTGGAATTACGATGCGCGTCCCCGGCAGGATGGTTCGATCCGATGCCTCGTCTATGCTGTTTAGTTTCAGGAGTTCACCCCAGTTATTGACTGAAGTTGTATATTTTTCAGCAATTTTCCAAAGGCTGTCACCGGGCCTGAAGGTATATTCCCAGTACTCTTCGGCAGCAATAACCAGGTTGGGTAAACTGATCGCAAGCGTTAGAAGCAAGGTAAGTACTGGGCGCAACATACTGATTTATTCTTTTGTGACTCTGAACAAACGATAACCGCGTTGATAAATGCTACTTAGCTGCCAACCGACTGCCGGGTTAATTCCGAGCTTCGAACGAATACGACTGACGTGGGTATCGACGGTACGCGTATTAAGATCAGGACGTGTGCCCCAAATGTACTCGAGCAAATAGTCGCGTGAAACCAGGCATCCCGCGTTTTGAAACAGGTATACGGCCAGTTCAAATTCTTTATTGGTGAGTTTTTTCGCTTCGCCGTTCACGGAAATGCTGCGTTCCGATTCATTGATTTCGTACGGTTCGAAAACTTTAATCCCGGCCTCTGCCTCTAGTGCGTTGTTTTCAGCAGTTTCCCTGATCTGATTTCGACGCTGTAGTGCTTTGATTCTGGCAAGCGTGATACTTTTCTGCACCGGCTTGACCATGTAATCATCGGCACCGTGATCCAGTGCTTCAACCACGCTTTCCTCGCTATCGCGACTGGTAATGAAAATCACCGGGGTATTCGAGGCTTGCTCGTCGCGTAACCAGTCCAGCTCCTCGATACCCGTGGTATCGGGGAGATGCCAGTCAAGCACCAACAGGTCAAAAATTTCCCGGTTCATCGCTTCACGAAAACTTTTTCCTGTCGTGTAAGACTGCAACTGGTCGCCAGCCTCGTTAGCCCATAGGCTAATCAGTTCGATTTGACTTAAATCGTCTTCCAATAATCCAATGCGCACTCAATGTACCTCGCGGGGGCTTAATTCTGCACAAATATTGCCACATATAGCTTAACAATAAAGGCGCAAGAACGTTAACAAATGTAAATTTCCTGCGTACTCGTTTTCGATGCTCGGCAATCTCATTTCCAGGTTGAAATATTAAAAATTGTTAAATAATCCTGTTACTCACTGGTTTGAAATCGGTGTTTTTTGCCTGTTTTAAAAAGCTTTTGTCCGATTGCCAGGTAATATTGCAGCGCCTGAGCGCGTACCCCGGAACTTACATTTCTCATCGTTTTCGGGTAAGTTTCGCATTCCGTTTAACTAACCAAAAGTGGAAATTATGACCATAGCAAGAGTGACTGAAATAACCGCGTCATCCAGGAGAAGCTTTGACGATGCGATTAAGCAAGGGGTAAAACGCGCGAACGATACTATCGATGGCATCACCAGCGCGTGGGTGGCAGACCAGCAGGTGAAAATCAAGAATGGCTCCGTTTCAGAGTACCACGTACGCCTGAAAGTTACGTTCGTTCTTAAGGCCAGTCGCAAGAAAGCCAGGAAAAGATAGTTCGGCATACCGGTTCCGCTGCCAACTTTGCAGGGGCCGGGCCTAAAGGCAAGTAGCAGGAAGGCTTGCGGTTAACACGAGGCATGTATTGCATAAGCATAAATATGCCTTATTCAAATTATATTCAATAGGAGTATAGACATGGGATTATTTGATTTTGCTAAAGACATGGGTAAAAAGCTTTTTGGAGGTGATGATGATCCGGCAGAAAAAATTAAGGAAAGCATCGAACAGGACAATCCCGGTATCAACGATCTCGGTGTTGGCTACAATGAAGGCGTCGTTGACCTGAGTGGGAAGGCCGATTCTGCCGACGCGGTAGAAAAAGCTGTGTTGATCGCGGGAAATGTGAAGGGCGTGACCGAGGTTAATATAGACCAGATGGCGGCACCAGCCCCTGCGCCGGAAGTTGAGTACTACACGATTGTCAGTGGTGATAGTTTGTCAAAGATTGCCAAGAATTTTTATGGCAATGCAATGGACTACCCCAAGTTGTTCGATGCCAATCGCGAGGTCATCAAGGATCCAGATCTGATTTACCCGGGACAGAAAATTCGAATCCCTCCAAAAACCTGGTAGATGGTATCGTTTTGATAATGCGATGATGCAAAGTAATGGGGCCAGAGTATTAGGTTGCTCTGGCCTCATTAATTCTGGTGCGAGGAGTTTCTGACACGCTTCAATCATCCAGGGGAACTGTTGCATACTTTGAGTCAGGCCTGGTTTAACGATTTTCTGCTTTACAGGTAACGTTCTTATTAATTTGCGGGGTAGAACAATATGAAAATTGACATCGAGAATTTTCGAGTACCGGCAAAAGAGAAGCTGAGGCTGGATCAGTGGTCGACCCAGGTAGAACCGTATTATCAGTCCAAAAAGGAATACAGGAAACTGCTTGAAGCACAGGTTGAGGCGCTAAGCGAACAGCAGCAACTTCACTATGCGGACGATCGCCATGCATTGCTGCTCATATTTCAGGCTATGGACGCGGCAGGCAAGGATGGCGCGATCAAGCACGTGATGTCTGGCGTTAATCCACAGGGTTGCCAGGTATTCAGCTTCAAACGCCCGAGTGCCAGGGAGCTCGATCACGACTTTCTCTGGCGCACCACGCAAAGCTTGCCGGAACGAGGGCGTATTGGCATCTTCAATCGTTCTTATTACGAAGAAGTCCTGGTAGTGAGAGTGCACCCGAAAATTCTGGACAGCCAGAAACTACCCGAAGATCTCGTTGATCCTGAGACAATTTGGGAACAGCGTTATCGATCTATCATTGACCTTGAAGATCATCTGTATCGCAATGGCACCCATATCATAAAATTTTTCCTGCACTTGTCTAAAGAGGAGCAGCGCAAGCGTTTTCTGGCACGTATCGATGATCCCGGCAAAAACTGGAAATTCAGTTCTGCCGATATCGAAGAGAGAAAATATTGGCAACAATACATGCAGGCCTACGAAGCCTGCCTGAGTGCAACGAGCACAGCCACCGCACCCTGGTATGTGGTGCCCGCCGACGATAAAAAGAATGCACGATTGATTATATCCGACGTTATTCTCGAAACATTCAAATCCCTCAAAATGCAATACCCGGTTACAGAAGATACGCGTCGCCAGGAGCTATTGGCAATCCGCGAGCAACTGCAAAACGAAAAATAACCGCTTAAGAGTCTGACTCTAATCGGAAATAACCAGGACGTTTTATATTCCTTGCCAGTCGGCTGAGGATGAAATCGGCAGGGGCCTGTGGTAACTTCGCATGGAGTATGATGCTTCATCGGTAAAGGCAGGTACAACGCTATGAAATTGAACAGCACCTTGATAACCGGTTTTTTTGTCCTAACCCTTTCGTTTCCGGCTGCCGCCGATCAAATCAAAATCGTCAACTTTGGGGACGCGGTGGTGGTTTACGATTACCAGCCAGCAGGAGACGAGGCGGTGACACTTACGCTGAGTGCACTGGTTGCCGAGACCAATGATTCGCTGCGGGGCTTGAAAAATACGGATCGAAGGCGCTTGCGTAAACTCGGGGAATTGATATACCAGTGTAAGCTGTTGCTCTACAAATCCGCGAATGGTGATCCTGTTGTCGATCCTAAGGCCCCGATCCTGATCTCCCGGAACTACAGTCTTTTCACCGGTGTTGATCTTCCATTGGCCGCCGACGAGCGCGTAGGCATCCAGGCCCAGACGCTGGAAATCATCGATGTTAACAGCCTGTTCAGCCCCACCCTGGGGGGCAAGGATATTCATAAAAATTTCTGGGAAGACCTGGGCGCCGGGACTGCGACCAACCTGAAACAGGTCAATGTCAATGTATTAAGTGAAAACGATGCGATAAAAACTGCTGAGAATATCGACATCATGATCAGGTTCCCGGTCTTCCAGGTGGAAAAACCGGTGTCGCAATGGAGCTATAACTTTAAACTGAAAGACTTTAAACGGGCGGTTCAGCATGCCAATGACAATTGTACCCCCGACCAGTTCATGGCGCTGCTCGCTAAGATAAATTAAGATCGATCCCCCGTGATCCTGGCGCCGTTGCCATAGGCTTTGGTTTGGTGCATTGGCAACTACTCACCCTGCCAATTCATTTAACCGCAAACTCGGGGCCTCCCCGATTTAAGTCCAATTACTTGAGAGTCGTTTTGAGTAGTTAAAACAGGACTTTACGCGTTTACAGGGCCAGAAACGTCAAGTTATCTATAAATATCAGGAAAATAAAATTTTCCTGTTTATAATCAGCGGTGTACTACACTAAGTTCAGAGTTCAAATTAAGTTTGGTTAGAAAAGCGCTGGGCTATTGGTCACCACGTTGTTTTGTCACGGATTTGGAATCCAAATAGGGGTTAGTTATGAGAACGAATATTGCTGTTGTTGTTTTATCTTTACTATTTTTGATACCTGCCACGAGCAATGCAGCCGGCCGATATGGCGATAGTGGTAGGGAATTGTACACCGGAAAAGTTTATCTCGGAATCAAGTACGGAAGTTTAAGAGCGAAAGATCTATTAATTTTCAATCCGGCTACCGGCATGGACCAGGAGGAGGATTCCGACATTGGGACCATGGGTTTTGTGGCTGGCGGTCATATCAATGATATTCTTTCCATGGAGTTTGAGTATAACTATACCGTTTCCAAAGACTATTTTGGTTCGCTACCCGCCAGACTGGAAGGTGATGGCTGGGGACTTTACCTGGCTGCGAAAACCCAGGGTGACGTCTATTTCAAGGGAAGAGTTGGGTACACGCAAACAGAATTTGATGGCAGCGACGGATCGAGCAGTGGCTCCATAACCAACTATGGAGTAGCCGGGGGTGTCGGTGTAGGCTTTAAGCTCGGACCGGGTGCCCTGGAGATCGAGTACACCGTGTTTCCAAAAATCGATAGAATACTTGGCGAAGAACTGGACGACGATCTTGATAGCGATTTGATCACCATCGGCTACATGTTTATGTATGACTAATCAATTATAAATATCAAGTCATCTTAAAAGGGGCGCATTGCGCCCCTTTTTTTTCGATAGTCAGATTTCGCAAGGCTTTAATCACATGGTAATGACCGCGCCGGTAAACAGTTGCCATCTTCAGTTTGAAGCCCCTCCCTTAAAAGCAGCATAAGTCAGGCGAGTGAAGTATTTCGCGTTTGTGGAAAAAGTGTGGATAAGTTTGTCATTGTTTCTTAACATGGGCAGCGATTGCTTCCTTACCTTTACCTGTTGCAGGTGGAACACAAGCAAAAATGTTTGGCGATCCGAAGCAAGTCTGCCTCCCCGGCATACTAATTTTATGCAGTTTTTTCGTAAGCCCCGACTCGCCTGGGCGTGACATCAACATCGGCTATGCCTGTGAAAGAGAGGGTGCTACGCGCTATATCGAGGTAGTGACGGAACCGGGTTTCGCCTGCCGCGTCAAGTATACCAAGCCTGCCCTTACGACCTTTCCGTGGAATGCCCGCAATGACGCCAGCTATTGTGCACCCCGGGCTATCGGCCTGGCAGAGAAACTGGGTACTTCGGGATGGCAGTGCAAATCAATCGACGAGCTAAGCTCGATACCATCGCTTGAGGACGAAAGCTCGATACCGTCGGACGAGGAAGAGAGCTCACTACCATCGGTCGAAGAGGTAAGCTCACTACCATCGCTCGAGGAAGAGAGCTCACTACCATCAATCGAGGAAAAGAGCTCATTACCATCGATCGAGGAGGTAAGCTCGATACCGTCGCTCGAGGACAAAAGCTCAACACCATCAACCGGGGACGAAAGTTCGATGCCCTCGGACGAGGAAGTAAGAACTATTCTACTCGCGCAGATTGAACGCTATGGTCGGTACATAGAAAGCTATCAAGTGGTTGGCAAAACCTGCTATTTCTATCCCTCCGAAGCTGAATTCGGGAACCTGTGTGGCGACGAACGCGAAGAGGCGGTGATTGTTTATACCTGCGAAGTCGATGCCGGGGGTTGGGATCAACACCTGGCCGTATTTCATGAAATCGAGCCAGAGCCCCTGGTTACCGAGGTCGGTCGCAGCGGTTTTCGCCAGGTTAGTACCTATCACATCGACGACAAATTGCTGATGATGGAAACCGAAAAGTTTGCTCTGGTTGAGGATTCACCTTCCACCCAATTCGATGAGGAAGAGGCGACAATCCTCTGTCGCTATTCCGATGCTTCAGACTGGGAACTGATCGAACAGCAGTAAACTAGTTTCTATCGTAGTTTCGGTTACCGCTAGCGTCGACGATCCTCGCCCTTGCGTCGATCCGGTAAAATTGCATTACTTCTGAGGCGGGCACGACGCGCGGTATTTGCGCGGCGTGGAACTGTCGAACGTCGATCCACCGAGTTCCCCGGTTGAGTTTCTTCGGCTGCCGGGGCTTTTGAATCCGGTGACAGATAGGTTGTAACGCTAGTCCCGGCCAGGGCCCGTTTGAAAGAATCGGCCGTCGCGGCATCCATGCTCTTACCCAGCATGACGGCTTGCCCGTTGTATAGATCGGCCTGGGTCTCGGTATCGAACTCGAACAGGGCCTCGAGCGTGCGATGCGCCTCATCCTGGTCGTAGCCAGACTCTATCTTGCCCTCGAAGATTAGATTGAAGCGTGTTGCAGACAATGGTTTATCTCTCTTATATTGTTTCTTAGTAACATATCCTGACATAAGCCTTGTTGAATTAACGAGATACAGCTATCACTCTGGTTAGATCGGTCCGATCCAGCCCTTGCTGACAAACGTCACAATTATTCAGCTTGCCCTGGTCGTGGGAATATTTGCTGCCCGGCGCGGTTTTCAGTGTAACGGCTATTCAGGTATTTTCACGGAGGGCTTGAATTAGCTTGTGGCGGTGAGCCGTTTCAGGCGCGGGTCCTTGAAAGGTACCGTGCTGAGGTCGACAATGACCGGGCCGGGTGCGGCAACCGGCAGAATTGCCGCAGCTATTTGCTGGAAGTCGTTACGAAAATGTATGCTGCTTTTGATGGCGATGATATTTTGCTGCGCGGGCTCGATTCCCAGGTGCCGGAACATGGACTGATCCATGGTTTGAATTGCTTTCGAGCCAACCACGATGCGCACACCGCCGACCTGAAGTAACGCGGTCGGACCGAGATCCATTGCCGCGCCGGCGAGCATTGGACCGGTGGCGCTGAAACGACCGTCGGACAATCCCAGCACGCGGAATTCGGTGTCAAAGGACAGGCTGCCGGGATACCCGGATTTACCGCCCAGGCTGATGTTTACAAGCGCACCGGTTCCGGCTGAATGCGCTTTTTCTGCGGCCTGCGAATCATTAAGGATCCCGACGACGGCGTCCTGCGCTTCTTGCGTCACCAGGGCACGCAGTATTTCCGTGGTATCACCCGGGCCACCGCCCCCGGGATTATCCTGCGAATCCGCGAGCATTACCGGACCGCAGGCGTCGCAAGACAGTCGAATTGCCTCGCTGACCGCTTCTTCCGGGCCATACAGCCGGCCGCGAAATTCGCTTTCGCGTGCTTCGATTTCAGCCAGCAGGCTATCTGCTGTCGCGTTGACCGCGGTTTTATCGAAGCCGTAGGCAACCAGGGCCGGGCCTGCCTCGGGCACGTCGGAAAGCGGGAAGCCACAGGCCAGCGACACCCCCGCGATCTCGCCACGAATCCGCTCGCGCAAATGTTCGTAGATTGCCCTGGCCGGATCCACGAGGGTGCAGCCCCAAATCGGGGGAATCAGGAATTCGGTGCGTCGGATGGCATTAAACGGGAAGCGCGAAATTTTATGGCGCAGCAACAGGTCGAGAAGATCGGCCGCACGTGACCCGGTGTCGCTCATATCGATATGGGGGTAGGTACGATAAACCTCGAGCGCACTCGCCTGTGCGACCATCTGGTCGCTGATGTTGGCATGCAGGTCGAGACAGCCAATGACAGGGGTGTCGTCACCGACCGCACCGCGGATTCGTCGCAGCAATTCGCCGTCACCATCGGCGACGTGGCTGCAGACCATGGCGCCATGAAGGTCCAGCAGAACGCCATCAATGTTCGACGAATCGCGCAGAGCTTCCAGCATCAACGCCGAGATACGCTCGAAAGCCTCTTCGGTGACATGAGCGGACGGCGTTGCCGAGCACCAGATCAGGGGTACAATTTCATGTCCGAGCGCCGCAAGACGTTCGATCGCACCGGTAACCGGCAGGTTCATACCATGCACATTATCGAGCATTTGTGCCCCACCGCATAAGGGCGGCCACTCGTCGCGTTGCTCGAATACGCTAAATTCGGCCCGGTAGGGTGCAAACACGTTGGTTTCGTGTTGAACCCCGCCCACCGCAATTCTCGCCATGTGATTACGCCCCGCGCTGGCCAGGATTCATTAACGACTCGATATCGAACCACATGCGCCGAATCCTCATCCAAATTCCTCGAAGGCATCGATCGCGGTGCGGTCGTAACCGAGGCTCGCGGTCAATAACTGTTGGGTATAAGGCATGGTCGAGTTGTGTTCGCGTAATTGCTGAACGCTCATGGTTTCGACGATTGCCCCGTTTTGCATGACCGACAGGGTCTCGCACATATGCGCTACCACGGCGAGGTTATGACTAACGAGGATGTAGGTCAGACCGTGTTCGCGTTTCAGGCGCATCAACAGGTTAAGTACTTCGGCCTGCACCGATACATCAAGCGCGGAGGTTGGCTCGTCCAGCAGGATAATTTCAGGGTCGGTAATCAACGCACGCGCGACGGATACCCGCTGGCGTTGCCCACCCGATATCTGGTGGGGATAGCGAAATCGAAACGAGGCGTCGAGACCGACTTCCTCGAGCGCGTGTACCACGCGTTCCTCGATGCGATCGAGCTTATGCACCCGGGCCGGCTCGCTCAGAATCGTATCTACCGTATGGCGCGGATGCAGGGAGCCATACGGATCCTGGAATACCATCTGTACCCGCCGTCGAAATGACTGCGAACGTCGCTGCAACAAGGTTTCTTCGGCAACCGTCATTTCGCCGCTAACCCGGGCTACCCGCTCGAGTAAACCGGCCAGTGCCCGTAGTACCGTGGTTTTGCCCGAGCCTGACTCGCCAACCAGGCCGAAGGATTGCCCCTTCTCGACCAGCAGCGAAACATCGCGCACGGCGTGAAACACGCTCTTGCCATGGCCGAACACCACGTCCAGGCAGCGAATATCGATCATCGTACTACTCCCGGCGCCGTCAGCCAGGCCGGATCGCGTTTCAGAACCGGGAGTTCTTCGTGACCCCCGTCGAGCCTTGGCAGGCAGTTGACCAGACCCTGGGTGTAGGGATGTTGCGCCCCATCGAGGTTGGCCGCGGTGCATTGCTCGACCACCCGGCCGTCATACATGACCAGGATGCGATCACAGAACGAGGCAATCAGGTTGAGATCGTGACTGATAAAAATAAGCCCCATGCCGCGCGCGTTGATCATGTCATCGAGCACCGCCAATACCTGTAACTGTACCGTGACGTCGAGCGCTGAAGTGGGTTCGTCGGCGATGATAATGTCGGGTTCCGGAATCATCATCATCGCAATCATGATGCGCTGGCCCATGCCCCCGGAGACCTCGTGCGGATAAGCGCGGTAAACGCGTTCCGGCTCGCGGATTTTAACCGCGCGCAGCATCTCGAGGGTGCGCTCACGTGCCACCCGTTTCGAGGTGCGGTTATGAATCAGCAGGGCTTCCTCAATCTGGGAACCCACGGTCATCACCGGGTTCAGCGAATACTTCGGATCCTGCATGATCATCGAGATGCCGCCACCCCGGATCTGTCGCATCGTGGCCTGGCTCGCGTTGAGCAGGTTGGTGCCCCTGAATTCCAGGCGCTTTGCGGTAACCGTGCCACCGGGTGCAGTCAAACCGAGAATGGCACGCCCGGTCTGCGATTTTCCAGAGCCGGATTCGCCGACGATGCCAAGCTTTTCTCGCCCCAGGTCGAAACTCACACCGCTGACCGCGCGCACCAGCCCGGTGGGCGTGTTGTAGGTCACCTGCAAATCTTCTACGCGGAGCAGCGATGATTCAGTCATTGGTCAACTCCCACTCTTCGGATCGAACACGTCCCTGAGGCCGTCACCGAGCAGGTTAAAGCCGAGGCTCACGATGAGTATGGCGACGCCCGGAATTGTCGGCACCCACCATTGATCGATCAGGTATTGCCGGCCGAGAGAAATCATTGCGCCCCATTCCGGCGTCGGTGGTTGTGCCCCGAGGCCGAGAAAACCGAGTCCGGCCGCGGTTAATATGATGCCAGCCATATCCAGCGTAAGGCGAACGATGACCGAGGACATGCACAGTGGCGTGACGTGTCGCGCGAGAATGCCAACGGTGCTGATGCCCTGCATCTGCGCGGCGAGAATGAATTCACTGTTGCGGATGGTCAGTGCCTCGGCGCGGGCGATACGCGCAAACGGAGACCAGGTTGTCAGCGCAATCGCCAGTACGGCGTTTTCCAGACCACGACCCAGTACCGCGACCAGTGCCATCGCCAGGATCAATCGTGGAAAGGCGAGGAAGATATCGGTCAGGCGCATTAACACGCTATCGACCCAACCACCCAGGTAGCCGGCGACGGTGCCAACCAGCAGTCCGATCGGCACCACGATAATTGACACCAGCGCGACGATATAGAGCGTGATCCGTGAACCCCAAATGATGCGGTCAAAAATATCGCGTCCCAGTTCATCGGTGCCAAACCAGTGCTCGCGGCCGGGTGGCTGCAGGCGATTGGCAAGATCGAGTTCGAGCCCGTCGGAAGCCGTGATCCACGGTGCCAGCGCGGCGATTACCACCAGGCCTACGACAATCAGTAACCCGATCATCGCGATCGGGTTACGCTTGAAGTCGAGCCAGCCGATGAACACCCGCTGGCATCGAGCCTGTATTTTCGATTTCGGAATCTCCGCCAGCAACCAGCCGCGCAGTGTCGCTTCGGCCGGCATCAGCGAATCCTCGGATCCACCAGGCGGTAGAGCAGGTCGGACAACATGTTTATACCGACAAAGCAGGTGCCGACGACAATGGTGCCACCCAGTACCGCGTTCATATCGTTATTGAACAGCGAGTTGGTGATGTACTGGCCAATCCCGGGCCAGGAGAAAACCGTTTCGGTCAGCACCGAGCCTTCCAGCAGCGAGGCATAGGTCAGACCGATGATGGTGATCAACTGCACCAGCACGTTGCGAAAGGCGTGACCCCAAATCACGTTGCGTTCCGGCATGCCCTTGACCCGGGCAGTCAGGATGTATTCCTGGCTGAGCTGGTCAAGCATGAAACTACGCGTCATGCGTGCGATGTAGGCGAGTGCGAAAGTGCCCAGTATCGACGCTGGCAGTATCAGGTGCGCGAGCGCGTTGTAAAAGATATCCCAATCGCCGGACATCGCAGCATCGATCATCAAAACACCGGTAACCGGTTCGACAATCCCGTCGTAGAAAACATCGAGCCGGCCCGGGCCGGCAACCCAGCCGAGCTTGGCATAGAACACCAGCAGGGCCACCATGCCGAGCCAGAAGATCGGTGCCGAATAGCCGATCAGTCCAATCACGCGTACGATATGATCCGGCCACCGACCGTGGTGCACCGCTGCCAGCACCCCCATTGGGATGCCGACAAAGATTCCAAGCAGTGTCGCAACGGTGGCCAGTTCCAGGGTTGCCGGGAAAAAACGCAGGATGTCTTCCATCACCGGCTGTGCGGTCATGATCGAGGTGCCGAGATCACCCTCGACCAATTGCTCGAGGTAACGCAGGTACTGGATGTAAACAGGCTTGTCGAGCCCTAGTTGCAGGTAAACCTGGTCGTAAACTTCCTGCGACGCGCGATCACCGACGATGGCAAGAACCGGGTCGGCCGGCATCATGCGGCCGATCACGAAAGTAATCGCGGTCAGACCGATAAAGGTCAGCAGCAGGCTGGTCAGAACTCCCAGGATTTTCGCCAGGGTCGGCGGCAGTGTCATTGCTGACCCTGCCGCCCGATGACCGCTGGCAGAGGGTTTCACTACTGCTTGGTTACATTACGGTAGAACACGAGATCAAAGTTTGAACCCGAAACAAATCCGCGCAGGTTTTCACGGCGTGCCACCTGCTCGTTCTGCTGGAACATGATCACGAACGGTCCTTTCTTTTGCAGCATGGCCTGCAGCTCTAGATACTGCTCCCTGCGCTTGCCCAGGTCGAGTTCGTTACGAGCCTTGACGGCCAGCATGTTACTTGCATCATCCGCCCACGCGTTACGCCAGGCGAGTACCCCGGTGAGTTTCGCCTCCAGGCGATTATCCGGATTGTGCGCAAAAGCATCTGCATTCGAGTGCGGATCGACATAATCCGGTGACCAGCGCGCGAGAATAATATCATGCTCACGGGCGCGGTATTTCGGCCACAGGGTCTTTCCTTCAAGGGTTACGATGTTGACCTTGATGCCGCCCTGCGCCAGGTTCGCCTGCAGTGCCTGGGCAATCTCCGGAAACGGAGAATTGGTCAGGGTATGAATAGTCAGCTCGAAACCGTCACCATGGCCAGCCGCCTGCAGCAGTGATTTTGCCTTGGCCACATCCTGCTTGTACGGGGTATCTTCGAGGGCCCCCCAAAGACCACCCGGCCAGAATGCCTGGTGCACGACAAACTGTCCCGCCAGGAACGAATTGGCCATGCTTTCGTAGTCAACCAGGTGGCGTATCGCCTGCACGACCTCGTCTTTACCCAGGATCGGGTGACCCGCATTGGCGGCCATGTAAACGAGGGTGCCCTTGGGGTGACCATCAATCGAAATGTCGGAATTGTCCATCACACCTTTGACCTGGTCCGGGGTCAGGTTACGCGCCATGTCGATATCGCCTTTTTCCAGCAGCAGCCGTTGCGAAGAGGGCTCCGCAACGTGGCGCAGGATGACGCGCTTCATTCCCGGCGCGCCGTGGCGGTAGTTCGGATTCGCTTCGAGTGTGACGATCTCGTTGGCCTTCCAGGTCTTGATGCTGAAGGCGCCGGAACCAGCACTGTTGGATTTGAGCCAGTCGTATCCCAGGTCACCATCCTTCTCGTGACTCATAACCAGTTCCTTGTCGACCACGGACGCAACACCGGCAGACATGGCATTGAGCACCAGTCCGGGGGAAAATTCCTCGGAAATGGTAATCCTTACGTGGCTGTCATCGGTCGCCTTGACTAGCTCATCGATGTTTTCCGCAGTCCAGCCGAACTGGGTGATGATAAAAGCAGGGGTCTTGTTAAGCTTGACGACCCGTTGCAGCGACCACGCGACATCCTCGGCCCGCACCGGGTTGCCGGAATGGAACTTCAGTCCGGGGCGAATCTTGAAAGTGATGGTGCTGCCCTTGTTGCTAACCTCCCAGCTCTCGGCCACACCGCCGACCAGGCTTTGCAGGTCTTCCGGTTCGAACATCATGATTCGATCATAAACGTTGGCGATGATCTCGCCGGTGGTGAGTTCGAACACTTCGGCCGGATCCATGGTGATGATATCGGCAATGTCCTTCGCCATAACAAAAGTATTATCCGGCGTCGCCGCATGGGATGGGCCCATACCAAACGCGACCAGCACGGCAATACTTGTAAGTATTTGTCTTAATTTGAACACAACAGCCTCCTCGATGGTTGTATCGATGGTTATTTTATTTTATCCAGCAACCTGCCAGATGGCAGGCAGTGGAAAAAATAGTACCACAAAAGAATTTGTGCCGGGATAATAGTGACGAAATACCCGGACAGCACTCCGGATGGAGGTTTTGATGATACAGGCAGGTCGATTACTCGTCGCACAACTGGTTATTTTGTTATTTATCGGCGGTTGTGCCACGTTGCCGTCCGATTTCAAGGAACCGGGTGTCTCGGTGCTTTCGGTGACACCCAGAATATTGAATGGCGCTGCGCCGGAATTCGATATCCTGTTACGCGTGACCAATCCGAACCGCAAATCACTGGATATTGTCGGACTGTCATACACGATCGACCTGGTCGGAAACCGGATAATCGAGGGCGTCGCCAGCGATCTGCCTGAAATAGCACCCTACGGAGAGGCGGACGTCAAGCTCAGCGCCACTGCCGATTTGTTTGGTGGTTTACGGGTGCTTTCCCGACTGCTCACCAGTCCGGACGAACCGGTTGACTTCGAGTTCAACGCGGAGATCGATGTCGGAACTTTTTACCCGATGATTAACGTCAACCGGACCGGGGTGATTTCGTTGCAGTAGGTTGTTGCGGGTGGGGCTGCACTGTTAATTAGACAGTGACGTAAAGTGGAAGTCCTCGATTTTCAATGCCGGCATGGCCATGGCCATAAATTCGCCGGTGGCCACCGGCTTGCCACTGGCGACAACATGATCAAGCACCTTCAGTACCGATTCGTTCCAGCGCATATCTACCACCGGATGCGTGACCTCGCCATTCTCGATACGATAGGTGCCATCGCGGGTCATGCCGGTGAAGCCCAGTGTTCTGGCGTCGGTCGGGCGTATATACCAGAAACGCGTCACCAGGATGCCGTCGTCAGTGCTGCGAACGAGTTCCTCCAGTGGCGTACCGTCACCGGTTAGCACGAGGTTATTGGGTGCGGGCTTGACCGCAAGGTTGTTTTTACTGGCCCAGTAACGGCTGGTGAGCAACTGCTGCAGTTTGCCACTTTCTAGCCACACCGTTCTAACCAGGGCCTGGCCGCCACTTGAGAATGAAACGGTCGGAAACACTGGGTCGGCCGGGTCCGAGTAAAACGATTGGTGTCCGAGCGTTGCATCGTAGTCGGAAAATGCCGAACGACCCTCGTCCCTGGCGCGTTGATCGAAGCCATACCAGAACGCCATCGCCATCAGGTCGCCCACGGCCTGGGGTTCGAGAATAACCGTTACCGGCCTGGGCTCGAATACCTCGGGATGCTGCGCGCGGGCGCACTTTTCGATGGCACTGCGGGTTGCCGTCATAACGTTGTCCTGACCGATAGTCACGCCCTGATGCTCGGCCCAGCCGCTGCCGTTGTTACCGGTAGCGGTGACGTGGTAATCACTGCGATGGCTGCCTTCGTATGCAAAGCCCCCGGCGCTGTCACCGTAGGCACTAAACGTTTTCCCATGCGCAAGCAGACCGGCCAGGTCGATATCGGCCGCGGCCCCGGCCCGGCAGGCTTCGGCTGCCCAGGCACCGACGGTTTCAATTTCGATGGCCTCGGACTCGGTACTGTAGGCATATTCATGACTTTCGAGTACCTCGCCTGGCGCCGGCATGACTTCCTCGTCATCGGGCATGTGCCGGCAGAAGGCAAATGCCTGCTCGATGCTACGCTTGATCAATGCCTGGTCATCCAGAGTGTTGATGCTGAGCGACGTCTTCTTCTGCTCCAGGCGGGCGCTCAAGGTCAGCGTGGTTTGTTGCCTGAGCACGTTTTGCGATATGGCGCAGTCGTTGAAGCGCGTGCCCAGGCGATGCACCCCGTTGAGCAGCACCTGCAGTTCGCCTTCGCGCGGAATTTCGAGAATGCTCTCGATCAAATCCTGTGCCTGCTGGCGATTCATGAATCTCGCCCACGACAAATGCGGATGTTTCTGAAGCGGGTGGGCGCCGCACCGTGCGTCATCTGCGCAACCTGCATCGGGTCGCCCTTGCCACAATTGGTGATCCCGTGCGACTGCCAGTAATTTTCGTCGCAGGTGGCGTCGCAGGCGTTCCAGAAGGTTGGGGTCCGGCTCTGGTAGAGTGCGGCCTTGAGCATACCGGCTTTCCTGCCGTTTTTGATCTCCCAAACCGCGTTACCGCCAAACTGGAAATTGAGGCGCCACTGGTCGATGGAAAAACTGTCCATCCCCTCGAAGTAAATTCCGTGCCCGACGTCGGCCATGAGTTCTTCGGGACTGAGCGGGGTCTTGCCCGGCATCAGGAACAGGTTAGGTATGCGCACGATCGGAATGCTCGACCAGTGGTCGGCGCGGCAGGATCCCCGGCTGCGTTCCTCACCGATGTAATGTGCAAATTCACGTCCACTGCTGTAGGTCTGAAAAATCCCATCCCTGACAATTTCCCAGCGTTGACCGGGTACGCCGTCATCGTCAAAACCCTGGGTGGCGAGGCCGTTTTCAAGTGTGTTGTCGGCCATCAGCGTTACCTGGTCACTGCCGTATTGAAATTCGCGCTGCTTGTCGCGGGTCACGAATGACGAGCCCGCCATCGATACCTCGTAACCCATGACGCGATCGAGTTCTGTAGCATGGCCTACCGATTCGTGAATCGTCAGCGACAGGTTTTCCGAATCGGTAATAATATCGAACTCACCCTCGGGTGAGAGCCGTGCCGAGAGTTTTTCCTCGGCCTCGGCGGCGACGCGCTCGGCCTGCTTGACGAATTCTTCCTTTTGATAACATTCGAATCCCTGGTTAGTGGCCGGCGCCTTCCAGTTGCGCTCCTGGAAATCTTCATTGCCAACGGCAATGGCCCAGATCGCAGACTCCGAGGACGTTACGTCGCTGTACAACTCGGCCCCCTCGGTGTTCGCATACCAGCGTTTTACCTGCTTGAACGACAGGAAGCCCTGTGCACGTTTGACGGTTTTATTTTTCAGCATGATCTCGTTCGCCGAGATCAGCAAGTCAGCCTTGTCTTCGAGTGTGACCGTGAACGGGTTATATTTGCAGCTGGATTTAAAGTCGAGGGAAAGTGCCGGTTCCGGTGCCCAGTTTACCCCGTCTTCGCGCAGCGCCAGGGCCGAGGCCCGGGCAATGCGTATTGCCAGCGCAACCACTTTTTCGATCTCGTCTGCGCTGTAGGTCGGTGACGATGCAAATCCCCAGGCGCCGCGGTACAACACCCGCACGCCGAAGCCGCGGTCGTCGCGGTCGCTGCAGCTGGACAGGGCAAGGTCGCGTGACACGACACGCTGTTTGCGAATCTCGAGGTAACGCGCATCGGCAAACTGGCAGCCAGCCTTATCGGCTATATTGCAGGCAAATTTCAGCAGGTCAAACATGGGCTGGCGCGGTTCACCGGGGGCAGGGATTTTCAGAGTATACGATAAGCTCGAATAGTACGGATCATTATCCACCAAATCGGGATTGCAAAGGGATATTACGCGGCGCGCGCCATCAGCGGGGGCCTGTGTTCAGGGTTGGCTTAGTGAGCGGTAATAGTCGGCGACCATTGACTGGTAGGCATCGGGCAATTCTGTTGACCCGGAGACCAGTAACTCGGGATATTCGGGATTGCTCGATTGCATGCGTAACTTGAACTCCAGCTCCATCAGTGCCCACAGTGCCTGCTCGTGGAGCCGGGAGGTGGCGGCCAGATCGGTGTCATCCTGTTGCTGCGTCAATTCCCTGATCTTGTCGAGTACGGGATCGATCTCGCCGGACGCAACACCCAGTTCGTTGAGCCGTTGACCGAGGTCGTCAGCGCTGGCGACGATGCTTTCGAACTGCTGCCATAAGCCCGCGCTGCCGCCCCCGTTTGCGTCCGCCCTGTTTGCGGCCGCATCGCCCCGCGCGGCTTGCTTGCGCAGATTCTGAATCGATTGCAGCTCTTGCGCCAGGGCCCGCATGCGATCCAATGATAGTTGCATACCCCGCGTTCCCTGCTGGTCTATATTTGCCAGCGCAGACTCGATCCGTTCACGCATGCTGGTAATCCCTTGCTGGATTCGGGTTTCGTTATCAATGGCCTGTTCTTTTCTACCGAGCTGCACCATATCCCGGGTGCGACCGATACGATCATTCAGTCGATACTCGCGTCCGGCGCGGATCGCCTGTCGCAATGGCTGGCTTGCCTTTGGCTGTTCTTCGCGGGCCGTGGCCACCAGTTTGCTGAGTTCGCTCTCGAGTTCCGCCAGTTCCCCGCTCAATGCCTGTTTTTGATTATCGAGCTGTTCCAGCTGGTTTTGTTGCCGGTCTCCCCATTTTTGGTCCAGTTGCATCACGTCCTGCTTGATAGCCGCCTGTTTTCTTTCTGCCAGTTCTGCCCGCCGTAAAGTCCTTTCAATCGAATCGCTGAATTTCCGTACCCGGCTTTGATCGAGCAGGCGCTGGGCCTTGCGCAGGTTCTGCGCCGCCTGCCTGGCCTGGTCGGCGCTGGTCCCCCCGTTGGAGCCACTGGCGGCGGCGCGACGCATGGCTTTGGCCGCGTCTTTCATCTGGTTTATCGATTGCTGCAGTTGCGGATTGGGTTGCGTGCGTGACAGCCTTTCCAGCTGTCGGGCCATCTCTTCCAGTTCCTCGGCGAGGGCGAGCTGTTTTGCGTTGGGGTTGTTGCCCAGCGATTGCTCCTGGCGTCGCAGCTGTCGCTCGATCTCCCGCTGTTGTCGCTGTGCAAGCTCGCGCAGGCGTTCGAGCGCTTCGTCAATTACCTGTTCGGAGGATTGTGGTTGTCCGCGTTGTACGGTCTCGTACTGGTGGCGCAGTTTATCCATTTCGAGCCTGAACAGGTCGGCCAGGTCTTCGAAGCCGGCGGTGTTACCAGCCCCACCGCCACCCCGATTGGCGAGCGCGACATTAATTTCTCGAAATGCCGCGTCCGCTCGCTGCAGATGCAGAAGTGCGACCTGGGCACTCGACAGGGCCGATTCAATTTCAATTTGCTGCAGCTGCTTCTCGACCTCGACCATTGCCTCTGCGGCGCGCGGTAATTCGGTTATGATGACGCGGTATCTCTGATCCAGGTGCACCAGCGGACGATTGGCGAGACGACGCATAATGGCCTCGACGCGATCACGAATACGTGATTGTGCCGTGGCGAGCAATTCCAGGTTCTGCTGGTAGGTTTCCGCATCGTAGCTGTTGCGATCGCGAATCATCTTGAAGGTCGCCACGACGAACTGTTTTTGCTGGTCCGAGAGGTGCCCCTGCTGCTGACCGCCCTGTGCACCGCCACCGCCGCCCCCACCTTGCTGGTCGGCCTTGCGGAAATCGATGCTGAAGGGGCGCACCTGGTAGAAGAAGATATCGCTGGTTGCGGTTTTGACCAGCTCGGCTGGTGAATGATCCTCCGCATGCACGTAATAGGAAATCAAATCCCCGGGGACCAGGTTTAAATCTTCGAGGTAAATAACGTGTTCGGCGTCGAGCTCACGCCTGGCCCCCGTTCGGTTGCCGGAGGGCATTAACGCGATACGCTGCTCGTCGGCACCATTTACCGTCACTACCAGTTCCAGTTTGGCGATGCCAAGGTCATCGGTTGCCCGAACCTTCATCACGGGTTCTTCGATCATGCTGACTTTCGTATCCCTGCCGGGGCTCAGTATCGAAACATCCGGATACATGTCATCCAGCGCCGTAATTTGAAAATCGGCCGAGGCGTCAACGGGAATGCCACTCGCGCGCTGCAAAGAAACCCGGTAGCTGCTGTCCTGTGTCACCGTCAGTTCACCGATCCAACTCCCGCTTTCGATATTTTCCAGCTCGATGCGCTGGCCATCACCGAGCAGCAGCGCACCGCCGGGAATTTCAATCGTCGGTTCTATCAAAACTTCCACGCGTGTACCACGCAGTGCCGAAATGTCACCGGACCCATGGCTGGTTTCAGGTTCCAGCATCGTGTAGGGCGGAAAATGGTAGTGCAGGCTGATCTCTGAAATTGCCGGTATGTCGGCCACGTCGATGCGGTAAGTCCCGCTTTGCTGGCCCGCCCCGGTTACGTAGTAGTCGACAGCCTGGCCCAGGTCAAACAGAAAGGATTCGTAAAGGCTGGTGTCGCTACCCGCGGTCATCGTCGCCTGCTGCCACGAAATCCCGCCGTCGGTGGAAGTGAGCAGTAACACGTCGGATCCGTCGAATCCGGGAATGCGGGCACTGATGAGCTGATCGCCGCCGCGCGCAATTTCAATGTTACCCGGTGCCAGTTCGATCCGATACGGGGAATACTGGCTAGCAGTGGTCCAGGGTATTAACAGTGCCGTGGCGCTACGCCGCAGAAACTCGGGCGGCGATGCGGCAAGGCCGACAATAACAAGCAGCGCGAGACCCAGTTTCGATGTCGCCCGACGCAGCTTTTTCTGTTCGACCGGGTATCCGAATCCGACGTGTTCGCAAGCGTCGATGGCCTGTTCGACGAGGCGAGACGCGAGCTGGGGAGAGGTATCCGGTGTCGCCGATTGCCCGGCCTCGACTGCGCTCAGGATGATCGACTTCAGGCTGGGTTCGTGCTCTTGCAAATAGAGTGCAACCCGGGACTCGCTAACATCGCGCCGCAGCGGTCTGACGCAAAACTGAAACAGCAGACCAACCACGGTAAAGATCAGGGTGAAACGTAACAGCCAGACCGCTGGTTGCGCAAAATGCAACTGGTTTAACAGCCATGCCGAGATTACGATCAGCGCTATCATGACCACGAGGGTCGTGAACAGGCCGTTGAGTAAATGGCGCAATCGCCAGCGCCGCCGCAGGCGCTCGATTACCTGGGATAACCCGGGGCGAGTGTTGCTGTCCCGTTGCCAGGCCGGTGTCAACAGGTCGCCCAATTTGGTCGTGATGTTGCTGATTCCTGTCATGTCCATGTTGAGTTTGTCAGGCTCCGGTCCGTTTGTTGGTAGACCAGTTTTGCACGATCCAGTTCGCAGAAAATGCCTCGACCAGCATCAATACCAGTACCACGGATAGAAACGCGTGCCACAGCTGCTGAAATTGCTCGTACTCGGCGACCTGTCGCCGGGTAAGTAATCCGACCCTCTGTGTCGGTGCGACCGTGGCTCTAATTTCCTCTACAAAACGTTCGGGGTCAAGAATTTCGAGATTCGCTTCGACCGGATTGATATTCGCCGCCAGCACCACTTCCGCGTCCGCCGGGGTTGCGCGGTGGACCTGGTAGAAGCCGGGTTCAGTAACAGCCAGCAAAGGTGATTGCCGATCCAGGCGGATTTCCCCGGTCGACGGCGTTTCGACAACCACGGCCGCGTCATCAGCGGCAGCGACGATTGCATCACCGCCGGCAAATGCACGTGCATAGTGCATGACATCGATGACGCTACCGATTTCAAATCCCTGCGGGTAGGATTCAAAGTCTGCCAGGTAGCGCAGGGCCTGGTGCAGGAAAGGCAGGAAGGGCGGCTGCAGGGCAAGATCGTTCCAGTGTGTGTCGAGCGTGCTGGTCAGAACCAGCACGCGGCCTTGCTGTTGCGCTGTTTCCAGCAGCGCCGGAGCACCATCGCTATAGCGTGCCAGCACCCGGTCGCTCGCGCTGGTTTTAAAATTACGGTAGCTGAAGATCCGTGCCGACGACAGGTCGATACCCTTCGGGACCGAGGGATCGTTGGTGAGCGGATGATCGCTGACGATTTCCGAAATATCTCGTGCTTCGCCTGGTTTCGAGTCGACCCGACGTAACGGCGTCCCCGGCAGGAAACCGTCGTTGCCCGCCGGCCAGTTAGCCTGGAGGTTTTCCCCGGTTGCAACCAGTAAACCGCCCCCGGACACAACAAAATCCTGCAATGCCGAGCCCAGCTTGCCTCCCGGGATCGATGCATCGTTAACGATAATGACTGCCCAGGTCGCGAGGTCTTCCGGATTGAGTTCCTGCCAGCGCAGGCGCTTGATGCTGAATACGGGATTACGCGAAAGCCGCAACGCATTTTCGAGGTAAAGCGACTGGTTGGGGCGTGGTTGCGCGCTTTCGACGATTAATACCGGTACCTGTTGTTTGCTGGAATAGACGAAGAATGCGTTGTTATCGATTGACAGGTCATCGTCATTGAGGCTGACCACGCCCCGCACCAGGTCACCGCCGGTACCCAGGTTGTCAAAAGTTTCGCTCAGCATACTGCCGGGTGCCAGGTGCAAATCACGTGTTGCGAGTTGACGCCCATTTACCGTTAGCCGAAGTTGCTGGTCCAGCCTGTCTGTCGCATGGTTCGTGATCTCGACCCTAAGCGAATATTCGTCAACAGTGTTGCGCGTTGGCGGCCCGATGGTAAGCGATGAAATCGTCGTATTCGTCACGCTCACGACATCGACTGGTAGCATTTTTAGTTCGATATCCCGGTTGATTTTCGGGATTTCACCGGGCTTTACCGCACTCGCCTGGAAGTCGGATACCAGTAAAACCTTTCTGGTGCTTGCATTACTCGCGTCCAGCAGTCTCGCTGCCTGTTCCAGGCCCAGGCGCAGTCGGGTAGCGCGCATACCCGGCGCCTGGCGCCTGATCACCGTGCGCAGGTTTTCCGCGTTGCTGGAAAGGTCGCTGACGACGGCGGCGTTTTCATCGAATACGATGACAGCGATTCTATCCTGTGCCTGTTTCCGGTCGACCAGGTCCAAAGCCATTTGCTGCGCCTGCTGCCAGTGATCGGCAACGCGCATGCTGTAGGAGCGATCGATTACGATGACACTATCCGTACGTTCCGGGTCGAGCGCAACCGGTCCGGTCTCGCCGACCAGGAACGGGCGTGCAAACGCCAGCACGATGAGCAGCAGCAACAGGCAGCGCAGCAGTAACAGCAGCCAGTTTCTGATCTCGAGCCGACGTTTTTCACGCAGCGGGATGCGCTCGAGAAACATCAGTGACGGGAACTTGATACCGTTAACGCGGTGGCGTTGCACCAGGTGAATCAGTATCGGCAGGGCCAGTAACAGTGTGCCGGCCAGGTAGAGCGGGTTGATCCAGGACAGTCCCATCATCGCACCCGGTTCTGCCGCGCTCGATCCGACAGGTAGCGAAACAGCGTGCTATCGAGGGGCTGCGATATGTCGGTAAATATGTAGTCGATCTGGTTTGCGCCGAACCGGCTTTCCAGCTCGGCCTGGTGTTCCTGGACCAGCTGGCGATAGCTGTCGCGAAACTGCTCGCTCGCGATCGGTAAATTAACCCCCGACTCCAGGTCCTCGACGCTGGTGACTGCACCGAGATCGAGGCTCAGTTCGAGCGGATCGAGCAGGTGAAACACGATCAGGTCGTTACCCCGGTAATGCAGCTGGTTTATTGCCTTCAAAAGCCTTTCCGGAGTTTCGTACAGGTCCGAAATCAGTACCACGAGGCTGCGTCGCCGCAGCTGCTCGGCAATTTTTTCGAGTGGCCGATGATATTCACTGGCCCCGCCGACCTTTAGCTGGTCGAGCATATGTAACACGCGTTCGAAATGCCTGATCGATGTCGGGATGACATCGACGATATCGTTATCGAAGGTAACCAGGCCGATGCGGTCGCGCTGACGCCTGGACAGGTAGGCGAGACTCGCAGCGAGAAATTTCGCATAGCCGAGCTTGGTCACCGCACCGCTGCCGTAATCCATGGACCTGGAAACATCCAGCACCAGGTGCAGGTTCGCGTTGGTATCGGCTTCGAATTGCTTGATGTACAGCCGATCGGTGCGCGCGTACAGGCGCCAGTCGATGCGCCGTACATCGTCACCCGGCATGTAGGCACGGTGTTCGGCGAAATCCATCGTCATGCCGAGCAGCGGCGATCGATGCAGTCCGCTGATGAATCCATCCACCACGTTGCGCGCCACCAGTTCAAGGTTATCTATTCGAGTCAGCACCTCCGGGTCGATAAATCGTTGACCGGGTACCTGGCCGCCAGCTTCCCTTGGTTCCAGCATCGCGCTATTACCTACATGCCTGAACTCGGTAGCGGCACCGCGTCGACCAGTCGATCGATGAGTTCATCAGCACTGATCTTTTCCGACTCTGCATGAAAGTTACGCAGCACGCGATGCCGCAGCACGGGTTTGGCGAGCTTGACGATATCGTCGAAATCGACATGGTAGCGTCCGTCCACCAGCGCGCGCGCCTTGGCGCCCAGTACCAGGTATTGTGCAGCGCGGGTACTGGCGCCGTAGGCAACCCAGTTGTCAACAAAGTCGAGTCCGCCCGGTGATCCGGGCCGGCTGCTGCGTACCAGGCTCAACGCATACTGCGATATCGCCCCTGACACTGGCACCCGGCGCACCAGTTTTTGAAACTCGCGGATCTGCTCCCCGTTCATCGCGTAGTTGAAACTGACATCGCGTAGCGACGTGGTCTGGCGTACCACGTCAAGTTCTTCCTGTTCCGACAGGTAATCGATGACAATCTCGAACATGAAGCGATCGAGCTGCGCTTCCGGCAGGGGATAGGTGCCTTCCAGCTCGATCGGATTCTGCGTCGCGAAAACGAAGAACGGCTCGCCGAGATCGTAGGTCTTGCCCTGCACCGTGACCTGGTGTTCCTGCATTGCCTCGAGCAGTGCGGACTGGGTTTTGGGCGGGGTGCGATTGATTTCATCGGCGAGCACGATATTCGAGAATATCGGTCCGGGCAGAAAAGTGAGCTCGCGCTTTCCGGTTTCCGGGTTTTCCTGCACCAGGTCAGTGCCGGTGATATCCGAGGGCATCAGGTCCGGGGTGAACTGGATACGGGAAAAGCCGAGATCCAGTACCTGTGCGATGGTGTGAATTAACAGGGTCTTGGCGAGGCCGGGTACGCCGACGATGAGGCTGTTGCCACCCGCGAGGATGGTGAGTAAAACCTGCTCGACGACGCTATCCTGTCCGACGATCATTTTTGCCAGCTCTTCGCGGGTTTTCTGGTAGCGGGTTTTCAGGTCCTCGGCGAGCTGGATATCATCTGCAGCCTGCAGGGATTCAGTTTGCATGTCCATCGGCGTGTCTCTCATGCCTGTTATATCCTGGCAGAATCAACTGCCGACTGCGGTGTTCTGTCTTGATACACCGTCTATTGAGTCTCGGTCGCGGCGGGTACCAGGCCCCGCAACGAGAGCAATAATTCCTGCGCGGGGTGGAAATTAGGCGCGATCTCAAGCGCATATAATATCTGTTCACGTGCAGAAGATCGATCGCCCGCGCGATCATAGGCGTAGGCCAGCTGGTAATAAGCTTCTGCCTTATCAACCGGGTCCAGTGCCAACAGGGCACGCCGTTCGCGCGTAACCTTGCCCCAATCTCCCAGGCTGGCCTGGTGCCCTGCCAGTGCCCGGTGCAGCTCCAGCTCGTAGGGATAAATATAAATTGCGGCTTCGAGCGCCGCCGCCGCGCCGCTGTGATCGCCGAATTGGGCGCGCAGCCCGGCAAGCTGCAGATGCGCTTCAAGGTGTTCTGCATTGATCGCGGTCATGCTGGTCAGTTGTCGTTCGGCCAGCTCGTTCCTGCCCTGCCGCTGGTAGAGTTGCGCCAGTAGCCAGTAGCTGCTATCGGCACCCGCGTATTCCGGGAACAGTTGCTGTGCCCGGTCGAGAAACAACTCGGCCAGGTCCAGTTTGTCCTGCTCGAGCATTAAATTTCCGAGTTTGAGCTGATCAAAATACTGATCAGGTACCTCGGTATCCTGGGTTACCTGGTCGGGATCGATCGGTGGCTGCATCGATTGCCCCGGCTCGACCTGGTTGCCCAAGGCCCGTAACGCAGTCGCGTACTTGTCTCGCAGATACTTATCGAAAGCGGCGTCGAGCGCGGCTGCATCGAGTTGCAGGCGTGCAGGTAGCTCGTTATCGGGAGATTTACTGTCGCGAAAAGCATTCAGTGTTTCGCGGATGACATCGAAGCCCCAGCGGGATTCGATGAATTCAAATACCAGCGAAGCCTGGAAATAGGAATGAATGACCTGTTCCGGGTAGCTCGGGCGCACGAATCCATTGTTCAGCTTACTGAGCGGCAGCAGGCGGCCCTCGAGATAAGCGAGTAGAAATTCCGGCGTGACATCTCCTCCCCAGCCAGGTCGCGCGATGCGTTCCTCGTAGACGGCGAGACCTTCGGAAAACCAGCGCGGTACGCGGTTATCCGTCATCGACAGATGGAAGACGTGCGCAAGTTCGTGCCACAACGTCGAACCCCAGTTGAAAGCGCTGCGTTCGCGCGCGGCCGGGGAATCCATGGCCACCACCGGTCCGAAGCAAACCCCCAGCAGGCCGACTCCGGCGAGACCCACCGAGCGCACCGAGAAGTCGGCATGGTCCGGGTACAGTTCTACCCGGATGGATTTATCGGGTTCGTGTCGATAGCGCGCACTGAAATGCCGGTAGGCGCTGGCCGTCAGCTCATGTATGTATTCCCCGAGTAGAGCATTTTCATTGCGATGCAAAACAACCTGGAACTGGCCTTCGGTGATTTGCACATAGTCGTTAAAACTGTCAGCGAGCTGCAGCGTATTTTTTATCCAGATGTTATAGGGATCGCCGCTAAACGAGCGCTCGAGATTGGCCCTGCCTTCGGAGATCAGTCCCAGGCGCAGCTGGTTCATACCCAGCAGTCCATAACCCTGCCACGATTGCGAATCAAGCTTTACCGCGATGGCGGCAAAATCCTGTGCCTCGCGGTAGAGTCGATTTCGTGCCGCGAGGTCGGCGAGTGCAGTATATAGCCCGGCATACCGGGGATTGAGTCCGAGCACCCGCTGTTCGGCCGCAACGAACCCGACAGTGTTTCGCTCGAGGTGATGCACCACCGCCAGCATGGCCAGGGCCTCGAGCGACACGGGATTTACCTCGAGCGCCCGTTGAACCTCGAATTTTGCATCCTCATACTGTTCCAGCTCGAGGTACAGGCGCGACATGAACACCCGGGCCGGAACCAGGTTTGGATTGAGCTCAAGTACCTGCAATGCGGTCTGCATGGCCGCGGAGGAATAGTCGAAGTGCTGGCTCCTGGCCAGTCCCAGCAGCGCCAGTGGGTGCTTGTCGTTCCTTGACAGTACTTCTTTGAAAACTTCGAGCGCTTCCTGGTTGTTATATTTCTCGAGCAACAGTTCACCCAGTTCGATTCCGGCATCGACTTCGGACGGATTCATACGGCTCGCCTGGTCGAATAACTGTACTGCCTCTTTGAACAGCTGTGGGTCTGACCTGCCAAGCATGCGCGTGGCATTTGCGATGGCGTAAAGATCGCGGGAGTTCAGGTCGGGTTGCGTCTGGAAAGCCTCACGGATCTCGTGATAGAAGCCCTCCGCCAGCTGATGCTCGCCCCGTAGGTGATGAATCTCGGCGAGATTCCACTTTGCCATCAGCAAATCGACATCTGCCAGGTCGATGACCTGCTGGAAATGCGCAAATGCTGCATCCAGGTCACCGCTGATGTACTCGAGTTCTCCGAGCTCGTTTAGCAGGCGCGCGTTGTTATTGTCTAACCTGAGTTCGTCGCGCGCCAGGTCAAGCGCCTGTTGATAGTTTCCGGCGAGGCGCAGGGTCCGGAGCGTTTCAAGCGGGGAGGCACTGGCAACCGCGGCAAGTTGAACGCAGATCAGCAGCAATGCCAGGCCGGATTTCATTTATCCGCCCTGTGCCCTGATTTCCCGGCTCAACAGCGCCAGGTCGACCAGTAAAATTTCAAGTTCGGCGTAGTACTTTTCCGGGGTCAGATTGTCACGCTGCAATTTCAGTTCGCTGATCGATTGCTCGATCAACTGTTTACGCTTCAGCATCGCGATCAGTTTACTGGAGGCGCCCGTCGCCTGTGATGGGGGTTGCTGCAGGTAGGTGCGATTTGCAAGTGCACCGTCTGCTTTAAATTCACCGGGATCGAGGCTACCTGCGCCGTCGCCATTGTCGTCCAACATTGCATGTTCGGTCGGCAGGCGTTTTTCAGTTTCGAAACTACGCTTTACTTCACGTCGCGCATAGTCGAAAGCCTCCAGCATCGAAATTCTTTCATCCTTGTCCCGGTCCGCGTTCATTGTGGTGAAGGCGGCGATAAATAACTCACCGAATAGCGCCGCGTGGTACTCGCGTCCGCTCGATGTTGCGGTAATGACAACACGGTTATCACGGCTCAGCGGTTTTAGAAAAGGGCCGCTTGCCGATGCCGTGTTGACAATAACGCTCGTGCGATCGTCGAACCCGGACATTGCCTCGGCGAGTTCTTCGGCCGATATGTCGGGGCCGGGCAGGTTGAATACTGCGCTTTCGCCGCGCGGATTTCCATGGCCGATCAGCACCACGAATATCCGGTCTTCGGCACTAGATCTGGCGCCGATTTCCAGCAAAGCCTCCTTGATCGTTGCCTTGTCAGCCCGCCGATGATTGACCGGCGTCTCGATTGGCGAATCGGCGGTCAGCAGCAGGATATTGCCGGTGTCGATACCAGCCCGGAGTGCCGCCTCGACCAGGCTCGAGGATGCGCGCGAAAACTGTTGCTTATAGTTTTCGGTTCCACCCAGGCCACTGATTATCAGCAGATGGTGTTGCAGTGCCTGCGCCGGCGCGGTCAGCAACACCAGGCAGATCACGAGTCCGATTTTCATACCAGGTTGCACCAGCGTCGATATCCCCACTCTGCGCATAAAAACAAAATCAGCAACAGGAATATTGATGGCATATCCCACAGTTCATGGCGAACCAGCGTGGTTGTCCCGCGTTGATGCGCTTGCAGTGCGTCCGCCAGCTTGTCGGCCTCGTTGGCGTTGAAAAAATCACCACCGGTGTCGACCGCCAGTTTACGCAGCAGTTTTTCGTTCATTTCTGAACGATAGTATTCACTGCCCTCGTCCGTCACGGTGAAGCGGGATTCGCTGCTGCGGATTACCTTATCCGGCTGTTCGAGCTCGATGTGCAGCAGGTAATCCCCGGGATCATTAGCTGCTATTTCAGTCTCGTAAACACCGGGTTCGGACGGGTGTGGGGTAAGGGGCTTTATCTGCTCCAGTCCGGTCGGTGCCGTTAGCACTGCGTGCAGCTGGCGTGGAGCATCGGATTTTTCACCGAAATCCAGCACTTCGCTGCGCAGCCTGATGGTTCCGCCAGAATGGATATTCTGGCTCGACAGGGAGAGACCAACCTGTGCCGGGACGTCTTCAACCAGCCAACGTAGCAGCTGGCGCCATAGGATCTCGTGAGTCTGATCTTCAGGCTCGATATCCTGGTGCATTTGCCAGTTCCATGAATTCTGTACCGCAAACGCGATTACCTTACCACGACCATAGCGCTGAGAAGCCATGATAACAAATTGATCTTGCTGTGCCTGCGGCGCACTGGTCAGCAGCAAGGTTGCCCCCGGTTTAACCTGTTGAATCGGATTGACAATGGTGAGCGGGGGCAGGGTTTGCCAGCGTGCAATCGATTTCTCATTATCGTCGGCAATCAATAACGCGGGTTGCACCAGGGCGGCCGCGGTCGGCTGGACCTTGACCTCGCGGCTGAACTCGGGTTGTGCCTGTTCGGCCATCACCACCGGCGAGATATCGCGTAGCAGCGAATCCCGGTAACCGCCCTCGGAAAACGCGTGGCGGCCACCGAGCATGAGCAGGCCACCACCGCGATCGCTGACAAACTCGACGATCATTTCCTGCTGTTCCCGGCTCAGCAGGGATATTTCCACGCTGCCGAGGATCAGTGCGTCGTAGGCAAACAGTTCTTTACGCGTAACCGGGAAACCATCGCGCAACTCCTGCTGCGATTCGATTCCAACCCGGTAAAACTTCGCATCCGCGGTTCTAACCAGGCCTGTTACGCCGAGGTTGCGATCATCCTCGACCGCGCGTCGTACAAACTTCAATTCGAATCGTGGTTCTCCCTCGAAGTAGAGGATTCGCATTTTATCGTCGTTGATCGACAGCATTTCCTGTTGACTGTTATTTGCGACGATTTGTTCATCTGCCAGGTTCGCGAGATAAAACTCCAGCCGTCGCGTACCGCTATCTTCCGCGATCAGCGGTATCCTGAAAGACTGCGTTCCCGGTTCAAGCGTTATGGTTTGTTTTTGCAGGATACGGCCGTCATCCTCGACGATGAGATCAAGCGATTCCCCGTTATAGCCTTGCTGGGTCACGGCAACATCGGCGATAACCCGGCTGCCTTTCAGCACACGGCTCGGTAACCTGATCCGGCTGATCTCGATGTCACGCTGGTAGCGGGGCTGGCCAACGCCGATGCTGAAAACCGGAACCTGGGCCGCCCGCAGCGACAACAGCAGGGCGTCGAGTTGCGCCGTCGAACGAACGGCACCATCGCTGATTACGACCAGTCCGGCGAGGGGTTCGCCTTGCAGTGTTTGTTGCACGACCTCGAGTGCCCGAACCAGGTTACTGTCGCCGTCATCGTAATTCATGGCCCCGATCCCGGTTATTGCTTGCGTGTCTTCGCCGAACCGGAACAGGCGGATTTCGAATCTCTGCTGCAACGAACGCAGCAGGCTACCGGAGTCAGCGTCGAGCTGCTGCTGAATTACCCGGCTGCGCGGTGCGCCGGCGAAATCCTCGATTCGCATACTGACAGAATTATCGAGTAGAATCCCGATCAGGCCCGGTTGTTCCAGTTGTGATGTCACTTCGAGTAGCGGTCGCGACAGGCTGAATAAAACCAGCGAAATAGCAAGACTGCGTAGCAGGGCGATTACCACCCGATGACGGATACCAGTGCTACCGCGCAGGTTGAAATAACCGAGTACGATGAAGGCAAGTACCAGTATCCCGACCGGCATCAGCGCCAACTGCCACCCTGGCAGGGCCAGGATCAGCGAGCCCTGATCGAAAAACTTCACTGGGTACTTGAACAGGAATTCGAACATGGCCGCGCAGCTTCCCCGGGGTATTGCTAATGGGTCATTGCGTAGATCACGAAATTGATCCCGATTTCAAAGGCATAGGTCGAAAACTTGAGTGGGTAATCCGCGTTGTCCGCCCATTCCCACGCATCCCCGAGATCGGTATTCCAGTTGATCAACACCATCAGCCGGCCGTCGTCGTCGTAAATGCCGCGTACGTGGGGGACGATACCGTCATATTCGTGCGTCGGGCCGCCTTGTGGTGCACCCCATCCCTGGCGCACGTTCGGCACCTGGATCACGCGATCGATATTATAGAAGACATTAAAGACCGGATGCTCCGGTGGCAGGTCGACAATGGCGCGGTCCGGGAATACCAACTGCATCTGCGCAACGAGCTGGTCCCAGGCCCAGCTGCCCCAGAAATCGTCGATCACCAGGAACCCGCCGGCCAGCAGATAGTTGCGCAGCGCCAGCACCTCCGCCTCGCTCAACGACATCGATCCCACCTCGACCGCGTACAAAAAGGGAAAGCGACGCAACATCGGGTCGGTCAACTCGATCGCATTGTCCGAGCCGTAGGCGTCGACAATGCTGAGGCGCTTGAGCGCCACCAGGAACTGGTGGTCGGCCTTCGGGTAGTCTATCGCCCAGCGACCACCTTCGTCGTAATCATCGAATTCACCGCTGTAGATGCCGCGTGTAAAATAAAACTCGTGTGCATTACCGGGAACTTCCTGTAAGGCCCTGGCTGCGGATTCTGATTCGCTGTCGCCTTGATGTGATTCGGCAAGCGAGATTGACGGCAATTGCCAGAATGCCAGCGTGAAAAAAAGAACGATCCCATGTTTCATAATTATTTACCAATATGGTCGGGGCAGATGACAGCTTGTCGGCTGGAGATGGCGGTTGTTACCGCGGTACCAACACGATATCGAAGCGTCCGAAGAGGATGGTTTCGCCATTAACGGTAGACTCCTCGAGAAATATCGCCTGGTCCGCATCGGTGTAACCTTCCAGGTTTGGATCGCCTTTGAAAAGTATTTGAGAATCGTAGTACTGGTAACCGTCGTGGTAGACCCCGATGTGGACATGCCTGACACCGATATAATTACCCGGCACCACCGATCCGAACTGGTAGCGTCCTTTTTCGTCGCTGAGCAGGGTCGTACTGTAGCGCTGCGTGTAATCGCCATTGCCGTTGGCCTGGCGGATCGAGATTGGTATCCCGGCCAACGGCGCACCGTCAAAACTGGTAACCCTGCCGCGGATGTTCATGCGTTGACCGGTATCTCCCGGTTGCCAGAGGTCGACCAGTTTCGGTTTGTTATCGGCCTCCTCACTGCCCTGGACTGTCGAGTCTGCCTGCGCAACGGTTAACCCGGATGCGAGTATCGTTTGTGGTAACAGCAGGGTTACGATCGCGAGCAATGCGGCAAGATTAAATTCGTTTTTGAGCATTTTCGAAGACCTCGCCTGGATGGGAATGATCAGGATTCCCATATTATTGTATTGATTGAAAAAATAGAATTGATCGAGTCGATAAGGTTACTACCGTATATTCAAGTTATCAATTCTGGTGAAAAGGGACCCGGAAGGGGATTGAAAAAGGGTTAGCTGTCAGTCCGTAAACCGGTCTCTGGGCAGCTCGATCACGGTCCGAGCGAGGGGCAGATTCCAACGATGCAAGTCGGGCAAAAAGAAGGATAAATCGAAATTAATGTGATCTGTGCCATGTTTTTGACATCTGAGTCATGTTTTCATGATCGCTGGATGGTCCCGTTTAGACCAATTTCGCCTTTAATCGGAGGAGATTGTTTCGCCTCGATGCTGATTTGGCGGATACTCGGTAAAAGGTCGAATCGGGATTAAAATATAGTATATTATCGGCTTCCCCCTTTAGTGTACTGAACAAATAAATAAGAAGAACGAATGCTTGATCTAGGAGGCTCGCCGAAATTGACGATAGAATCAATAGAATTGGTTCGGCTGCCCAGTCCCCCCCAACTTCTCAGTAAGCTGCTTGATATCTGTCATGATCCTGACAGTTCGATCGAGGAGCTGGCCGAATTAATTGGCACAGACGCGGCGCTCACCGCTAAATTGATCATGGCTGTCAACTCGGCTGCGTTCGAGATCAAACAACCGGTCGATAACCTGAGTCATGCCGTGGCGTTACTGGGCCACGAGCTCGTCAAAACCATGATGCTGACATCTTCGATGCAGCAATTGTTTGCCGGCTTGATCAATACGCAAAAAGAATTTGTCTGTAATACCTGGCTTGAATCCCTCTACTGTGCCGTCATATCGAAGGACTTCGCCCACTCGCTGGATTACGACTATCCCCAGGACGCCTACCTCGCGGGCTTGCTACATCATTTTGGACAGATCGTGTTTGACGCCAAGTTCCATGATCAATATGTCGATATAATGAATCTGGCGACCGAAGCTGAAGTTATCCGCAGGGAAATCGAGAAATTCGGCCTCAGTCATACCGACCTGGGTGCCAGCCTGATCGAGCAGTGGCCCAGCCTGAGCCCGGCGATTGCGGATGCTATTCGTTTTCATCACGAGGAGGAGGAGCAGCTGCAGGGCGGTGACGTTCTGTGCCAGATACTGTCCGAGGCCAGCGAGATGGCCCGGCACCTGAGTCGTTATGGCCGACCCGACAGCAAGTGGCAGTCGGGTCTCGTCGATGAAAAAGAATTGAAGCTGATTTATCTCCACGTGCAGGACAAGATGGCTCAGGTGGCCGCTTCGTTTGATATTCCCCATCCCAAGTCAGGAAGCCTCACCCAGGTGAATGTTTCGCAGGACATCGAGAGAGAAACGATCAAGCTTGCGCGCAGGATCAGGGACGCATCGTTAGTCAAGGTTATTACCTCCGAGGAAATTGATTCGACCAATATCAATACACCGAAGAACCTGCTACTTAAAATTGCGCGCGAGATGCAGTTGTTATTTTCCATTTCCGACGTGGCGATGTTGTTTCCCGATTCCAAAAATCCCGGGTACCTGGGGCTTTACGAGGTCAACCAGGTTCGCGCAGTCAGCAAGTTTTCGATTGAAAACAGCAAGAGCCAGATCATCAGGAGTTATACTGAAAAATGTAACATCTGGATCGAACCTGAAAAAGCTCGCGACGAAATATCGCCCATATCCGATCGACAGATCATCCGTAGGCTGAATCATGAAATTGCGTTCAGTCTACCTCTGGGCCATGGCGACCAGGTCATCGGTGCGGTTGTTATAGGTGCCGATAAAGACCAGAAAAAACCGCTCGAGAACCTGGGCAAATTTATCTCCGATTACCTGAAGATCAATGCCGAGATCTGGATTAAGAATAATCAGGAAGTGAAACAGCGGGCGTTCGAAGATAGTGTGAAAAAGGAGCAGGAGCATAAGGATGTCGACAAGCTGATTCACGAGATAAGCAACCCGCTGAGTGTCATCGCCAACTATATCGATGTTATCCAGGGGAACTCGAAATCGGATGGTTCCGAAAACGAGGCAGAAATCAGGATTCTGAAGGAAGAGGTGCAAAGGATCGGCAATATCGTTTTAAATTTCAGGGACGAGAAGGAATCCGAACCCGCAACGGTACTTTTAAATGAAGAACTGAAGATGTCGGTCCCGCTATACGTGAAATCGATCAGCAATGGCAAGGAGGTTGAAATCAAGTGGGCCCTGGATGAGTCGGACGCAGAAATCGAGATAACCCGGGATGCGTTACGCCAGGTTATTCTGAATCTGGTCAAGAACGCCATCGAGGCCCAGACTCGTGATGCCGAGATCGTGGTATCAAGCCGCCATTTCGTGAACATAGATGGGGCAACCTTTGCTCAATTTTCCATCGCGGATCGCGGCAGGGGCGTCGATCCAATCACCCGGCAACTGCTGTTTGCACCTCTGGCCAGTGCCAAAGACGGTGCCATCAGGGGGCTCGGTCTTTCTGTGACAGCCGACATCGTTGCGCGTTATAATGGTCAGATTAAATATATGGAAAACGAAGTTGGCGGATCCTCGTTTGAAATTTTGATTCCCCTGCGATTTAAAAGGTAACCTGTAATTCGGACCTGATGGACAATTTGTTGATAACCCTCGAAGAAAGAACTAGACGTTTTAATAAACCCACCTCTTTCCTGGTGGTTGATGATGAAAAAAGGGCCCGTGAAAGCCTGGTGACGCTGCTGAAGCGAAAATGGTCCGATATCACCGAGGCCGCGGATGGTGAAGAAGCCATCTCACTGATTCAACAACGCCAGTTCAACCTGATCATACTCGATCTCAATATGCCTAAAAAAACAGGTGATCAGGTGCTGTCTTTCATCCGCGATAAAAATATAAAAACAACGGTCATCGTGTTGAGTGGCGAGACATCGATCAACAAGGTTACCGAGGCAGTACGTCTGGGCGCCTATGATATTTTCAAAAAGCCTTACAGTTTTGATGATCTCGAGCATTCAATTCGCAATGCTCTGGAAAAATTAAAAATCGAGGATGAAAAATCGCAGATTCAAAATCGCCTGGCGCATTCAGAGCGACTACATCGTTACATGGTCGACAATTCCCCGGATCTGATTTACATGCTGAACCTGGCCGGCGAATTCAGCTTCGTCAACCACAGCATTACCAAGTTACTGGGTTATGAAAAATCCGAGGTGCTCGGCAAGCATTACAGTGAATTTATCGCCGACGAAGATCGGTTAAAGGCAGAATATCTGTTTAATGAGCGCCGCCGTGCCAGCCGCAGCAACAGGACGATAGAGCTGGGCCTGAAATGCAACACCCAGGATCCTTCAAAACCCTTTGATGTCACGACGCGTCCCATCGAACTCAACTCCATGGGCATTTACGCGGTCGATGCGAAAGATCCGAAGAAACTGAGCACCTACCAGGGCACCTATGGTGTTGCACGTGACATTACCAGCCGGAAAAAGGCGGAAAAATTAATCACCTTCCAGGCTTATCACGATCTGCTCACCAAGTTACCCAACCGCGCTATGCTGCATGATCGCCTGGATCTTGCCATCCGCCAGTCGGAAAGAACCGGTGAAACACTGATCATCATGTTTCTTGATCTCGACAGGTTCAAATTGATTAACGACAGCTTCGGTCACGTGGTCGGCGATCAGCTCCTGGTCGAGGTGGCCGGCCGTCTCAAGCGGGAAATCAGGACCGGAGATACCCTGGCCAGGCTGGGCGGTGATGAATTCATGTTGTTGCTGCCTCAGCCGACCACGCGGGAGCAGGCTGAAACGGTGGCGCAAAAATTGATCGCCAGTTTGCAAAAGCCCTTTTATTTGAAGGGCGAGGAAGTCTATATCAACATCAGCATCGGTATATCAGTGTTTCCGGATGATTCGAATGATATCAATACGCTGATAAAAAATGCCGATATGGCGATGTACGACGTCAAGGCGACCGGCAAGAATGGCTATACCTTTTATAACGACAAGATCGAACATGCTGCCGCCGAAAAAATTTCCATCGAAAGCGGGCTTCGAAACGCATTGAAAAATGATGAACTGGAGATTTTTTATCAACCACAGATGGACGTGGAAACCAGGAAAATTGTCGGTGTAGAAGCGCTACTGAGATGGAACCATCCCCAGCTCGGGCTGCGCCGTCCGAGCTATTTCATGGAGCAGGCCGAGGAATCCCGCATCATTGAGCAACTGAGTGACTGGGTACTGCGTCGAGTTGCCCGGGACTTGTTCAGTAACCAGGCCTTTTTGGAAAGCCAGATCAAGGTCAGCATCAACCTGTCGGCAACCGATATCAGGCAAAAAGACTTCCCGGAGACGCTGGTTTCCTTTACCGAGGTTTATGGCATCGAGCCCGAGCGGCTGGAAATCGAGATCACCGAGAATATGTTTATGAGCGATATCCAGTCCTGTACCCACAAGCTGCAGGTCCTGGCTAACAAGGGGATCTCGATTGCCATCGATGATTTTGGCACCGGCTATTCTTCACTCAACTACCTCCGCGAGTTGCCGGTTAGCACGGTCAAAATAGATTACTCGTTCATCTCGGAAATCGAGCGTTCGAACAAGGGAGCCGCGCTGGTTGCAGCCATTATCGGCATGGCACAGGGTCTGGGTATAAAAACCATTGCCGAGGGTGTTGAAAACACCAACCAGTCGGAATATCTCGAGGGTTTGGGTTGTCACCTGATGCAGGGTTTCCTGTTCAGCGAACCGATTAAAATCGACAATTTCCTGGATCGGGTAAGCTCTCAAAACAGCGAGCTTTCAAGCCTGTCAAACGCCTGATCTAATCAGGAATCCAATCATTGAAAGTCGTTTTTTCACACGGCAAGGAAAGCGGTCCCTGGGGTTTTAAAATCAAGCGCCTGGCGGAGATTGCGCGCCAGCAGGGATTCAGCGTCGACAGCATTGATTACACGGACCTGGTGGATCCGGAGCTTCGGGTCGAACGCCTGCTGGCTGCGCTGGAACCGGAAGTCGACGAGTTTGTCCTGGTCGGTTCCAGCATGGGAGGTTATGTTGCGCTGGTCGCATCCGAAACGGTTGCGGCAAAAGGGGTATTCCTGATGGCGCCGGCGCTTTATATGCCCGGCTTCAAACATCAACAGCATGAGCCTAAATCGCCCCATATTGAAATCGTACACGGTTGGTCAGACGACGTGATTCCCGCCGATCACTCGATTGAGTATGCGCGATACTCTGATTGCACGTTGCACCTGATTAGCGGCGACCATGCCTTGAATGGTGTAATCGAAACGGTTGAGCGCCTGTTCGAGCGCTTCCTGGCAACCATTTCGCGGGCATAGGCGGTCGGGACTTAGCCGCAACTGGTGCTTGCATTGTTGTCGGACCAGCCGATGTCGCGCCGGTCGCCCGCATCCAGCCAGCCGGCGAAGGCAAGTAATGGCTTGTCGCGGGTGCGCATCGCGTGCATCTGCCAGCTGTCGTGAAAGACCAGGTCACCGGGTGCGACATCGAACCAGTCGCCTTCGTCGAGACACCACTGCGAGCCCGGGGTCAGCACCAGGTAGACTTCTTTCGGTTCATGGTGATGGCTCGGATAGACGACACCGGGACCGAGCAGCACCAGGCCGCCACGGGGTACCGCGCACCTGATCGGTGCGTCCGGACCAGAGATGCCGACATAGGCGTAACCGTCGAGAAAACTTCGGCTGCTGTTGTTATCGTCGTAGTTTGGATTTTGTGACCACCTCAGGTTATCCATAACGCGTGAAAATCTCCCGGCAATTTCGGCTAAATCAAAGTTCGTGACCAATGACAATGCCTGATCGAGGTGTTGCAGCACTGGAAAATTGTCGCTGAAGCGGGATTCAGAATCCTGCCGTGCCGTAGAGATCGGCTGCGGTATCTCGATCTGGCGCCCGTTTACAATGTCCTGGCGCGCTGCAATTGTATGCCAGATCAGATCATTGAGTTCTTCGAGTTCGTTTTCCCAGGCATTCATCTTCGGAGATGTGGGTCAGGTGGCAATCGGTTGCAAATATACTATCAGATCAAGCCAGTTGCGCTTCGACTTACGTGCTTATCCGCTGGTGGCTTTCGCGGGTAGGGGCTCGATTTCCAGTGGCTTGTAGCGCTGCATGCCAAGCCTGGGGTGCAGCTTGCTGGCAATAAATGCGCAACCAAAAAAACCGGCCGCGGTTAATCCGAATATCGCTTTGAGCGGCGCAAACATCAAAACCAGACTCGCAGCCCCCGGTGTGATGACGCCCGATACGTCACGGTAGGTAGAGTAAACCGCCGACATCTCGGTTCTTTGCGAAGGACGAACCGCCATCAGGAAGGGTAATCCGGCGCACACATCGAGCAGAATCATGAATAGCGATGCCAGTACCAGCAGTGCAATTGTGGCGGATGATCCTGAAAGCCCGGTCGAGGCCAGGAGGAACAGCGTGCCGCTGCACAGGAAACCGATTATAATCGCCAGTCGAACCCGGCCTCGCATGGTTTTTATGATCAACGGGGTCAAGAACAGGAAAGCGTTTGATAATGACAACAAAGCGCCGCCGAGTTGTTCGCTATGGCCGTTTTCGACCGCGTAGATTGGCAGGTAAAGTATGTATACCCACCAGCCGCTTGACTTCATTACCGCAAACGTCCAGCCGGAGACCAGGCGGGGTTGACGCAGAAACCGGTACAGGTAGGCAAATGGATTCGGTGGCACGCCCGCACCGCGATGAATCGCCTTGCCATTTCCAAGTCGGTAATACCAGAAAACAGCGAGTAGCAGGCAGGCTGCGATCGCCGACAGAATAAATGGCGCGGGTTTCCACTGCGTCATCAACCAGATGCCAAGAAAAGGCCCTATAGTCCACGCGGCACCGCTGTAAAATAGCTGCAAGGCCTGGCATTCGCCGAGCTTTACGCGGTTGACGTAATCCATGATGTAAGCGTTAAAGCATACAAAAATCACGACACCGGACAGGGTGAACAGGGCCAACCCTACCGCGAACACCCAGGTGCTCGACCAGGCACAAAGCAGCGCGGCGGCAATAAAGGTGATAACGGCAAGCGTATATAGCCAGCGCCGCGGTATCGAGTGACTTACCCAAGGAACAAGCAGAGTCACCAGCATCGATAGCACGCCGATCATAAAATAGACTTCCGAAACCCGCTGAGCGTCTTCGAAAATCCGATACATCGAAACCGGGAAAACCGAGATCAGTATACCCCTGGATACGCTTTCTATGCCTGACAGGATTGCAAACGCCCTAACGCCGGGTACTTGGCTTGGATTTTGGCTGAGGGTACCTCGGTGAAAGAACATGGCGCAATTCCCTGTGACGATACCGGGGGAGTATAGGCATTGTCTTGAGATAATATTTGCCGATAGCGACGAATTATTTCGATCGATACCAATCGACTTATCGATAGCCGAAACAATCGAAACCGGATAGTTAATATCGGGTATGCGGGACGGGAATCACGTCACCTGTCCGGGACCGATTCCAGCGGGATCTGTGGCACAGTAACCGCCGATTTCGATTTACCAGTTTGGTCCCGTTAATTTGGGAATATCATGAGTATCAGGAAAAATATTTACCGAACAAGGACAGTGTTCGCGACCAGGCAAGCTCCGTGGCTGCCTGATCGCAGCAGTCTATCAGGGAGGGTGATTTGCTCATTTTTCGGCCAATCGAAGCAATGCCTGTTCCCGATTTAACCTGTTCTTGTATTGATGCAGGTCAACTAGTCAATTGCAAAACAGCCTGAAGATGATTAAAAATTATCGGCACCTATTCCGAGGGGGAGAAAAAATGACAACAGCAATCACTGATATACAGGGCATCGGTCCAAGTACCGGAAAAATTCTGATCAAGCATGGTTTCAAAACAGCCGAGGGAATCGCAGGCGCCGCGGTTGATAAACTGGCCCAGGTGCCGGGATTCGGCAAGGTGCGGTCCGCCAAAGTGATTGCAGCGGCGAAGAGAATTGTTTCTGCTTCTCGTGCGGGCAGAACCAGGGCCACCAGTACCGCAGTAAACCGGGGCCTACAAAAACATAGGCAAGCCGCAGTCAATAAATCAACCAAGAAAACGAGCGAAAAACAACGCAAAGAGAAGCTGCGCAAGGAGAAACAACGCAGGGAGAAGCTGCGCAAGGAGAAACAACGCAAAGAGAAGCTGCGTAAGGAGAAACAACGCAAACAGAAGCTGCGCAAGGAGAAACAACGCAAAGAGAAGCTGCGTAAGGAGAAACAACGCAAACAGAAGCTGCGCAAGGAGAAACAACGCAAAGAGAAACAACGCAAAGAGAAGCTGCGCAAGGAGAAACAACGCAAGGAGAAATTACGTAAGGAGAGGCTCAAGAAACAGAAGCTGTCGAAGAAGAAGTCACCAAAGAAGAGACCGCTGAAAAAGAAGCCGGCAAAGAAGAGTTCGGCAAAGAAGAGATCGCCGAAAAAGAAGCCAGCGAAGAAAAGTTCGTCAAAGAAGAAAACAACTCAAAGGCGCAAAAAATAATCGAGCATCTGAGCTAGTCAGTTTTAAAGTAACTCAGGTTCGAGGACCCCAGGCTATTATATTGTTAGCCCTGGTTCGATCCCGGCTGTAAATATCACTATCATGAAGGTCACATTCCTGTGACCGCGCGCCGGCCTGCGTATAGCGGGAGCTAAATACGCAAGCCTGTCAATAAAACTTGTGATAGCCTTTTCAATCAGGAGTCTCTCAACAGGCATTTCAGATCGAAAAAACGAGGCATCGCTATGAGTCTTCAGGGCATCAACCATCTTGCTTTCATCACTGACGACATGGTGACCACCATTCGTTTTTATCGGGATCTGCTGGGTTTGAAACTAAGCGCCGGGATTGGCCACGATGGTTACCGGCATTACTTCTTCCAGCTTGCCGACGGGGAAACCCATGTTGCGTTTTTCGAATATGATGGGGCGACAGTCATGAATCGAAAATTTCCCGGCGATCGCACCAGCCTGCCACTGGGATTTGATCACGTGTCGTTCGCCGTGGAGTCGAGGGAGGATTTATTTGCCCTCAAGGATCGCGTCGAGGCCGCCGGAATCGAGGTCGAGGGTGCGGTCGATCACGGTTTGTTCTGGTCGATTTATTTTTATGACCCGCACAATAATATACCGCTGGAGGCGACCTGGCAGTTCATGGACCTGGAGCAGGCCCCCGCCATCAGTGAGGACGATCCGCTGGATATCGCCGCGGAAGGTTCCGGGCTGCAGCCGGGCCATTGGCCGTCCGTCGAGAAATCGACTCCCGAATCGGAAATGCGGGCCTTGACCGGGAATGGTCAACCGATGCGCGAACATTTCCTTAAAAACGGACTCGCCAGTTTTGCTTCCAACCTGCCGTCGGGATTTCTGGAGTCGCTGTCTGTCGAAGACAACGGCTGATGTTACTCGTCTTGCGGACGTACCATTTCGAACGGATCTTCGACTGCGCTGTATTGCAGGTAACCCAAACGCGCAAGGGGCTGGATCTTTGACAGGTCGACCATGCCGTCGGTGAGCACTTCGTCTTCGATATGAACTCCAATTACGTTACCGATGATCATGGTATTGATACTGTTCTCGAGCGTGCAGGGGAGCTTGATTTCCTGGTGCAAAGTGCATTCCAGGTGAATGGGAGCCTCCTTAACGCGGGGTGATTTCACCAGCACCGAGTCCTCGGTGGTTAACCCGGCAAGCGCCAGTTCATCGACCTCGTGCGCCACCGGTGCGGTGGTGATATTCATTACGTCCTTGAGCGCCAGCGGCACCATGTTGACGACGAATTCACCGCTCGATTTAATGTTATAGAGGGTGTCTTTTTCGCCACCATGCTCGTGATAGCCATTAAAGGAAATCATCACCATGGGTGGATCACTCGCGATCGCGTTAAAAAAACTAAAGGGCGCGAGATTTACCGTCCCATCGGGATGGATTGAACTCACCCAGGCAATGGGTCGCGGCGCCACGCAACTCTTAAAAGGATTATGCGGTAGATCATGAGGTTCGCTGGTTTTGTAAAACATGTAGTACCCGGCAGCTGATCAAACGCCGAAAGTAGCATTATTAATCGCAAGCCGTAAACCTTGTATTTTGACACCAGTCATTATCATATGATTTGTGATGGAGTATTGTTTGCTCTTCAAATAAAGCACGGGGATGTCGCTAATGAAAAAAGTCCTGTTCGTTTGCATTGAAAATTCCTGTCGCAGTCAGATGGCAGAAGCATTCGCAAAAATTTATGGGACAGGCGTAATCGACTCATACTCAAGTGGTTCACGCCCCTCAGGTTTTGTAAATGAAAAAGCCATAAGCGCCATGCATGATATTGGATATGACTTGATGGCCCACGAATCAAAATCGTTGGATGACATTCCACAAGTAGAGTTCGAATATGTTATTACCATGGGTTGTGGTGACGAATGCCCCTTTGTGCGGGCGAAAAATAGACAGGACTGGCTGATACCGGACCCAAAACATATGGACGAGGTCGGATTTGGTGAGGTTCGTAATACGATCAAGGACAACGTAATCCGACTGATCGAGGAGATCAAGACCTTAAGCCGGCAGGTCTGAATTACCGATATTCAACTTTTATCGATGATATTCGACAAGCGTTGCTGGCTTCGAAAATCGTGTCTTACGCACAGGGCTATTTACTGATGCGTGAAGCCGTCGAAACATCCACGCTGAGTTATTTCGATGGTTACCGTTCGGAACGCCTGCCCGCCAACCTGCTGCAGGCACAAAGGGATTATTTCGGCGCGCATACCTACGAGTGTACCGACCGGGCTTGTGGCGAATTCTTTCGTACCAATTGGACCGGCCGTGGTGGCGATACCGCCTCCTCGACTTACAGTGCTCAGGGCACAATTGCGTCAATAGTCGCTTGCAGAGAGAAAATTTCAGCGCTTCGCGCTTGCACAATTTGAGTGCAAACAGGGTCCTCGGTGATTACCAGGTTAGATCGTTAATCAAGATTTCGGTCGTCTAGCAGATCGGCGTATTGTCTGTAATATCAAACGTTTATCGAGATCGATCCAAGGCCGGAGGTATCTTTTTCGCTTCAACCTAGTACCATTGGCCGATTTAAAGGCCGAACTGAGGTGCGACCGGTACCGTATTCAGAGTCCTGCCTGTAACCATATGAAAACTCAGAACCATACACGCTTTGTCAGTCGCCTCACCCGCCAGACGCTCGCGCTGGTGCTTGCCGGGGGCCGCGGCTCCCGACTCTACGAACTGACCGACTGGCGCGCCAAGCCCGCGGTCCCCTTTGGCGGCAAGTTCCGCATTATCGATTTCCCGCTGTCGAACTGCATCAACTCGGGTATTCGCCGGATAGGTGTGTTGACGCAGTACAAGGCCCATTCCCTGATCAGGCACCTGGTTCGCGGCTGGAGCCGATTCGATAGCGAGCTGGACGAATTCGTGGAAATACTCCCCGCTTCGCAGCGTGCCGGCGGCGAGTGGTACCTGGGCACCGCCGACGCGGTCTATCAAAACCTCGATATCATGCGTACGCACCAACCTGAATACGTGCTGATTTTATCGGGTGATCATATTTACAAAATGGACTATGGCGACCTGATCGCCACGCATGCGAAAACCAGGGCTGATATGACGATCGCCTGTCTCGAAGTGCCACTCGAGGAAGCAGCCGACGCCTTTGGCGTCATGACCGTCAACGAATCCGGTCGTATCATCGAGTTCAATGAAAAACCGGCCAATCCAGCGCCGATGCCCGGGCAGCCGGGACTCTGCCTGGCGTCGATGGGAAACTACCTGTTCAACACCGAGTTCCTGTACGAGCAATTGATCAAGGATGCCGACGACTCAAAATCCGGACACGATTTCGGCAAAGACATTATCCCGTCGATTATCGAAAAGTATCAGGTATTCGCGTACCCGTTTCGCGACATGGACACCGGAGAACGCACCTACTGGCGGGATGTCGGCACGCTGGATGCTTTCTGGGAAGCCAACATGGAGCTCGTTAACGTGACACCCGAGCTGAACCTTTACGATTCCAGTTGGCCGATCCTGACGCACCAGGTGCAGCTGCCGCCGGCCAAGTTCGTATTTGACCGGGAAGACCGTCGCGGCGTGGCAATCGACTCGATGGTTTCGGGTGGTTGCGTGATTTCGGGTTCACTGGTCAAGAACTCGTTGCTGTTCTCCAACGTCAGGATTCATTCCTTCGGCGAAATACACGATAGCGTTATTATGCCCGATGTCGAAATCGGCCGTAACGTCCGCATCAACAAGGCCATCATCGATCGAGGTTGTACGATTGAGCCCGACATGGTGATTGGCGAAGACCCTGAACAGGATAAACAGCGCGGTTTTCGGGTCACCGAAAAAGGCATTGTCCTGGTAACGCCCGATATGTTGAATCAGCCGACCCACGCAAGAAGGTAGCACAGCATGACGAATCGAAAAACGATCGCCACCCGTCCGTTTGGCGATCAGAAACCGGGTACGTCGGGGCTGCGCAAAAAAGTACGCGTATTTCAGCAGACGCATTACCTGGAGAACTTTGTGCAGTCGATTTTCGACGCCACCACAAACGATGCGGATGAGCTCGGTGACAAGGCCCTGGTCGTCGGAGGCGATGGGCGTTTTTATAACGACGAGGCCTTGCAGATAATTATCAGGATGGCTGCCGCGAATGGATTTAATAAGGTGATCGCGGGGCAAAACGGTCTGCTGTCAACACCGGCAGCATCCTGCGTTATTCGTAAATACAGGGCTTTTGGTGGAATTATCCTGTCCGCCAGCCACAATCCCGGTGGTCCGGATGCAGATTTCGGCATTAAGTTCAACAGCGCCAACGGGGGGCCGGCCAGTGAAGAGCTGACGACTGCGATCTTTCAGCATAGCCGGGAAATCGAGCAATATCATATCCTCGAATCGACCCGCATCGATCTCGGCCATATCGGTAGTCAACAGCTGGGTGACATGCACATCGAGGTGATAGATCCGGTGGACAATTACGCGCAATTGATGGAGCAATTGTTCGACTTCCAGCAAATTAGGGAGCTGCTGACCGGTGGATCATTCAGACTGAAGTTTGATGCGATGAGCGCGATTACCGGTCCCTATGCTCACCGCATTCTGGAACAAAAGCTGGGCGCCCCCGAATGCAGCGTGGTACGCGGCACGCCGCTGCAGGATTTTGGTGGTGGGCACCCGGATCCGAACCTCGCCCATGCACCCGGGTTACTGCGACAATTGAGCGGCGCCGACGCGGCTGATTTTGGCGCGGCGTCTGATGGTGACGGTGACCGCAACATGATTCTGGGCGCGAACTTCTACGTGACCCCGAGCGACAGTCTGGCGGTGCTGGCTGCTAACGCCACGCTGGTACCGGGCTACCGCAGCGGGCTCGCGGGCGTGGCCCGTTCCATGCCGACCAGCCAGGCGGTGGACCGCGTCGCAACCGGGCTTAACATTCCCTGTTTCGAAACACCAACCGGCTGGAAATTTTTCGGTAACCTGCTCGATGCCGGCAAAATCACATTATGCGGCGAAGAATCGTTCGGTACCGGTTCGAATCACGTGCGCGAGAAAGATGGACTGTGGGCAGTCCTGTTCTGGCTCAATATTCTCGCTGCCAGGGACGAATCGGTCAGCGATATCGTGCAACAGCACTGGCGCCAGTATGGCCGTGACTACTATACGCGCCACGATTACGAGGCCGTAGCAAGCGATGCGGCACAGTCGTTGATGGCAGCGTTGCGTCAACAAGTCGATGCATTGGCCGGGAAACATTTTGGCCGTTACGAGATCGAGCTCGCCGATGATTTCAGCTACACCGATCCGGTCGACGGCAGTCAAAGCGATCACCAGGGACTGCGCATTCTGATGCGCGACGGTGCCCGTATTATCTTCCGCCTGTCCGGTACCGGTACCCAGGGAGCAACACTGCGGGTTTACATCGAAGATCACGAGACCGACCTGTCGCACCAGTCCGAGAACCCACAGGATGCACTCGGTGAAATGATCGACCTCGCGCGCCAGCTTGCACGAATCGAACATTACACCGGCCGCAGCAGTCCGGACGTGGTGACCTGATGACGCACATTCTCATGGTCGCGGCCGAAAACGGCGCTTTACCGGGTGGCAAGGTTGGCGGTATTGGTGATGTCGTGCATGACATTCCAACGGCACTGGCGCGCCGCAAATGTCCGGTTTCGGTCGTCACCCCGGCTTATGGCGTGTTCGGCAACCTGGCAGCTGCGAAGCCCTTGCAAACCCTCAAGGTGAATTTTGGCGGCGCTACCGAAAAGCTGAAACTATACCGACTGGACGGGATTGGCACCGACAAGGTTCAGCATTACGTCGTTGAGCATCCCTTATTCAGCAGTTGTGGTGTCGGTAAAATCTATTGCGACGATCCACCCGGGCAACCTTTTAAAACCGATGCCGGCAAGTTTGCGCTGTTTTGCCTGGCCGTTGCCGAAGCCGTAGAACAAAAAGTTTTCGCCGATCTCGACGTGCTGCACCTGAACGACTGGCACACGGCCTTCCTGGCTATTCTACGGCGTTATGACACTGGTCATCGCGCACTGCAGAAGTTGCGCTGCGTGTACAGCATCCATAACCTTGCGGTGCAGGGCGTTCGACCCTTTGCCAATGATGACTCGTCGCTCGAGGAGTGGTACCCGGACCTGGTTTACGAGCGCAGTCAACTGGCCGACCCGCGCTGGTCGGACTGCGTTAATCCCATGGCCAGCGCAATCCGTCTCGCCGATGTGGTACACACGGTATCGCCGAGTTATGCCGAGGAAATCCTGCGGCCGGAGGATCCCGACCATGGGCGCCACGGTGGCGAGGGTCTCGAACTGGATCTGCGCAAGGCCAGCGATGACAAGCGCCTGTTCGGAATCCTCAACGGTTGCGAATACCCGGCAGCGGTTGCACCGGCATTGCCCGACTGGCCATCCTTACTGCAGCGCATGCGCGAATTGATCCTGCAGTGGGCGAGTCTCAATACGGAGCTGGCCAGTACGCATTTTATCGCACATCACTCGCTCGAGCGGCTCACCGATAAACGCCCGACAATGTTACTCACCAGCGTTGGTCGGATTACCGAACAGAAGGTCGGCCTGATGCGCGAGCCAGCCACTTCGGGTCAACCCGCGTTGCACCTGGCGCTCGAGGCACTGGACGACGAAGGTATGCTGCTGATGATTGGCTCGGGTGACCCCGAGTGCGAGCAGTTTTTAAACGCGACCATGGCAACCCACCGCAATTTCATCTTCCTGCGCGGGTACTCTGACGAGCTTGCCGAAGCCCTCTACGGGCAGGGTGACCTGTTTTTCATGCCGAGTTCTTTTGAACCCTGTGGTATCAGCCAGATGCTGGCCCTGCGCGCAGGCCAGCCCTGCCTGGTGCATCATGTTGGCGGGTTGCGCGATACGGTTAAAGATAACAGTACTGGTTTTGCCTTTACCGGCGAAACTCCGACCGAACAGGCCGACGCGCTGGTCAAGACCGTGCAGCGTGCACTTGCCCAGTTTAAGAAAAAATCCGGCAGGTGGCAGTCCATGCGCAAGGCCGCCGCCGCCGCGAGATTCGAGTGGGCCGACAGCATCGATGCCTATTTGAAACATCTTTACCAGAAAAAATAAACTACCAGACTCATGGCAACCCTGGAATCCAATTACGAATCCATTGCGCAAGGCCGGCACGGTGACCCGTTTAAAATTCTGGGCCCGCATGGCGCCAGAAAAAACTGGACGGTGCGCAGCTGGCAACCACAGGTCCGGGCGATGGAGCTCGTCGATGCCAACGACGAAGTGCTGGTGAAGATGCAGCGGGTGCATGGCGATGGCCTGTTCGAAGCGCGTCTGCCTTTGCCGATTGCTTCCTATCGGCTACGCCTGTTTGAAAACGATCACAGTTACGTCATCGAAGATCCCTACCGTTTCGCGTCACCGTTTGGTGATCTCGACCGCCACTTGATGCGGGAAGGGAAACTGCGAAACCTCGTGGACAAACTCGGTGCCCACGTTATTGAAATCGACGGCGTCAAGGGTGTGCATTTCGCGGTGTGGGCGCCTGCTGCAAGTCGCGTCAGCGTGATCGGCCTGTTCAACGGCTGGGACGGTCGTCGCCACCCGATGCGGCGCCACCCTACGGGTGGTGTCTGGGATATCTTTATCCCGAGTCTTTGTCCCGGTGATTACTACAAGTACGAGATACTCGACGCCGACGGAAAGCGATTACCGCTGAAGGCAGATCCTTTCGCGCGCCAAATGGAACAGGCACCGGGTAACGCGTCGATCGTGTACGACGATGACTACCATTGGCAGGATGCTGACTGGATCGGCAACCGGCGTAATAGCAGCACGCTCGATCAGCCCATGTCGATTTACGAGGTTCATCTCGGCTCCTGGCGCAGGCAGGCTGACGGCAACCAGGTATTGAGCTACCGTGAACTCGCCTCAAGCCTCGTGCCTTATGCCAGGGACATGGGTTATACCCATATCGAACTGTTGCCGGTGAGCGAACACCCCTTCGAAGGTTCCTGGGGCTACCAGCCCGTCGGATTGTTTGCACCGACCTCCCGTTTCGGTAACCCGGAAGATTTCAAGTTTTTCGTTGATAGCTGTCATCAACAGGGCATTGGCGTGATCATGGACTGGGTCCCGGCGCATTTTCCGCGCGACGACTTCGGCCTCGGCCAGTTCGACGGAACGCATCTCTACGAACATGCCGACCCGCGCCAGGGGGCACATCCTGATTGGGGTACGCTGATTTTTAATTTCGGCCGCCCCGAGGTTGTCAACTACCTGATCGCCAACGCCCTGTTCTGGGTCGAGGAATACCACATCGATGCGTTGCGGGTCGATGCCGTCGCGTCGATGCTCTACCTCGACTACTCGCGCGCACGGGGTGAATGGATACCGAATCAATACGGCGGCAATGAAAACCTGGAGGCAGTAGCATTTTTACGCCTGATGAATGAACAGGTGCATGCCAGCGGCGCGGTCACCATGGCGGAAGAATCGACTGCCTGGCCGGGCGTCTCGCATCCGGTTTACGCGGGTGGACTCGGTTTCAGTTACAAGTGGAACATGGGCTGGATGCACGATAGCCTGGGCTACTTCGGCGAGGACCCGGTGCATCGACGCTACCACCACGACAAGCTGACATTCGGGCTGCTGTACGCGTTCAGCGAAAACTTTATCCTGCCGCTTTCTCACGACGAAGTGGTGCACGGCAAGGGTTCCTTGATCGCACGTATGCCCGGGGACGAATGGCAGGCATTTTCAAATCTTCGGCTTTACTACGCATTCATGTACACGCATCCGGGCAAGAAATTGCTTTTCATGGGTGGTGAATTCGCGCAGAAGCGCGAATGGAATCATGATATTTCGCTCGACTGGCATTTGCTCGATCAACCCGAGCACGCCGGTATCCAGCGCCTGGTGCAAGACTTGAACCATTTTTATCGCGATACCGCTGCGCTCTACCAGAAAGACTTCAGTGCCGAGGGCTTCGAATGGATCGACTGTAGCGATAACGTGCAGGGCGTGATTGCGTTTTTACGCCGCGGCTCGAATCCTGCCGACCTGGTGGTTGCGGTGTGCAACATGACGCCGGTGATCCGCAGCAGTTATCGTATCGGTGTGCCGGTGGCGGGCCGCTACCGGGAGCGAATCAACAGCGACGCCAGCGTCTACGGTGGCAGCGGCGTCGGCAACCTCGGTGAGGTCAGCTCCGAAGTGATTGCCGTGCATGGACGCGACCATTCCTTGAGTTTGACCTTGCCGCCTTTAGCGACTTTAATCCTGACACTTGAGTAACAGAAATTTCCAGATCGAATACCAGTAACATGAGCAAGCACAACAAAACTGAAACCACAGTACTCACGCCACCGGGTTATGATAGCGAAAGTCTGGTGAAAGATTTTCGACGTTATTTCAGTCACACCCTGGGACGTAATCATTACCAGAGTACGCCGCATTACGAGTACATCGCGCTGGCGATGACGCTGCGCGATCGTCTCATGGTGGGCGTTAACAATACCCGTCACGGTTACGAACATCATGACAGCCGTCGGGTCAGTTACCTGTCGATGGAATACCTGCTTGGTCGCAGCCTGCGCAACGCGGCTTTGAACCTGGATCTCGGCGATGAGTTCAGCGCGGCACTCGACCAGCTTGGCCTCGATGAAGAAGAGATTGTCGAGCTCGAACACGATGCCGGGCTCGGTAACGGCGGCCTCGGGCGACTTGCTGCCTGTTTTCTCGATAGTTGTGCAACCCTGGGTCTGCCGGTTATCGGCTACGGCATCCGCTACCAGTACGGCATGTTTCGCCAGAAAATAACAGATGGACACCAGGTCGAGGAACCGGATTCCTGGTTACGCGGCGGCCACCCCTGGGAAATCGAGCGTCCCGAGTACGAACAGCCGGTGCAGTTTGGCGGGCGCGTCGAACGTTATATCGACGAGGATGGGCGCGGCCACACGCGCTGGGTCGATACCCACGACGTGCTGGCGATTCCGTTCGATATCCCGGTGCCGGGTTACCAGAATGGAACGGTTAACACGCTGAGGCTCTGGTCAGCCATCGCTACCGACGAATTCAACCTGGGCGAGTTCAATGCCGGCAGCTACACCGAAGCGGTTGCCGCAAGGACCGCGGCTGAAAACATTACCATGGTGTTATACCCGAACGATGCCAGTGAAAGTGGCAAGGAGCTGCGCCTGCGACAACAGTATTTTCTAGCCTCGGCGAGCCTCAAGGACGTGTTCAGGCAATGGGTAAATCGTCACGGTGAGAATTTTGAACAGTTTGCCGACAAGCACTGCTTCCAGTTAAATGACACGCACCCAAGCATTGCCGTGGCCGAGCTCATGCGCCTGCTGATCGACGTCCATGGCCTCGAGTGGGAAGCGGCCTGGAACATTACCAGTAATTGCATGGCCTATACCAACCACACGCTGCTGCCGGAAGCGCTCGAGTGCTGGCCGGTTAGCCTGTTCGAGCAGGTGGTGCCGCGGGTCATGGAAATCGTGCGTGAAATTAACAGCCGTTTCATCGCTGAAATCGAGGCCCGTTGGCCCAGGGACTTAAGCTACCGTGAGCGCATGGCGATCATCACCGAGGGTCCCGAGCCAATCGTGCGTATGGCCCATCTCGCCATTGTCGGCAGTTACTCGGTGAACGGCGTTGCTGAATTGCACTCGAAACTGTTGAAGCAGGGCCTGTTCAGCGATTTTCACGAACTCTGGCCAACCCGGCTCAATAATAAGACCAACGGCGTTACCCAGCGGCGTTGGCTCAAGGCCTGCAATCCCGATCTCTCAAAGCTGATTACGGCAAGTATTGGAGAAGGCTGGATCACCGACCTCGACCATCTCGGAAACCTGGCTCCTTTAGCCAGCGATGCCGCTTTCCGCGAATCCTGGCGTTCGGTCAAGCAGGCCAACAAGATGAAGGTGGCTGAACTGGTTAAAGAGGGCTGCGGCATTGACCTCTATCCCGATGCGATTTTCGATGTGCAGGTGAAGCGCATTCACGAATACAAACGTCAGCTGCTCAACGTACTGCACGTGATTCACCTGTTACAAAGGATTCATCACGGCGATACTGGCGACTGGACCCCGCGCTGTGTGCTGATCGGCGGTAAAGCCGCCCCCGGTTATTTCATGGCCAAGCTCATTATCAAGTTGATCAATAATGTCGCCGAGGTGATTAACGCTGATCCCCGAACCCGGGGACTGTTACGCCTGGTATTTTTGCCCAACTATAATGTCAGCACCATGGAAACGCTTTGCCCGGGTTGCGACCTGTCTGTGCAAATCTCGACTGCTGGCAAAGAAGCCTCTGGTACCGGCAACATGAAATTCATGATCAACGGTGCGCTCACCATCGGCACGCTGGACGGTGCTAATATCGAGATCCGTGAAGCCGTGGGCGCCGATAATTTTTTCCTCTGCGGTATGAACGCCGAAGAGGTTGCAAAAACGCGTAAGCAGTATGATCCGAAAGCGATTGTCGCCGCGGACGATGACTTGGGCGAGGTTATGAAGGTGCTGCAGAGTGGTCACTTCAACCTTACGGAACCGGGTATTTTCAATCCGATCATAGACAGTATTTTGAGCCCACAGGATGCGTGGATGACGGCCGCCGACTTTAGCAGTTTCGTCGCTGCTCAGCGGCAGGTTGCGAGCACCTTCGTGGACAAGGAGCGCTGGACCGAAATGAGTATTCTCAATACCGCGGCCAGCGGGCGTTTCTCATCCGATCGTACCATCCGCGAATACAACGAAGACATCTGGCGACTCGAGCCGGTATCAGCCGTCAAGGAACCCGGTCACTGACCATGATCCGCAAGTTGCGTGGAACACCACAACCGCTCGGTGCCGACTGGGATGGCCACGGGGTGAACTTCGCGCTGTTCTCGGCTAACGCGGAAAAAGTCGAGCTGTGCCTGTTCGATGCCGAAACCGACACCGAAACCGAGCGCTTCGAACTCGAACACAGCGGCGAGGTCTGGCATGCCTATTTAACCGGCTGCGGGCCCGGTACGGTATATGGCTATCGCGTCTACGGACCCTATGACCCGCAGAGCGGTCACCGTTTCAATCCAAACAAGGTATTGATCGATCCCTACGCCAGGCAGCTGAGCGGTAAACTGCAGTGGGATGATGCCGTATATGGATTCGAACTGGATGACGAAGAACAGGACCTGAGTTTTAACGACAGCGACAGCGCCCGGTTTGTGCCGAAATCGGTCGTCGTCAATGAAGTTTTCGACTGGCACCATGATCGCCCGCCCCGGATACCCTGGCCGCAAACGGTAATCTACGAAACCCACGTACGCGGTTTTACGATGCTGAACCCGGAAGTAGACGAAAACCAACGCGGCAGTTTTGCAGGGCTGGCATCGGATAGCGTCATTGCCTACCTGAAGTCACTCGGCGTTACCGCGCTGGAACTGCAGCCGATACACGCTTTTGTCGACGACCACTTCCTGGTCAAAAAAGAGCTTACGAATTACTGGGGATATAACAGCATCGGTTTCTTCGCCGCCGAAACACGATACCTGTCAAACGGGGATCGCAACGAGTTCAAGGCCATGGTCCGGCGTCTGCATGAAGCCAATATCGAAGTCATTCTCGATGTCGTCTACAACCATACGGCCGAAGGCGACCAGTCGGGCCCGACGCTTTGCTTTCGCGGAATCGACAATGCCAGTTACTATCGTCTGCTGGACGATGATAAGCGGGCCTACATTAACGATAGCGGTTGTGGCAACACGCTCAACGTTAACCATCCGCGGGTATTGCAGATGGTTATCGATAGCCTTCGCCACTGGGTAATCGATATGCATGTCGACGGATTTCGTTTCGATCTCGCGGTCAGTCTCGGCAGGGGGCCGCAAGGCTTTGATGGCTATAGCGAATTTTTCAAGGCCATTCATTCGGATGCGGTGCTTTCGCAGGTGAAGCTCATCGCCGAGCCCTGGGATATCGGACCGGGGGGCTATCAACTGGGTGGTTTTCCGCCTGGCTGGTCGGAATGGAATGACCGCTTTCGCGATTGCGTGCGTCGCTACTGGCACGGCGACTCCGGCGTTTTACCTGAACTGGCGCGCAGCCTGCACGGTTCGAGCGATCTGTTCGAGCACAATGGTCGCAGGCCCTCGGCCAGCATTAACCTGATCACCACCCACGATGGATTCACGCTCACGGACCTGGTTAGCTATAACGAACGTCACAACGAAGCCAACGGCGAGAACAATGAGGATGGGCATAACGCCAACTTTAGTAACAACTATGGCGTCGAAGGTCCGAGTGGCGATGTGGAGATTAATCAGCTGCGCCAGCGCCAGCGCCGCAACCTGCTGGCGACTTTGTTTCTCGCACAGGGAACCCCGATGCTGCTCGCCGGGGATGAACTCGGGCGCAGCCAGCAGGGCAACAATAACGCTTATTGCCAGGATAACGAGATTACCTGGCTGGACTGGTCCGCGCTTGAGCACGAATCAGAATTGCTCGATTTTGTGCGCAGCCTGATCAGTCTTCGGTTAAATTACCCAATGCTGCACCGCGACCGCTTCGTGCATGGCGAGGAACAGTTCGAGCCCAGTGGTTTCAGCGACATACAGTGGTTACGTGCCGACGGTGAAACCATGCAGGATTCCGACTGGCACGATACCCAACATAACTTCCTCGCCATGTTGTTAGCGGCAGAAGTCTTGCCCGCGAGAGATCCGCGCTTTGACGGCGAGACCGAAGCCGCGCTGCTCATCGTTTTAAATGCCGATCCGACACCGGTCGAATTTGTCTTGCCAAAGAGCGAGTTTCACTGGCACCGCATATTCACCACTGCAGGTTCAGAAGCACCGATCAACGGTAATGAAACCGTGGAGATCGAGCAGCGTTCGGTACAGTTGTTCGAATTACGAATGTGATTGCCCCAGGCGCATGACTGGCTAATTAACATGAAAACTTCAAAATCCAGTTGCAGTAAAAATTTACCCGCCATGAAAACAGGTTAAATTTTCGATGTCGATTACCGACTACGAAGGACTCGATGCGCTTTGCGTCGCCAGCGGTATCGCACTCGATTACCGCGATATTCGTGGCCAGCTTCATGCGCCCGGCGTCGGCGTAAAAAAAACCCTGCTCGAGGCAATGCACTTGCCGTTAGACAACGATGACGATATTGAACGTAATCTTCGCGAAATCGAATCCCGACAATGGCGGCACGTTACCGCGGCAGTGTTGGTTCACCGACAGAGCGTTGCGCCCAGCCGCTTGACCCTGATCCTTAACGAAATTGAGGCAGCATCGCCCATCGGCTGGGAATTGTGCGAGGAATCGGGTCGACGCGTCCACGGCAACTGGGTGCTTAACCAACAGGATAGTGTCGGTGAAACGGTATTTGATGGGGCTCGATTGATGCGTTTCGAAGTGACCCTTCCGGAGTTCGACAACCTGGGTTATCACCAGCTAAACATCGAGACGGCTGGCGGTCGGCGCGCGCATTCCACTCTCATTGTCGCGCCCGACACCTGCTATCGACCACCCGAACTGGTTGAGGGTAAAAAAATATGGGGTGTTGGTGTCCAGCTATTTTCACTGCGATCAAAGCGCAATTGGGGTATTGGCGATTTTACCGACCTGCATTCACTCATCGAGATGCTTGCCCCGCTCGGGGTCAACGTGCTCGGTCTGAACCCGCTGCACACGTTGTTCTCGCAGCTCCCTGAAAAAGCAAGCCCTTATAGTCCGTCAAGTCGTGACTTCCTCAATCCTGTTTACCTGGATATCGAGGTCGTCGATGAGTTTAAACATGATATTGAAACACGACAGCGCGTAGCAACCGGGGAATTCCAGGCCATCCTGCAAGAATTACGCGAACTCGAGTTGATCGATTATGGCAAGGTATGGGCCGCCAAACTAAATGTCTTGGAATCGCTCTACCACGCGTTCAAACAACAGGGCCGGGATTCCGACTCGGAACGGTTTAAAGCCTTCGGTCAATTTCAGCAGGACGGGGGAACCGAGCTCTACAAGTTCGCCCTATTCGAAGCTTTGCAGGCATTTTTTCTGCAGCAAAATGCCGATATCGACAGGTGGCAGAAATGGCCCGAAGCCTTCCGAGATCCGGGCTCAGAGACGGTAGCCGTATGGGCTGCTGAGCGTGGCGATAAAATCGAGTTTCACCAGTACCTGCAGTGGAACGCTGAGCTGCAGCTGGCTGCGGTCCATGAAAAATGTAAGGCACTGGGTATGTGCATCGGCATTTACCGTGACCTTGCGGTCGGCATTGAAAAATCTTCGGCACAGAGTTGGGCGCATCAGCCGAGTTATGCGCCGGGTATGGGTGTTGGTGCGCCCCCCGACGATTTTAATCTGAAGGGACAAAACTGGGATCTACCACCACCGCAGCCCAAAGCGCTTGGCGATCAGGCTTACCGGTCGTTTATTCATACCTTGCGCGCCAACATGCGTCATGCCGGTGCGCTCCGGATCGACCATATCATGGGATTGATGCGCTTGTTCTGGGTGCCACCGGAATGCTCGCCCCACGAGGGCACCTATGTTTCTTACCCGTTTTCGGACTTGCTCGGAATTCTTGCGCTCGAAAGCCTGCGTAATCACTGTCTTATCATCGGCGAAGACCTGGGGACCGTTCCGGACGATGTTCGTCATGCGCTTGAAATCAATAAAATATTTTCCTATCGAGTGCTTTATTTCGAAAAAGACTGGCAGCGTGGAACCATCAGGCCGCCGGCAGACTATCCACGCGATGCGCTTTGTACCTCGGGCTCGCACGACCTACCAACGCTGCGCGGCTTCTGGCAGGGATCCGATCTGGATTTACGCGATCAACTCGATTTATATCCGTCTGGCGATTTCCGAAACCAACAGCGGCAAATCCGTCAGCAGGACCGCGATCAAATCCTGGCGGCGCTGCGACGGGAAAGCCTGGTCGCTGATGAAGCGACAAGTCAATATCATGGTGCTGAGGACTTTAACGACGAACTGGCCCAATCGATACAGCGCTATCTCGCACGATCGCAGTCAATGTTGTTAATGGTTCAACTCGAAGACCTGTTGTCCGAAGCAAACCAGGTCAACGTGCCCGGCACCATCGATGAGTATCCCAACTGGCGCCGCAAGTTATCGCTTAACCTGGAAGACTGGCCAGACCGGCTCGACCTCGAGGGATTTGCGCACGTCATCAACTCCGATCGCAATGCCTGAGAACATTTCCGTCATTCCGGGCAGGTGCGGCGAAACCCGGAATATCGTTAGCGCATCTGGTTTTGCGGTTTCGGATTTGATCGGGTAGCCTGAAGCCCTCCAGTTTGCCGACTCTATTACGCCCGTGCTGCAAATCTCACGCAACGTTTCGATCCCCGACGATGAAATCGAACTGTCGGCGATCCGCGCACAGGGGGCCGGCGGGCAGAACGTCAATAAGGTCTCGTCGGCGATTCATCTGCGCTTCGATATCCGTGCGTCATCGTTACCCGATTTTTACAAGAAAAGATTAATGGGCCTGCGCGATCGACGAATCAGCAAGGACGGCGTCGTGATTATCAAGGCGCAGCAATTCCGGACCCAGGAGAAAAATCGTCGGGCCGCACTTGAGCGACTGCAGGATCTGGTTAAAGCGGTAGCCGTGGTGCAAAAGGCGAGAAAGCCAACCAAGCCATCAAAAAGCTCACAACGAAAACGCCTGGACAGCAAAACTCAGCGCGGCAGGACAAAGCAACTGCGTGGCAAAGTTCCTGATCAATAGCAGCTTGAAGTCAAATGTTTTATTGACCTGGTTGATCCAGTAGAAGTGTAAAGGCTAAACCAACGATATTATTGCAAGCCCGACGACAATCACCATTGCGATCGCCATCGCGCAATTGATACGGAAATGAGTCTGTGGGCTGAGGTCCAGCTGGTTCACGATATTGCCGGCGGCGAGCCAGACCAGGTGAATCGGTACCCAGATCAGGTTGATTACCAGGAACTTGACCAGCGTTTCGGTGAGCAGCGAACCCGGATACAGTACGAAGCCGGTGAACCAGGTCATGTTCACGGCGTAGGCTTTGGGATTGATTAACTGCAGCAGCAGGCCGGCACCAAGCCCCGGTTTTTCATCCGCGTGAATGAACGCTATTTTTTTGCCGGCAAAAGCGATGCGTGCGGCAAGATACAGCAGGTAAATCGCCGATGCGACCAGTAGCGTGTTCCGCGCCCAGGGTGTAGCCAGGATAATGGCTGCAAGCCCCGAGACCACGATCAGCGCCACCAGGTTGGTGCCGATAAAAAGGCCGGTGACGTAGCGCAGGCCAGCGTTAAATCCAAATGCGGCGCCGACGCCGGCGGTCGATAAAACCCCCGGTCCGGGCGTGACCAGCAATAGCAGTACGGCGAGGCAGAAGGCGATCATGGGTCGGGATTCTACCGCATGCAAGTTTTGATTGGACTAGTTAAGCGTTACTCGCGCAAAATGTATCAATGAAGTTCCATCGCATTCCTGTCGGCTTGTTGCTGGTTTTTGCCACTGTGGCAGCAAGTGGGTGGCAATCCGGTAACCTGCTCGAGTTTGCGACTGCAACCTGCCAGGACTGGGATGGTACCGCTGGGCCCGCGCCGGGATTTGCAAATGGCGCTGTCGTAGAGTCCGAGATCAGGTTTCGTGAAACGACGGTGGGCACGCGCTATCGATTCGAGGTCGATGACAATGCCCGGGTAGAACTCGATGTTATTGTACGTGCAGGTCAGCAACGTTTTGTCAGTTCGCTGTTTGGCGAGTTTGGTGATCCGCTGGTGCTGTTGTCCCTGGATGCTGATTGCGATTTGCAGGTCGCGCGCAGGATAAACTATAACGAACACGGCCAGGCGATTAATATCGATACGCTGGATGTGGCGCTTGAACCCAGGGGCGAACCGGACTGGTTGAATCCACCGCTGCAACTGCTTGAGCGCAAACCGGGCAAGCCTTTAAAACACCCGGGTAATGCGACACCAGTACGGGTCGGCATGGTCGATTCAGGCGTTAATTATCGATTACCGGAAATCAATCAGCGTCTCGCCAGGGACGCTGACGGGCAACTGGTTGGTTACGATTTCTGGGACATGGATGATCTGCCCTACGATGCGCACCCGGTTAATTCCGGGTTCTTCCTGCAGCGCCATGGTACCCGCACCGCGTCGCTGCTGCTACGCGAAGCACCGGCTGTCGAACTGGTGCCGTATCGCTATCCGAGGCCCGACATGTCGCGCATGCAGGCACTGGTGGAGCACGCCGTGGAAAACCAGGTCTTCGTCCTCGGTATGCCGCTCGGCAGCAACCGGCTCGCAGACTGGGGTAGTTTCGAGCGTGCTGCACGCGACCATCCAGAGATGTTGTTTATCGTTTCGGCGGGTAACGACGGGCGCGATATCGACGAGCGCCCGGTTTACCCGGCCGCGCTCGACCTGGATAACCTGGTCGTGGTGACATCCGCGGATGATTTCGTGCAGCCCGCTGAACGCACCAACTGGGGCCGGATTTCGGTCGACTACCTGGTACCGGCGGAACGACTGGCGGCACTTGACTACTCCGGTAGCGAGACACGCGTCTCCGGGTCGAGCTATGCCGTAGCGCGTGTGACCGCGCTGGCCGCCCGACTCAAGGCGACCCACCCGCAATGGAATGCAACCGATATCAAGCGTGAACTCCGTAACCGCTATGGCAACAGCAGCCCGGGTGCGCGCGATTGGGTTAGTACCGGTTATATCGCCGACCCGCTCGCCGGTGCAGCGGTGCTTAAGCAACCGCTCCCGGATCTCAACCTGCCCCGGGCGGAGACGGGCTTTGGCCTGGCGCTTGATGTGGTGGTGCTCGATTCGCGCTGGGTGCAACAACGGGTAGGGCAGGCCGTGCGGCAGGCATATGAAATCCTTGCGCAGTGCGCCATCGTTGCAGGCGAAGTATCGATTTATGCTGTCGAGGCAGAAGACTACCTGCGTGATTTGTCGACCGGCAGCGCGCGCACGCTGCTGGAAGCCGTCGACGGTGAACGCGTTACGGTCGTGTTTGCGCGCGATACCCGCATGCAGGCAGCATTTGATGGCGAGGCTTTCGGTCCTGGTAATACGCGCATGCGTCCCTGGCTGGCCCCGAGTGTGTGGCTGATGCTCGGGGTCGATGACGCCGGGATCGCGCTTGCGCACGAGCTTTACCACGTCATTGCCAACAACGGTGAGCACGTCGAGGGCGTTGCCAACCTGATGCAGGGACGCACGCGTCCCGAAAGCCTGGAACTGACCCCGGCGCAGTGCGCGCTTGCGCAGGCCAACGGCGTTACAAATGGTGTGTTGCAGGATTGACCCGGCCTTTAGCGGGAGACCGGCTAATCGGGTTGCAGTAAACTGGACACTGCTTCGAATTTACCCAAGGCAGTAAAATGACTCAAATTACGCCCCATGAACCCCCGACAGATGTGGCAGAGCGTCGTGCCGCAAAACCCCTGGTCTGTTACCAGGTTGACCAGTTGCCCGATTCAAACCTGGTGCTTTACCAACAGGCGCGTACAACGATTAAAAAGGTTGCCGAGATCACGGTACCACCACGAGATGGCGCATGCTTCGAGGTACCGGCCGGTTCCTTTTTCCGCATCATCAGTATCGAGGGTCCGCAGGTGGGTGATCTCAATCTGTGGAATGCCCATGATCTCTCCGAGCGTTTCTTCAGTGGTAAAACCCGGCAACTGCACGCTACCCACGTCAGTACCGGCGATCGCCTGTGGAGCACCTTGCCAGGGTTACGCCCGATGGCGACGATCACCTGGGATACGCTTGACTGGTACGGTTGGGATGAAGACGGTGGCGGGGTGCATGACGTGATCGGTACACGTTGCGACCCCTATACCAACTACATGCTCAAGGGCGTCGATTACCACCATTGTTGTCACTCAAACCTGACGCGGGCGCTTGTTGCTGAGAGAAACCTGCCGCCTGGCGAAGCCGAGTTGCATGTGCATGACGTCATGAATGTTTTCATGTGCACCGGGTTCACGCGTGATACGCACCAGTATTTCATGAAGGCAAGCCCGGTGCGCCCGGGCGATTTTATCGAGTTCTTTGCCGAGATCGATTTACTTGGCGCGTTGTCCACCTGTCCCGGCGGCGACTGCGGCAGCAGTCATTCCGATGACAGCACAGCCTGTTACCCGCTCAAGGTGGAAATTTATGAACCGGTTGCGGAGTCGCTGCAGGGTTGGACATCACCCGAACGCAGCGCTTATTCGGGCACCCACGGGCTCTAGCCGCGAGCGAAATTTTACTGACTTCTATAGCTTACCTGCGGCAAACGTATCGCATGCCGCCAGCGTGCCTTCTGACAGACCCTTCCTGAACCAGGTCACGCGTTGCTTTGAGCTGCCATGGGTAAACGAATCGGGCGTTACATAACCCCGCGCCTGCTTTTGCAGGCGATCGTCACCAATTGCACTGGCCGCGGCGAGTCCTTCCTCAATGTCCCCCGATTCCAGGATTTGTCGCGAACGCCGGGCGTCATGGGCCCAGATTCCCGCGAAACAATCAGCCTGCAGTTCCTGTTTGACCGACATGCGATTCGCCTCGACCTTGCTCAGCGATTGTCTGGCCCGTTGCACTTTTTGTGAAATACCCATCAGGGTCTGCACATGATGGCCGATTTCGTGCGCAATGACGTAGGCTTGCGCAAAATCTCCAGGGGCTCCGAGCCGGCTTCTAAGTTCATCAAAAAAGCTAAGGTCGATATAGACCTTGCGATCGCCCGGGCAATAGAAAGGGCCAACCTGAGCCGAACCGATACCACAGGCAGTCGATACCGCGTCGCGAAACAGGACCAGCTTGGGTTCCTGGTAATTCCCCCCGGCCTGTTTGAACAATCCATTCCAGCTGTCCTCGGTATCGGCAAGTACGGTTGATACAAACTCGACCAGCTCTTTCTCTGTGGCGCTTTGTGTTACCGGTTGATCGGGAGCACCGGTTTGACTGCCTTCAAATCCGCCACCACCCAGGAATTGCTGCAGGTTACCGGTGAAATAAGCGTATCCAACCAGTACTGCGAGTGCAATCAGCGTTCCCTTGAAGCCCAGAACCCGAAATACGAGTGGTAGCAGACGCACGAGACCGCCGCCACCTGCGCCGAAGCGCGCCATTCGCGGAGCACGCATTGCGCGTTTATCCTGGATATTGCTGCTTTGCCGTCGACCACGCCAACGCATACCGGTAACCTTTGCTTAAATTGTTACCCGAAATGTACGTCGTTTGCGCCGGGTTGTGAAGGGCTATATCGCTTGACAGCGACAGTTTCAATTGGCGACTATATCATTTCCAACCTTAACCAAAAAAACTGAAGGAGACGACATGGCTGGGAAATTTGAAATCTATAAAGATAGAGGCGGTAAACACCGCTTTCGACTCAAGGCGGGTAACGGCGAAATTATCCTCACGAGTCAGGGTTACAGTGCAAAACGCGGCTGCGCGAACGGTATTGAATCGGTGCGTAAAAATGCCGCCAGTGCCGCTAATTTCGAGAAAAAAGAAAGTGGCAGCAATAAGTTCATGTTCAATTTGAAAGCTGCAAACAAGCAGGTTATTGGTACCAGCCAATCCTATACCAGTTCATCCGGACGGGACAATGGCATCCGCTCAGTACAAAGAAGTGCACCTGGTGCCAAGGTCGTAGAGGCCTGAGTCGATAGCTAACTGAGCAGTGCCTAGCCCGGCGGGTGGTAAGGCACTCCTTGAGCGAGGTCGGTATCGTCGATCATGTAAAAGTTGCTGTCGGTACCCTCCTGCCGGGCCTTGGCAAAAGGTGCGTAGTCCGGATCGTTAACAAAGGCCTTGGCCGCATCTACCGTGGGAAACTCGACCAGAGCGATTACCGTGACGTCCGGCAGTTCGCCTTCGATCGGGGTAATATTACCGCTGCGTGAAAGGTATTTTCCGCCGTGTTTGTGCACGATATCGTGTACTTTATTGTGCATACTAGGGAATCCAGGAATCGTCGTTCACTTTGACATTGGCAATCAGGTAAGCGCTCATAATCTCTCCTCTTTTGATTGGCGGTCATGATGATACGATCCTTGCGAGACAAGCTGAATGACCCGAAGGAACATTGGACTGGCTTTAAAGAGCCGGGGATATCCCCATTTAAGGCCCAATCGTTAAACCATCTGTCACCGCCTACATGAATATTACCGTAGATAATGCGACCTCGCCGATCGTGAATACCGTCCGCGACTTTATGAAGCTGGAATCGGCCGGCGGTATCCTGCTGTTGATCGCGGCCGTTGTCGCGCTGATCGTCGCCAATTCCCCGCTAGCCGTTTTCTATAGCGAGCTTCTGGATACCACGGTGGCGGTGCAGGTTGGCGCGCTGTCGATTAACAAGCCGCTGTTGCTGTGGATTAACGATGGTTTAATGGCCGTATTCTTCTTCCTGATCGGGCTCGAGATCAAGCGCGAGATCATGGAAGGGGAACTGTCATCGTTCTCGCAGATCATCCTGCCGGGCATGGGTGCACTCGGCGGTATGATTGTGCCTGCCGTGATCTACGCCTGGATGAATTGGGGCGATTCGGTTGCGCTCGACGGGTGGGCAATTCCGGTCGCTACCGATATTGCGTTTGCGCTGGCATTACTCGGCGTCTTTGGTAGCCGCGTGCCAATCGCACTCAAGGTTTTCCTGCTGACGCTGGCGATTTTCGACGACCTCGCGGCCATTGTCATTATCGCGTTATTTTATTCTGGTGACCTGGCATTATCATCATTGCTGGTGGCCATTGTGGCGCTGGCTATCGGCATCACCATGAACCGTTTGGGCGTGACCCGGACCTCGAGTTATATACTGCTCGGCATCGTGCTCTGGATTGCGGTATTGAAATCAGGCGTTCATGCAACATTGGCCGGGGTGCTGATTGCTTTTTGCGTACCCATGCGCGATCGACAGGGGCAATCACCATTGTGCAAACTTGAACACGATTTGCATGGCCCGGTGGCGTTTGCCATCTTGCCGATCTTTGCATTTGCCAATGCGGGATTATCGCTCGCCGGCATGTCGATGGCCGACCTGGCACACCCGGTTACGCTGGGCGTGATTCTGGGCTTGCTCCTCGGTAAACCCCTCGGCATTCTGGGTTTCGTCGGGCTTGCAGTCGTGCTGCGCCTGGTTCAATTGCCGAGTAATATCAGCTGGATGCAAATTCTCGGTGTCGCCTTTGCCTGTGGTATCGGTTTTACCATGAGCCTTTTTATCGCAGGCCTGGCGTTTGAACATGGCAGCGGTGACTATTTTAGCGGGGATCGACTCGGTATCCTGGTGGGCTCGATTCTGTCGGCCCTGGTGGCTTACGTACTGTTGCAGCTGAGCCTGCCTGAATCTGCAAACGAGGATTGAGACGCGCCTGCACGGTATCCAGTTCTGGATGGCATTGCCATCGTATTAGGCCTTCAATTTACGATTCGTTACAATACGCCATATAGTGCGATGGGATCCAGTGCAGACGTTCTGAGAGTTTGGATGCCATTGGTCGGATTTCAGAATTTGTATTGCGACCAGACCGTAGTCGAGAAAATCATGAAAGGAGGAATACCGAATGTTTGATTTAAGTAAGCAGAGCTGCGAAGCCTGTCGTGCGGATGCACCCAAAGTCAGCGATGAAGAACTCAAGGCATTGATGCCTAATATTCCCGACTGGAGCGTCGTTGTGGTCGATGGCATTATGCAGCTCGCGCGCGAGTTCGAGTTCAGGAATTTCGAGCAGGCGATCGCCTTCACCAACCGTGTCGGAGAAATTGCCGAAGCTGAGGATCACCACCCCGCAATATTAACCGAGTGGGGCAAGGTTACCGTGACCTGGTGGAGCCACAAGATCAGGGGTTTACATAAAAATGACCTGATCATGGCGGCGCGCACGGACGAGGTCTATGAGGTTTAACAGTAAAACGCTGATCTCGATATTCATTGTTTTACTGGTAGCACTATCGAGCACAAGGGTACTCGATGACTATGTTGATGATTACACCACTGAGTCCATCACCAATGCGGCGATAACCTACGCTACCGCGCGGGGTATCAATGCACTGGTATCGATGATTCAGAGCAGCGGCGTCGAGGCGGGTATCGGTGTGGTATCGGGGTCGATAACGATTGGTGAATTGCTCGATCCGCTAAACGACATGATCGAGCGCTTTTCGACGGTCATGACCTGGGTTCTGGCTTCGTTGGCGGCCCAGAAGGTATTGCTGCTGCTCGCCTCGCACGAATTGTTCCTTTACCTGGTTGCCGTGCTGGGTCTGTCGACATTGTTATTACTGTTCTACGGACCACCACGGGCACAGAACCTTTTTTTCAAATTATTCCTGGTGGTGGTCTTTGTTCGCTTTGCACTGGGCATGGCCGTGGCGCTTAACAGCGGTGTTGACTACCTGTTTATCGATCAGCAGCGCCAGGTCAACGACACCGAGATCAGGAACTTTGAATCAAACATCGTCAAAATCGATTCCGATAGAGAATTCGACACCGATAGTATCAGGGAGTCCACGATTGCTTTCTGGCAAAGCCTGAGCCTGAGTGAGCTTAATCGCAGGATTAGCCGTGGCATCGAAAATTTTATCAACCTGGTTGCAATTTACCTGCTCAAGTCGATCCTGTTTCCACTGGGCTTTTTCTATGCCGCGATTTTTGTCGTCAGGCAATTATGGCGAATCGAGTTAAATCCCGCGCGGTTGCCCGGGCCCGGAATATAGCGCGGCTTTACAATCGCAGACCACCGTCGAGTTCGACGATGCGACCACTGAAGTAATCGTTTTCTATGATGAACTGGACCGCGTGCGCGAGTTCCTCGACGCTGCCGGTGCGATTCAGTGGCACCGCGCTGGTGATGCGTTCATGTGCTTCCGGTTTCAACGAGGCTACCATCTCGGTTTCGAATACGCCCGGTGCGATTGCCGCGCTGCGAATTTTATAGCGCGCCAGTTCTCGCGCCCAGGTGGTGGTAAGTGCAGCTACGCCGGCCTTGGCGGCGGCGTAGTTCGATTGCCCGATATTGCCGGCCCGGCTAATGCTGGAAATATTGATGATGACGCCGCCTTTTTCATTGCGGATCATGCTGGTCGCGGCTTCGCGACCGCACAGGAACACGCCGGTCAGATTGATATCGATGACCTGCTGCCACTGCTCCAGTGACAGGCGTTCGACGATCTCGCCATCCTTGACCTTGATCAGCATGCCGTCGCGCAGGATGCCGGCATTATTGACGAGGCCGGTGATCGGCCCGAGGTGTTCCTCGATCGAAGCAAAACAACGCCGCACGCTGGTCTCGTCTGCAACATCGCAGGTAAACGCGTAACTGTCGGCGGTACCTTCACGCTTGCACGCAACGAGCGTCTCATCGAGACGCTCGGCGTTAACATCGAGCAGGGCGAGTTTTGCGCCCTGTCTGGCGAGTGTGATACTGATCGATTCACCGAGTCCCTGTGCGGCCCCGGTGATAACAAAGGTATTATTTTCGATTTTCAAGATAGTGGTCCCTGAGTTCGTTTTTAAGGGTTTTGCCGGCGACGTTACGCGGCATCTGGTCAACAACCAGCACATCCGAGACTTTCTGGAAACGCGCTTCGACCCGGCTGTTGATCCATTCCCGCAAGGCATCCGCGTCGAGTTTAGCATCTGCCTGCAATACGACCGCGGCAATCGGGGTTTCGCCCCATTTTTCGGATTCGATGCCGAAAACCGCGACTTCCAGAACCTGTTCGTGGGCGCTGGCGATTTCCTCGATGTCCTGTGGGTAGACGTTAACACCACCGGAAATGATCAATTCCTTTTTTCTGCCCGCGAGGTACAGAAATCCATTTTCGTCGAGGTAACCGAGATCGCCACTATATAACCAGCCATCGCGGAAGGTTTCGCGGGTCAGTTGCGGTTGTTTGTAATAACCCGACGACAGCGCCGGGCCGCGGCCGACGATTTCGCCGATTTTGCCGGGACCCAGATCCTGGCCGTCGTTACCGACGATACGAATATCGTAACCCGGTGGCGGACATCCGACCGAGCCCGATTGCTGGTTGAAATCGTTGCGGTCCAGGATCGTAACGAAACCCTCGGTCAGCCCGTAGAGTTCGTAAAAACGACCGGGTATCAACGCGTTCACCGCCTGCTTGTAATTTTGCTGTAATGGTGCGCCGATGGTTAGCAGCATTTCCAGCGACTGCATGGTTTGTGCGCTGAAATTTGGACTCTGCAACAGCGCGATGATTTGTGCCGGTACCATCATGATGTGGGTGACCTGCTCGCGGTGCACGGTTTCGATCATCGCCTCGACGTCAAAATGCGGGTGCAGGATATAGCGTGCGCCGAGAAAAAAGCAGGGCATCAGCGTGACAAAAGCACCGTTGAAAACAATTGAACCGGTATGCAGTACCACGCTTTCGGGTGTCATGCGAAACGATGCCGCGAAGTGGCTGCCGTAATGTGAGCGCACCAGGTGACTGTGCATGATCCCCTTGGGTAAGCCGGTCGTACCGCTGCTGTAGACAATATTGAACAGGTCATCCTGCCGCATTTCCGGGTAGGCGGGCGGATTGTCGGAATGGCCAGCTATGAAAGCGGGATAGTCCGTATTTTCGGCTTCTCTGGCGCTGACCCGAATGTAATTTTCTGTGGGGATGTGTTCGATTGCGTCAAGCCGAGATTCGATTTTGTCCATCAACTCAGGCGTTAAAAATAGCAGCTCGACGTCGGCATTATTGAGCAGGTTGACTAAGCCGCCCGCGTTTAGCAACGGACTCAGCGGTACCAGGACCGCACCGACGGAGATCGTGGCCCAGTAAATAACCAACAATTCCATGCTGTTGGGTAGCGCGGTTGCCACCTTGTCATCCTTGCCAATGTCCCGTTCCTGCAATGCGTTGGCCAGCTGATTGACGCGCCCGTTGAAAGCTGACCAGCTCAGCCGCTGGTCGGCAAATATTACCGCCAGGTGATCAGCGCGATAACGCGCATGATGCTCGATTAGCCTTTCAAGAGTGATCGGCAAGTGGTTAGCCCCTCGTTTAAGCACTGATTCTATGCGACTCCGCACGGCATTTCACGACCAAATCCAGCGCTTTTGATTTGTATCAATACGAGGTCATTGCCACGAGCTTAAATTCTTCAACGAGGTTGATGATGACGACGGCTAACAAAATTCTGGTGATTAATGGTTCCTATCGCGACGATGGCATTACCGACCAGGCGGTTGCGGTAGCGATCGCGGCCTTGCACGAGTCGGGTGCACAAACCGAGATTGTTAACCTGCGCGAATACCCGATAGAGTTTTGCCTGAATTGCCGTGAATGTACCCAGCAACCCGGTGCTGCGCCGGGGAAATGTGTGCTCGATGACGGTATGCATGACCTGATCGATAAAATCGAGGCTGCGCAGGGATTCATCCTGGCAGCGCCTACCAACTTCGGCTCGGTAACGGCAATATTCAAACGCTTCATGGAGCGCCTGGTGGCCTATGCCTACTGGCCGTGGGATAAGCCCTTCCCCAAATTTCGAAAAGCCGGGGCGGTGCACAAGAGAGCGATGTTGATTTCATCCAGCGCCGCACCCGCGTTGATGGGGCGGTGGCTATTCGGTTCCAGCAAGCAGCTCCGAATGGCCGCACAAACCATCGGCGCGAAGCCGGTAGGGACATTGTTTACCGGGATGATCAGTAAGGACAAGCACCAGCAGTTACCGCAAAAGACTGTCGATAAGACCAGGGCAATGGTGGCAAAGCTGCTGGCTGCCCGGTAGCTTTCAGGTCCAGAGGATGATGCGATCGGTTGCCGTGCTTCGCGCCGAAAATTCAATTAAAATAAGCTTTTGTGTTTTCAAATCTTGAGTCACCATGCGTTTCGTCAAGCCACTCCTGGTTGTTGTCCTGTTGGGCGGTATTTTAATGAGCGTCTCCGGGCAGGGTGACTGGCGTACCGCCAGCCGTGAGTCAGCGGGGATTGCGCCGGATCCCGCTGTCACCAGCGAGGCGGTTTTGCACGTCTATGGTGCTGATGCCTGGGGCTGGCGAGGCTGGTTCGCGATTCATACCTGGATTGCGGCCAAGCGCAAGGACGAAGACTTTTATACCCTCTATGACGTGGTCGGCTGGCGCGGATACAGCGGGCGAGGGGTCATGGGTATTCACCGCGATATCCCCGACCGGCACTGGTACGGCGCCAGGCCGCGGCTGCTCAAGGCACACCGGGGAGAACAGGCCGAATCGCTGATCGACGCGGTCGACGCGGCGGCCCGGCTATACCCGTGGAAAAAGACTTACCGTGCCTTCCCGGGGCCGAACAGCAACACCTTCACTGCATGGGTTGCACAACAGGTGCCAGAACTCGAGCTTGAGTTACCTTTCTCAGCGATCGGCAGCGGTTTCGTCAATCGCAACCAGCCCTGATCTAGGATGCTTTAACCTCCAGTTTACTGATCAATCCCTGGTCATCGAACTCGATGCGTTCTATTCCCTGTCGCTGCAGGTGTTCGCCTGATATCGCGGCGTTTGCCTGCAGGCTGAAATCGAATGTCACGCGGTTTGAGTCACAACGGAAATTTTCTGCGAGCCAGAATGCGTCCGGGTAAATGTTAAAAAATTCCTGCATCATTTTCCCGATCGCACTCGGTCCGGCGAACTCGCCCAGCGCAGAGGAGGTATAAACCGCTGCATCCGAAAACAAGGGCAATATCAACTCGACCCGGTGTGCATTGGAAAGCGCAACGTACGCCCTGGAGAGCTCTATTGCCTCGATCTCGGTCATTTATCTCGCCGCCCCCGGTTGGAGGAGATGATTGCTCTGAAGGTCAGGTTCAGGCGCGGACCACAGGGCTTTCTTTCCTTGTTGATTCCGTGCCGCCAGTGTTGCTGGGTGTTTCCCTGCATCAGTAGCAGGCTACCCGCAGCTAAGGTCAGCTTGACGGTTTTCAAATCCTTGCGTGATTTATGTTTCAGCAAAAAGTTGCGTTGTTCACCGAGACTGAGCGAGGCGATGGCCGGCCGTCGACCCAGTTCGCGTTCATCGTCGCTGTGCATCCCCATGCTGTCGTTTTGATCACGATAATAATTGAGTAGCACACTGTTGAATGCCTGGTCGGTTAGCGCCTCCACGCGTGTCTTGATATCAAGCAGGGTCGGGGTCCACGGTTCGGGTTCGAGCCTGATGCCGGAATAGCTGTAGGATAAATCACCGTGCCAGGCGCTCAGGCGGGGCTGCAGGTAAGGCTTGCCGTAGACGGTGATTTGTTCCTGGCGCCAGTCGGTGGTATCGATCAATTCCTGCAGCAACGATTCGTAAGATCGACCGAAATCCACCTGCCGCCATAACAGCAGATCGGCGTCGGGCAGGGGTAAATTATCGATTTCAAATTCGTTTAACAGATCGTACATGGCCGTATTATCACGAATTTCGGCACTAGATTGCTTAATTTTTGGTAATTAGTTCATGTGTTGATAATCAAATTATGTGACCCAGGTGCAAATATAAGTGGATTTGTAAACTAAAATCCGAGGATTATGAACAGGTTACAAGCCAAATCTAAGGGAATTACTCTCATCGAGCTGGTCACGGTCATCGTGATCCTCGGGATCCTCGGTGTCGTCGCCCTGGGCAAATTCGAGGACTTGTCCGAAGATGCACACACCGAGATGGCTCGGCGGGCATAATCGAATTTCAACGGATTACCAGAACCACTTTCTTTAACTACAAGATCGAGCGCGACGCCGATCCAACCACGGTCGAAGTTCGTTCCGGTGTAACCATCCCGGTCAACGCCCAGGGCTGGCCGGGCAGCCCTTACACCAACGCCGACTGCCTGAACCTTTGGCAGGTGTCCAGATGACGAGTTCGGAACCGATGAATCCACTGGGAACGGTCCCAAGCGCCACCACCGCGTCCGACTGGGAATACTGGGGGAACGGTGGCCTCTGCCTGTATTTTTACAAACCGGACACGATCCCGTTAAAATATATTCTCTACGTTCCGGGTACCGGACAGTTCATAATTGTCGGCATCTAGCCTTACCGGAGTGTTGGTTCGGCGGCAATCAAAAGTTCCTTTTCCTGTCGCGATAGTTTTTTAATTTCAGCTTCGCGTCGGCTCGCGCTGCTGCGGGTATGGCCGTCTTCGCGATAAACCACCCTGACCGGACTGCGTCCGTTAAAATACTTGGCGCCTTTAAGGCAATTGAGGTGTTCGTCAAAACGGCGCTCGACGTCGGTGGCGATCCCGGTATAGAGCGATTTATCGCTGGCTTCGATTATATATAGCGACCAGTTCACGGTGGCTGCTTTCATCAGATGACTCAGGGTCTTATTAGCACGATTCCAACCGGTTCGGCGAATCCTTTCAGCATTTCTTCGCGTTCACGCGACTCGTAGTCGGCGAGCATAGCACTAACCCCCGGATCACTGGCAAACTTCCTGGACATGGTGATATCACCAGCAGCGCCCAGACCCTCGAGCCGTGCAGCCAGGTTGACTGCTTCGCCATAATAATCGAGACGATCGTTCAGCGTCACCGAGATACTGCTGCCGTGATGCAGGCCAATGCGGATGGAGATATCGTCGGTGTCGAAGCGCTGATTGAATGCGGGCATTGCCCGCTGCATCTCGATCGACGCGCGCAGCGCATCGTCGGGCGTCAGAAATGCAGCGTGGATGCCGTCGCCGGCCGTTTTTACGATATTCCCCAAGTTGCTGCGCACGATTTCACCGAGTTCTGAAAAATGTTCCCGCACCACATGATATGCCTCGGCATCGCCCAGGCGTGAGAATAGCGCCGACGAACCGACCAGGTCGGTAAATGCAAAAACGATATTTCGAATACCGACTTCATCCCCGGGCCTCAATACCTGGTCGGAGAAGAGGTCGCGAAACGCCTGCATCGTGGTAGCACGTTCGGCGGTCAGCACGTCGCTCAGCCAGCTCTGTTCTTCGATGACGATGGTTCTGTGCACCTCGCCGTTGTTGACCATCCTGATTTCACCTTGCGGTGAGTCCCCGGCTATCTTCACCGAACTATCCTGGACATGAATCTCGGGGAAAGGTCCCTGCTCCCAGGTCAGTCCAAGTTCGTCCCCCGCCTCGAGCGTCCGGACGCGATAGTCTCCCGGCTGCAGTGACAACGGCAGGCTGCGGCTTGAGCCAGACGGCAATGTGAATTGGCCCTTGATATGTGGGGTAACGCCGGGACCGGAGCGGCAATAATGCCCATATTCCACCGAACGAATCGACGGGCTCGGGCTGAAACTCAGTTCCACATTACTGGCAAAGTCCGACTGGAAGTCGATATTACAGGCATCACAATGTACGCCACGCGGCAATTCGCCGAGGTTTGATGTTGCCGATTTCGAGACCCGGCAACGCGGACACAACACATCCCAGCGTGACTCCAGCATACCGTCGCTGACCGACTGCAAAAACAGTTCAATCGCGTCACGGGTATTTATGCTCCAGCGGCGCGCTATTGCAATCGGCCGCATCGTCCAGAGATCGACTTCCTGGCTCTGGTTGATGTGTTCGACCAGTTTTGACGCCAATCCGTGGCCGTACGGCGAAGCCTCGATTTTTTCAGCCAGTTTCAAGGCGCGATCAACCGACGACGGTTCGGGTTCGTAAGCAGAAACAAACAGCTCGGGTCTTTCGGCCCGGATAAGCTGATAGGCATTGGCGAGCAAGGCTCGTACCTTATCTTCGAACGCGGCCAGCAGGCGCTTCGCCAGGAAGCTGCCGACAAGATTGCGGGTTTCAAAAATCAACTCGAGGTCGAGCGCGCTGCTCGTCCCCCGGTCTTCGAGGTTGGTGACCGTGGTCATGCTGATCATGGGACCCTTGATAAAATGACGCTGTTGTTCGAACCAGCGCTCGTCGATCCAGTTGACCGGCGGTTCCTCCCAGGTAATTGTCATTCCTGCAATTCCGATGGTACCGAAAACCTGGACCCTGCCGTCATCCTGCAGCTGTTCGCGTACCTAGTACCTGGGGAAACCGGAAGCTTCACCCCAACGGGGCGTATCTGACACCACGGACCAGAGCTTGTCTAGCGGATGGTCGAAATCAAATTGATAGGATCTGGAAATCAGCATCTTGTGCCTCTTACTGGGTTAGCTCCGATAGTCCTGGCATCAGGTCACTCAATAATATTCAAGCTGTTTCCGGTGTTTGGTCCGGTTTAGAATAGGCTATGCTGATATTCCCTTACAGCACCGCGTTGACGCTTGGCCGGCCGCCATACATTAGTTATGCGGCGGTCGCGCTATGTGCGGTGGTTTATACGCTGCAACTTGGCACTTCGATCACTGAAATCCTGATCTATCATCCGGATAGCTGGAATCCGTTAAGGATGATCAGCGCTTCATTCGCGCACCTGGGTTTCTGGCACCTGGTCGGTAACCTGGTATTTTTCATGGCGTTTGCGCCAGCGCTCGAAATCCTGATTGGCAACTCGCTGCGTTACGTTGGCCTGATGCTCTTTGTTAGCCTGGTCACCGGCTTAAGTTACTCGTTGTGGACCGTTGTCGGGGGTCTGGAAGCTGTACCCACGCTGGGATTTTCAGGTGTGGTTATGGGGATGATCGGACTTGCAGCCTACCTGATGCCGCATGCGCGGATTCGGGTTTTTTTCTGGTTTATAGTCGGTAAAACAATTTTCGTGCCCGCCTGGATGCTGGCGGTGGCATACATCGGGATTGATGCCTGGACGATGCTTACCGCGGATGATTTCGGGGGTATTAACCTGGTTGCTCACGTGGCAGGCGGTTTTGCAGGTTACGTTTTTGGCCTGCTCTGGCTGAAGCAGCGCAAGCAGGAGACTGCGGCGGAACTGGGCGAGGAAATCGAGGCCATGCATGTCGAGCAACGTCACGGTAAAACGCGAGCCGAGGCATACCGCTATAACAAAGCCACTACACCAGTGATTGCGGAGCGCGAACGGGTGCGTGACCATGACAGGTTCATGGGGCATGTCTATCAGATGGTCAAAACGCATCGAGATAGCGAGGCGGTGATCGAACTTTTAACGCGCTACGATTTACAGACTACTTTTGCCGAAATCGAGCCAGTATTCGAGCGGGTATGTGACTGGGGACCGTCACGGACCCTTGGTTGCGTGGGGCGATTACTGATAGAGATCCTGGAACGGGAGCAACGCTACGGGCGCGTACTGTATATTATCGAACGCTGCCAGAGCCTGGGCAGACAATTTATGCTGCCTGATATTTCCCGGGTCGAGTTTTACGCAGAAATGGCGCTAGATACTGGTAAATCCGAAGTTGCGAGAAACCTGCTGGTTGACGCTGACAAGCGCTATGGCGCGCTGGTTAATCTGCAGCAGTTTAATCACTTGCTACAAAAGGCCAGGTAGCGCCCCTGCTTTATCGGCTAAAAATCTCGCCTTGCACTTCGATAACAACGCGCCGACCTCAGGTGTGCCCAAAAGAGAGCATTGCCTCCGCGACTTTGACAAAACCGGCAATGTTTGCCCCGGCGAGATAATTTACATGGCCTGCCTCGTTGCCATACTCGACACAACTTTCGTGGATGTTGAGCATCGTCTCCTTGAGTAGATTATCGAGATCGTCTTCTTTCCAGGATACCCGGCTACTGTTCTGGCTCATCTCAAGGCCCGATACCGCAACACCGCCGGCATTGGCCGCCTTGCTGGGCGCATACAATATTTTGGCATGCTGGAAGGCATCGATGCCGGCGAGTTCGGTGGGCATATTGGCACCTTCTGAAACACCGATACAGCCGTTCTTGAGCAGGGTTTTGGCCTCCTCTTCGTTAATTTCATTCTGGGTCGCACAGGGCAGAGCGAGATCACAGGGAACCACCCACGGCCTGCCCTCGTGGAAGGTAGCAGAGTTGAACTCGTCGGCGTATTCCTTGATCCGACCGCGCCGCACATTTTTAAGATCGAGGACATATTCCAGCCTATTGGCGTCAATTCCTTCCGGGTCATGGACGAAACCTGAAGAATCCGACAGCGTGACCACCTTGCCACCGAGGTGGTTCACCTTTTCAACCGCATAAGTGGCGACATTTCCGGAACCCGAAACCGCCACGGTCTTGCCCTCGATGCTGTCACCGACGCGGTGCAGCATATTCTCCATGAAGTAGACGGCGCCGTAGCCGGTTGCCTCGGTGCGGATCTTGCTGCCGCCAAACTCGATGCCTTTACCCGTGAGTACACCAACAAATCGATTTTCGATGCGCTTGTACTGGCCGAACAGATAACCGATTTCACGGGCGCCAACGCCGATATCACCCGCCGGTACATCGGTATCCTCGCCGATATGGCGATGCAGTTCGACCATAAACGATTGACAGAATCGCATCACCTCGTTGTCTGTTTTGCCCTTGGGGTTGAAATCGGAACCACCCTTGGCACCCCCCATGGGCAGGCCGGTAAGGCTGTTTTTAAAAGTCTGTTCGTAGCCGAGAAACTTGAGCACGCTCAGGTTAACCGAGGGATGGAAGCGCAGGCCTCCCTTATAGGGTCCGATCGAGTTGTTGAATTGCACCCTGTAACCGCGCTGGTTACGGATATTGCCCTTGTCATCGGTCCAAGGCACGCGGAACATGATGACCCGATCGGGTTCCGCCATGCGTTCCATGATCTGCATCTTATGATAAATGGGTTTGTCTGCGATGTAAGGGAAAATCGTGTTTGCGACTTCGGATACTGCCTGGTGAAATTCCGACTCGCCGGGATTGCGTTTCTTTACTCCGTTCATGAAACGCTCAAGATAAATTGCTGTTTTGTCCATTCTTCCCCCTCGTCGTTGCTAAACGATATTATTCTGATATGACTGTAACCTTCACCCGGGTGTAGATTTCCCCCAATGGGCTGCGCTAGCTGTCGCGGTCATTGGCCTGGGAATAATAACATTTGTTTCACCAATAGTGCGTCGATTTATCCTGATCTCGGGATAAGACGCGTGGGTAAAGTTTCAGTTTTCGAGTTGTTGTAGTGTCACCTCGACTTCATCCGACTGATTAACGAGGCGGTGCATTACTTCCCTCTTCTGGTAACCCGGTGCATAAACCGTTATACGATATTCGCCCTTACCCAGGTTGCGGAATGAAAATTTACCACCGGTACCGGTAGCCCGGGATCGGTATTGATGATACCTGACGGGCCCCTCAAAAAAGGTTTGATCCAGTGTGACCAGCGCGCGCTGGGGGACCAGGCCATTTTCATCCTTGATCCAGCCCGTAAGGAAGCGCTCGCCCTTGTCGATAATCAATTCCAGATTGCGATACTCGCTGTCGGTCAGAACCAGGCCGTTAATTTCATAAATGTCTGAACCGCGGGTTGCAAGACTGACTTCTCCCAGTGGGAAGTGCCTTAGCGAAAAAAATCCCGAAGAGTCACTAACTATTTTACGTGAATGAACCCCGGTGGTGACATTGCTGACATATATTTCGAAATCAGCTACCGGTGACGAATCCCGGTTCAGTATCATGCCATCAATATCGACGAACCTGAGCGATTCCAGCACGATGTTGACTTGCTCAGGGTTGAGGCCGACGCTGAAGTCGGGGTCCCGGTAGATGGAATACTCCGGCGCCAGGTTGATCGACAGGCTGTAGGGTTCGTCTGCGCGCACGCCTTCAAGGAAAAAATTACCCCGGGGATCGGTAAACACGGTCAGGGTGAAAATCTCCCCGCCTGGCGGCTGCAGCGCCGTGAGTTCGACACGTGCACCCTCCAGCGCAACGCCGATCTCGTTGCCAACCCAGCCTGACAGTCTGACTGACAGCGGATTTTCTTCCAGCTCGAGGTCAAGTTCATACGAGGAATTCTGTTGCAGTACCGCCCTGGTCAGGCTGATTCGTTTGCTCCTGAATCCTCGACGCAGAAAATTGAGTGTTGGATAGCGATGCGTGGGCAGGTCCATGAGCAGTTTGTAGTTGCCCTGGACGTTGCTGCGCGTGTTGAAAAAATAACGTTCCTCGGTAACGAAAACATCATCGATCGGCTGACTGTTAGCGTCCATCACGCGCCCGAAAATTTCGATGGTTCGTGTGCTGCTCCGGTGAATATCGTCGCTGTCGATCTGGTTCGGGTGTGCAGCGGGATCTTGTTCGTCCCTTGCAACGGGTGCCGGCCCGGGTTGTAAAGTTTCCGTCAATCGTTCAGCGGAAGCTATCGATGAATCAGCAGGTGGCGGATCAAGCAAAAGCCTTGACGCGATCAACCAGTACAGTGCAAGCGTCAACAGGACAATGGTTGCGAACGGTAAGATGAGCTGCCTGAACATTATTGCATCAAGGATCGCTGTCAAATACCTCGAGCTAACCTTAACATGGAGCTCGCATTTACGATAGACAATGCTCGCGCTAGCTAGCGGGATAAATCAAAATTTCGATTGCAGCAGGAATAGCCTATAATCAGGGTCTGAGTAACGTTATTTTTCGTAAATAACTACAATAACCATAACTGGAATCCTGGGCATGGCAACTGCATCACAAACAGGGGAGCAGCCAGGCGAACCGGGAGCGGGTCATCTCACCGTTTACGCCGATTTTAACTGTCCTTTCTGTTACGCGTTAAATGAACGCTTGCACGCGATGGACCTGCAAGACCGGGTCGAATTTCGCAGCATTCAGCATGCTCCATCCGTTTCCAGTAAAAAGGCGGGTTTCAAAGTACTCAGCGAGCTCACCATGGAAGTGGCTGAGGTGCGCAGAAGAGCCCCGTCAATTCGTATAAACGTCCCCATGTTTAAACCCAATACGGCCGCGGCGTCGATGCTGGTCAACGCGATTAATAAAAGCCAACCTGACAAGACGAGCCATCTGAGAAGACGCCTGTTTCATGCATTGTGGGTAGACGGCAAGGATATTTCTGATCCGGACGTGCTCGATGCGTTACTGAGTGAGCTCGATATCGAGCCACCTGCAGATACGGCTCCGGATAAGGAATTGGCCGAATGGCAAGCCCTGTGGGATGGCAACCGGGAATATGACCACAACATACCGATTGTGATCAGCGATCGCGGTGAAGCCGTAATAGGTTTTCCGCTCGAGTCCGAGCTGGACGCATTTTTGACGACTGGCTCGATGATTTCGGAAGGCACGATGCAGGGTGTTAGTGAGCAGCAAACGATGCAACGGATATTGGTACTGGATGACGATGTTGAAAGCCTGCGGATGATCGTCGAGCAAATGCGTGACGTCCAGGTTGAAGTCGTATCCGATTTTACGAGTCTGGTTGCGTTGGCGCTGGATCACGGGATGCCGGATCTGGTATTGGCGAATACGGCATTGATTGACCGTATCGAGGGCACCGACTGGTGGCGTAATTCGACTGATTCCGATCTGGATACGGTGGTTCCGGTAATTTTCATCTCCGACGAAAAAACCACCGGGGCCGAGGTCAGTGCTTTCGAGGCAGGCGCTGCCGACTTTATTGCCCGTCCGTTTCATCCGAAGGTGCTGCGGGCCCGACTGAATATGCATCTTCAGGCCCGGAGATCACAACAGGAACTGAACAATATCGCCCGGGTTGATGCCCTGACATCGATTTGTAACCGCCGTGAATTCGATGTGCGCCTGATGGCAGAGTGGAGCCGTAGCGCCCGCGCCGGACAATCACTGGCCCTGCTGATGATCGATGTCGATAAGTTCAAGGAATATAACGACCACCACGGTCACTTGAGCGGTGACGACTGCCTGGTTGCGGTGGCGAAAATTCTGAGCGGTTGCATGCAACGTTCGGTTGACCTGATTGCACGCTACGGCGGTGAGGAGTTTATCGCCTTGTTGCCCACGTCGGAGTTAGAGGGTGCAATAAAGGTTGCCGAAGACTGCCTGACCGCGGTTGAAAATGCCAGGTTGCCCCACGTCACTTCGAGCGTCTCGCCTTACGTAACCGTCAGTATCGGCGTGGCGGCCATGGTGCCGATTTACGATAAAAGCAGCACGCTATTGATCGAACAGGCGGATATTGCACTTTACCAGGCAAAGCAGAGCGGTCGTAATCGAATCTGTAGCTTCGATAATATTTCCGGAAATGTAGTAGCCGGGGTAAAACCGCCCGCAACCTGATGTTGTCGGCTGACCTAGCGCAATCGATCCAGCAGGTAATCTGCAATCCAGCTTCCCAGCCGCGGCTGCGCGAGGTAGCCATAGGATTTGTGTGGGTTACGTTTTTCGCGGTTGCGGTTGCCCGCGTGAGTCACTACTTCGAACGGATTATGTAAATCCACGTAGTCGATGGCGCGAAACTTCGGCCTTTTCGGGAGCAGTTTTAGCTTGCGCATCGGTTCATAAAAAACTGCATCGAAATTTTTCTGGTGCGTGACAACATCGCCCAGGCACGCGTAGTTGTGCCAGAAGTCGATATTGGTTGGAAAATGTCGTGTGCTGTATGCCTTGTGATGTTTTGAAAATAACATATCCCGTATCGTGGGATCTCCGAGCGGTGAGCCCATGGTAACAAACATCTTCACTCGTTTTTTATTGTAGATTTTAAAGCCGGCAGTTTTACGATGCGAAAATCGCCACAGCACGTCATAGCCGATAAATGTACCCATGCTGTGCGAAATAATGACAGGTTCGCGACCATCGTCCCAGGCTTTACGTAATGCGTTTTCTAACGGCGTGCGCATCAGGTCGGCAATATACTGGTCCTGGTCGTAGAGCTCGGTCTCACGAAAAAAACTGGTCATGACATCGTCTTTAACCGCCAGGGCACCGGCGAGTAATTTCACCAGGTCGATACCACGGTCCTTGAAAAAGCCGGCAACCTTTTCACCCATGCCCACGTGGAACCTGTCTTTGACGGCACGACGTTCGTCAATAACCTTGTCTACCTGTACCTGAAGCTTTTTGATGTAACGCTTGTCATCCGGAATATGATGCGGCACAACATCGGCCCAGTACGCGGACTCGAAAACCTCGGGATGGGCATCAAGCTCGCGTGCGAGTTGACGGTGACTGACACGAATATTTTCGGTCAGGGTTTGGCGCCATAGCTTGTGTGTCTCGTTCCGCGGCGGCTTGGATGCCAGGCCGTGGATCATGATGATTTTCTTGTTGGTAAGATCTATCGGCATTTGATTGACCGGTTGTTGAGTGTAGTGAGTTCGAGCTTTTGGTAAATTATGATCAGATAGCCTGCGCGGCAGAGCACATATTTTTCAGTTTCGCCATGGCCCGGTCACGTCCGAGCATCATTAAACCACAATCGGGGGCCGCCAGTAGACGGCCCGCATCGATATGTTGCAGCGCGGACTCGAGACGTTGCTGAATATATTCACTCGATTCGATCCTGCTATTTGCAATCGTGACGACGCCGAGAATGACTGCAGTGTCGACAAAGTTTTCGAGTAGCTGCAAATCGTTAAGACAATGCGCGTCCTCGATCGAAACCTGGTGGATTCCAGTGCCGTCAATTGCCCCTGCAAGTTGAAAATAACAACCGGGGTCTGCTTTTAAATAATCCTCGTCGTCGACGTGACCCGGGTAGCCGCAGCACATGTGCATGACGCGCGTGACATGGTCGGGTACGCCGTCAAAACAGCGGTCGAGACACTCGATTCCGAAGGCGAGCGCATCGTCCACCTTGCGCACAAACAGGGGTTCGTCGATCTGGATATACCGGCAGCCCGCTGCCGCAAGTGCACGAATTTCAAAGTTGAGTGCAGTTGCCAGATCAAAAGCGAGTTCGCGCTCGGTTCGGTAATATACGTTTGCGGTTGTATCGATGATTGACAGGGGCCCCGGCACCGTAATCTTGATCGGACGGTCGCTAAACTCCTGTGCGATCCGGAAATCCCGATCGAGAAAATGATCACCATGGGGCTCGACCCTGGCATTAATCGTGGGTAGATCGGCCACCGCGGCACCGTTGCGATGTACCTTGTTGGTCAGGTTTTTAAAATCGAAGCCGTCGAGGTGACGGCAATGATAGTGAATATAGTTTTCACGGCGTTGCTCCCCGTCCGTCGGAATATCGATACCACAATCGAGCTGGTCCCGGATGGCATCCCCCGTTGCCCTGACCAGCATTTCTTCGGGTACTTCGGCTGCGCTGTCCTGGGTATAGGTAAAGGCGCGGGTAACGCTGTTATCCTGCTGCCCGGTTTCCGCGAAGTTGCCGATATCGATATAGTCGGGTTTCGGGTAAGCACCGATGCAGGTTGTGCTGATGGCCATCGGACCATAATAAAGGAAGAGCAATAGCGGATAAAAGTGTTATTGCGTTGTTCGGGTTTGATAAACTGATGCTTATGCCGTCATTGCTTGCCGATTTTATCACTCAACACGAACGTATCTTCGTACTGACCGGTGCCGGGGTCAGTACCGCCTCCGGCATCCCCGACTATCGGGATGACAGCGGTAACTGGAAGCACCAGAAACCGACTGAATATCGTGATTTCGTTGAACAGTACGAGGCCAGGCAGCGATACTGGACACGTTCGTTCATCGGCTGGCAACGCTTCAGCCATGCGGCACCGAACCCGGCCCACAGGGCGCTGGCTCGCCTCGAACGGATGGGTCGACTCGCGAGAACCGTCACGCAAAATGTCGATGGACTGCATCAACGCGCCGGTAGCCGCGAGGTTACCGAGCTGCACGGGTCGCTGGCCACGGTGGTCTGCCTCGGCTGTGGCGTTGCCATCGAGCGCACGCTGATGCAGCAACTGCTACTCGAGCGAAATCCGTCGCTGGCAGATTTATCGGCTGAAATCGCTCCGGATGGTGATGCTCTACTTGACCATATCGACCTGGGCGGAATCGATATCCCTGACTGTGATTCCTGTGGCGGGGTATTGAAACCACGGGTCGTGTTTTTCGGTGAAACCGTGCCCCGCGCGTGGGTCGAGGAATGCTTCGACGCGCTGGCGCTGGCCGATGCCATGCTGGTTATGGGTTCCTCGCTAATGCTGTACTCGGGTTTTCGCTTCGTGCGCGAGGCGCAGCGCGCGGGTATTCCAATCGCGGCGATAAACCGTGGTAAAACCCGTGCCGATGAATTGTTGAAGCTGAAGATTGAACAGGACTGCGGTACGGCATTGAGCCTCGCGCTGGACCAGGTTGAGCCTGATTCGCGGCACGACGCTCAAACGCAACTGTGACCTAGTGCCCAAATAAATTCAGACCCTGGTCACAGGTCGATTCCATGCACCCCGGACCAGTGAATAAATTCACTGTTGGAGCGGAATTTGAGTCACAGTCAGGTCCCGTTTGCGGTTCTATATACCCTCATCAAATTTTAGTTGAGGTGGACCATGAGCCAGACCAATATCCATATCGATCCGCTGTCGACACCATGTGTTTTGAAATACATGGGTCTCGCGATCGACGAAATCAAACTGGTACGATCGATAAACAGTATCAGCCAGCAAATGAGTTCGAGTAGCGAATCGCAGCTCGAATCCGGACGCCGGCGTTACCTGACATCTGAACTGCGTTTCCTGAACAAACGTTTACAGTCAGTTCGTGAGAAAGCGAATATAAACTAGCGCACGACTTCCCCCTGTCGGCCACGGAAGGCCGACCCCTTCCTTTACCTATCGGCATCAACCGGGATCAATTAATCTCGCTCCAATGTAGCCTTATCGTTTTAATTAGTGGTCCGTTCTATTAGAGTTACCGCATGCTGATGTCATCGATGCGTATAGCGATTACAGTCCTGTTGATAATGCTTGTGGCAACTGGTTGCAGCATCTACGAAAAGTATGGTCATGGAAGGGTTGCCCCGTCCAGGCTCGAAAAAGCCTCGGTTACGCCGGTTGAATTACCGGCCAACGCCCCCTCTATCAGCCAGCGATATTTTCCGCAGTTCGCATCATCTCAAATCGAGCACAGGGGTTTCGACATACTGGTCCCGAAGAGAACACCGGTACTCGCCGCCGCCGATGGCGATGTGGGCCGCGTGTCGTCATCGATACTTTACGGTAATCAGTTGTTTTTAAATCATGGTCGCACGTCAGCCGGTTATCGAATTCAGACACGTTATTTTCACCTGGACGAACTGTTGGTCAGCGCGAATGATAAAGTGCAGCAAGGACAGTTGGTGGGATATTCTGGAGTTACCGGTCTGGCAGCGGGATTTCCACACCTGCATTTCGAAGTGCATCAACTTGATGAGAACGATGTGCCGATCGCGATCGGGGATCTCGATCCCCAGGTCTACTGGGTCAAGGGACCGGGGAAGGTCACCTGCTATGACAAAGCACGTGACTTTAAGTCCACAGCTGCGAGCCTGACTTACCCGGTACCCTGTCGCGGTACGGACTGGCAATAGTGCAAGGGCTACGCTATCGACTGGAGCTGGCCGCGCAACATGCAGTTGATCTCTGGATGGCGCTTATACCGCGCCAAAGACCTGGCCGGCAGGCGCTGCAAAATTGCAGGATTATTTCGCATCGCGGAGAACACGATAATCGCCTGGTCAAGGAAAACACGATGGCAGCTTTTGCACGAGTCGCCGACGCGGACGGCTGGGGGATTGAGTTCGACGTACGCTGGACCCGCGATTTAGAGCCTGTGGTGATTCATGATGTCAATACCAGCCGTGTGTTTAATATTGAGCTGGACGTGGCAAAAGTTAGTTTCTCCGAGCTGCGAGAGCAGGTACCTGAAGTTCCTGCGCTGGCAGAAGTCGTCGATCGTTTCGGTGGCAGCCATCATTTAATGGTAGAACTCAAGCAGGATGAACTGGGTTTGACGGAGGCCAGGGCAGAGCGGCTGCAGGAAATCTTTACGGGCCTTACCCCGGGTGTCGACTATCATTTCCTTGGGATGCATTTCGACCTCTTCGAGCTGGCAGGATTTGCCGGTAACAAGGCCTTCTTGCCGGTAGCCGAGCTGAATACCGGCGCGTTCAGCCGTGATGCCCTGGCGCGAGATTTTTCCGGCGTCTGCGGACATTACCTGTTGTTAAATCGTGACATGATCCGGCGCCATCATGCGCAAGGGCAGAAAGTGGGAGTCGGTTTCGTAGCTTCCCGGTTTTGTTTTTATCGCGAACTAAATCGCGACGTGGACTGGATTTTCACCAACCATGCAGTCCAACTGATCGGGATTCGGCAACGGTTATTGCGCCAGATGTGACCTGCCTGGTAACAAAAAATCGATGCGTACTGCCTGGTTTCGTGTCAATATTTAACGCTGTCGAAAATTAATTTGATAAGGACTGAAGTTGGATTCCAAAGGTATACTCGAAGCGCTCTGCACGTCGCACCTGTTTTCAGAGTTGACGGAAGCACAACTGGATCGTGTGCGTCGCCATTCCCATCTTACCGACATGCTCGAAGGCGAATCCCTGTTTTTCCAGGGCGACAACGCCACTAATTTTTACCTGGTACTCTCGGGCCGAATCAAGTTGTTCCGGGTATCCCCCGAAGGCAAGGAAAAGGTTGTTGAAATCATGGAAACCGGGGCAACCTTTGCCGAGGCCCTGATGTTCATGGATGAACCGCATTACCCGGTCACCGCAACCGCACTTTCGCCCAGCCGGGTGATTGGTATTAACTGCAAGGATTTCAGTTTGATGTTGCGTGAATCAATCGATACCTGTTTCCTGCTGCTGGGTAAGATGAGTTTCCGCCTGCGTGGATTGATTAGTGAAATTGACGCGCTGAGCCTGGATACCGGGACCGTGCGCACCGTTGCCTATCTTTTACACCAGGCTACGCCCGATAGCGATAGTTTCGAACTCAAAATAGCCAAGAGTGTTATCGCGTCTCGTTTGTCGGTTAAACCAGAAACCTTTTCGCGTATCCTGAAGAACCTGCACGACCAGGAAATTGTTTCCATCGACGGTCGTAACGTTACGATTCACGATCGCGACGCGATGATCAGTATCTGCTCGGGATAGCCCGGTACCAACCCTGGCTCAGGAATGCAGCTCTTTTTTGGCCTCCCGGCTGCGTCGGTAGGGCGTCACTTCGACTCTTTGCGGCATGTCGACGACGCCGATCTCAGCGTCGCTCAGGTAACATCCCGGATCCTCCGCCCACGGATTACCGGTGAGTTGCCACGCGCGCGTGCGCGAATTACCGCCACAGATAGCGAGGTGCTGACATTTTGCGCATCGTCCTTCGAGTGGTCGCTGCGCCGCTTTCAAACCTGCCATCAGGGGATCCGAGGTGTCCTGCCAGATTTCTGAAAAAGGTCGCTCCCTGACATTTCCGATGCTGTAATCCCACCACATGGTATCCGGATGCACGGTGCCGAGATTGTCGATATTGGCAATATTGACGCCGGATGAATTACCACCCCAGCGCAGCAACTGCTTGCGTAATGCTTCGACGTGCTCGGGAATGTGCTGGGCCGCCCATTGCAGCAGGTATACGCCGTCAGCGTCGTTGTTGCCAGTGACGAATTCGCGCTGCAACCCGTTTTTAACATCCTTCCAGCAGGTTTCGAACAAAAGGTCCATCGCGCTGCGCGTCATTTGGTAGTGGAGGTCGCTGGCACGGTTGCGATTGCCACGTCCTGCATAGTTGAGGTGTGACAGGTAAAACTTGTCGATATCTTCAGCGTGCATTAATTGCAGCAGTTCCGGAAGTTCGCTGGCATTGTCCTGGGTCAATGTGAAGCGCAGCCCAACCTTGATCCCCGCATCATGGCATAACCGGATCCCCCTTACTGATTCATCAAACGCACCCTGCTTGCGACGAAAACAGTCGTGGGTTTCACGCATGCCATCGAGACTGACCCCGACATAGTCATAGCCAATGCGCTCGATATCGGAAATATTCTTCTCATGGATCAGGGTGCCATTACTCGAGAGCCCGACGTAGAATCCCATCTCCTTGGCGCGCGCGGAAACCTCGAAAATATCCGGGCGCAGTAATGGTTCGCCGCCCGACAGGATTAGCACCGATACTCCGAATGACTTCAGGTCCTGCATTACCGCAAAAACTTCTTCAGTACTGAGTTCACCCTCAAAATCGATGTCCGCTGAGGTTGCATAGCAATGTTTGCAGGCCAGGTTGCAGCGCCGAATAAGGTTCCATATCACGACCGGCCCGCTGCCCATCATCACGGGTTTAGGGGTGGGAGAAACACTCTGTCCACATGAGAGGGCGTGCAGATATCGGCTTATACGAAACATCAGGCGACTAACCTCAATCCGGTTTTTTTAAGGATGCGGGTGCTGAAGAGTACGTCATGCTGCTTGCACTCAGCCCCCAGCAGCTCGATGATTTGTTCAACTTTGGAACTCACCTCATCACGGTCATGGCCGTGCACCATCGCAAAAAGGTTGTAGGGCCATAGTGGCAAGTGACGTGGTCTTTCATAACAGTGGCTGACAAAATCCAGTCTGCCGACGCGAGCACCGAGCTCAGGCAGTTTTTCGTCATTGACGTTCCAGACTGACATGCCGTTAGCGCTCAAGCCTAAACGATAATGATTCGGTATTGCACCGATACGGCGAATGACGCCGCGTTCGAGCATGCGGCGCATGCGCTGCATCACTGTATTCGTGTCGCAACCGCAGGACCCGGCAACTTCGGTATAAGGCGCCGTCTGTAACGGCAGGCCTTCCTGGGTTGCCTGCACGATTTTGCGATCCAGCTCATCGATTATCATGCCCCCTTGCTTCAGTGGGCCTGGAAGGGGTTGCGTGCTAACCCCACCCGAGTCATCGAGCAGTAACCACAGCCCGAGGTAAAAGGTTTGCAGCTTGGGGAAGTTGTACACCGGCAGGTTGGCTGCCTGCTCGATTCGGCCTATGGTTTGCTGCAGTAGTTCGGGCGTTTCGGTGGCGATGACGAACCACATATTGAGTTCGTGTTCGCGTTGATAGTTATGCGCAACCTCGGTCATGGTATTTACCAGTTCCGTGACCTCGTCGTACCTGTCCCCCGGTACGGACAATGCGGCCAGGGTTAGGCTACCACCCATACTGGAAGCGTCATACAGCGGACCAAAACGACTCAATACACCGTCATCCAGTAACTCGCGGATCGTATCAATAAGCGTGGCGCTATCGGTGTCGAGCTCTGAGGCAACGCTGGCAAAGGGTTGCTCCTCGATCGGGAAACCGCCCTGGTAGCGATTGATAAACTGGCGGCTCAGTTCATTCATTAAGCACCCTTTCAGGCAGGTTTAGGTCGTGTTTGCGCGCGTAACTTGCGCCACGCTGCTTGAAGCAGCGGTTGCTGAACAGAATCTCATGGTTGATGTCGTGTAATCCGCATTGCCGGACGATGAAGTCAACCTGCTCGATAACCGCATCCCGGTCCTGTCCGTGGATCATGCTGAAAAGGTTATAGGGCCATTCGGGCAGCCGCCGGGGTCGTTGATAGCACAGCGTAACGAAAGAATATTGCCCGATGCAGTGGCCGATTTCGGTAACGCGCGCATCAGGAATATCCCACACCACCATACCATTGGCGCGGTAACCCAGCTTGCGGTGGCGCACGACCACGCCGAAACGTTTCATGTCGCCACGCATCATGATTCGATTAATGCCCTCGATGACCTGTATCTCGTCGCAGTCAAGCTGCTCTGCTATCGCTGCATACGGATGGCTGACCAACGGTAAGCCCTGGCTGATCACCTCGATCAGCGCATTCTCAAAGCTGGAATCTTTTCTCATGTCCATTTCAGATCAAATCCCAGGTCGATGAAGTGTTCATTCAGTAATGGCAGGTCTAGCACCGGGTATCCGCAACGATCCTCGATTTCAGCCAGGACCTGTTCCAGGTGATCTTCGTCGCTGGCGACCACTACGAACCACAGGTTGAAGTGGTGTTCGCGTTCGTAGTTGTGATTGACTTCGTCGAACCCATTGACGATAGCGGCGACGTCTTCGAGTTCCGCCGCAGGCACCGCCATTGCCGCAAGGGTACTGGCACCAATTCGGTTGGGCCGAAAAACTGCACCTACTCGACTGACCACGCCCTCGGTCTGCAGGCGTTTCAGGGTTTCCAGCACCGTGGTTTCATAGACGCCAAGCTGTTTAGCGATATCCGCATACGGAGTCGCAGTTAGCGGCATACCCTGCTGAAATTCGTTCAACAGGCGTTGTTCGAGTTTGGAATACTCTCTCATAACCCGATTCGGTGCGCGCGCGCGGTAAAGAAAATGCCGCTGGGCTTGGTGGCCGGTAGCGAGGTTTTGCGCTCAAACGTCTTTGTGTCGTACACCTCGACGCGGTTTTCGTCACGCACCGATAACCAGACTTCCTCCCCGCGCGGTTCGAATTCCATATGTAAAACGCCCTTGCCTGGTTTCAGCTTCTGTATGACAGCAAGTGTCTGCGTATCGATCACCTGGATCGTATCATTGTTGGGTAGGGCGAAATTGACCCAGACCTGGCGACCATCAGGGCGTGCCATGACAAAAATCGGTTGGCCATGCACCTTGATGCGGCCTTCTTCCTGCCAGTTGCTCAGATTGATCACGAGCACCTCGTGGCGGCCCACGGCAGGCACGAAAGCCAGGTCTCCGGCGACCGCCCAACCCTCGAGATGGGGCATCTTGTAGACGGGTAATTTTTGTTCACCCTTACCGTAGTTCGGCAGTATGCGGGTAACTCCCGACTTGAGGTTCCACAGGTCGAGCATGGCCATACCGTCTTCACCGAACAGGCCGGCAAGGTAATAGCGTCCGTCGGAAGTGATCAGCGCATCGTAGGGATTGCGGCCGATGTCATGAAATTTCTGGATACGCGGACTGGATGGCTCTGACATATCGAGCACCCAGATTTCATCCGCATCCCAGAGTGAAAATACGAACTTGTGCTCGGGAGCGTCTACCAGGCCGATGACCTTGGAGCGTTGCTGGTTGTCACCAAACGTGGCCGGGATATCGGCGACCAGCGCGAGTGTGTCGGCGTCAAATACCTTAACGCCACCGGGCTCGTAGTTCGAAACCGCGACCAGGCGACCATCCTGCGAGATAGCACCACCAATGCTGTTACCGGACTGCAGGATACGAACACTGATCTCAGCGTTCAGGATATCAACTTTGCTCAAGCCCCCGTCACGCCCGAAAACGTAGGCAAAACGAGCGTCACGCGAATAAACCACTGATGCATGAGACAAATCACCGAGTTCGTTAACCCGGCCAATGCTGGTATTGGTGCTGGTTTCAATAATCTGGGCGCTACTGCTGGCGCGTTCAATGAACAACCCGAGGTCGCCGGTACCGCGTGCGTTCGCGTGCGAGCTTGTGAGCGCTAGCAGTAACAGGCAAATCGCAACTCTACTCACTGTACCTCTCCCTGTAACAGCTGGTTTGCCATCCATCGGGCTTCGGCGGGAGACAATAGCGAGCGCCAGGCTGGCATAGCCGTACCGGGCCGACCGTTCAAAATCACAGCACTGATATATTCGGTGGATTTCCCCACCAGCCTGTCTGGCACTAGTGCCGGTCCCAGCCCGCCATGCATCGTCAGACCGTGGCAGGAGCCACAGTCCTGGATCAGAACATTACGCAGCTCCCGTTGGCGATCGTCGGAAAGCTGATCGCTTGCAGCAAGCGGAACCGCAACCATGAAGCTAAGCGCGAGCCAGGTTAAGCGAGTCATATACCACGACCCTCTCGTCTTGCTGGTTGTCAGACTGAAACCAGTCGAGCTCATCGCTGAGGGTGACAACCTCACCGATGATTGTGGTGACCGGTGATTCCAATCCCGCAGTGACTACCGCGTCGGCCAGGTCCGATAAAGTCGCGATGACTTTCTGTTGGTGTGCGGTCGTGCCGCCGTGCACTGCGGCGGCTGGTGTTGAAGCGGACAGACCTGCTCGCACGAGTTCGACACAGATTGTCTGCAGGTTTGCGAGTCCCATGTATATCACCAGGGTGCAGTCCGGGTCGGCCACCTTGTTCCAGTCGATATCCAGCGTTTCATCGTTCATTTGATGCCCGGTGATAAAGCGCACTCCATGATTGAGACCGCGATGCGTCAGCGGGATACCGCTATAGCTGCTGCAGCCCGCTGCGGCGGTAACTCCGGGAACGACTTCGAAAGGGATGCCGTGTTGACGCAATACCAGGGCCTCTTCGCCACCGCGTCCAAAGATATAAGGATCCCCGCCTTTGAGGCGCACGAGGCGTCGATCGGAGAGTGCCAGGCTGACGATGATTTCATTGATTTGATCTTGAGGAACGCAATGTTTCCCGGGGGATTTTCCGACAGAAATCTGGCTTACACCATGGGGAATCAGGTTCAGTATTTCGGAGCTGACCAGCCGGTCAAACACCACGACATCGGCTTGTTGTATCAAGCGTAGTGCTTTTAGGGTGAGTAACTCGGGGTCCCCTGGCCCGGAGCCAACCAGTGAAACAAAGCCTTTAGTCGTCATAGATGGTACCTGCCGCTGTGGCCTGGTTTTCAGGGCCTTTACGTGTTTGTTTTACCTGTTATCGAGGCTGCGAATCGATGACATCATTATTGATAGAGGGCCATTTTTTGTACTTGATAAATGTCAACCACAGGCGCAGGGCACTATGGTTTGAATGCCAGTTGTTGCGATGCGAGATTCCCGCTTAAGCGGGTGTGACATTTTATTGTGTGGTAGAGTGAGTCCTTGAAGCCTGATTTCTTTGCAAGCCCGGGTTTTCAAAGAAATGGTTTATGGGGGAAAACTTAAGAAGAATCAATAAGATTGCCGTCCATAATAAAAAGACTTCGCGCAGTACCTTTAGGTAATCCGGCAACATAAGCCTGAGTAATGAGGAGATCGCGATGCTGAAAAAGACACTTTTACCGACCATTCTGCTGATACTGGCTTATGGATTCTGGGTCAGCCCGGACTTCAAGGAAATCGCTGCCGGTGTTTCGATATTTCTATTTGGCATGCTTTTCCTCGAAGATGGTTTCAAGGCCTTTACCGGCGGCGTGCTCGAAAAGCTGTTACAGAAAACCACCGATAAAACCTGGAAGAGCCTGTTATTCGGGGTTGTCTCAACTTCGATCATGCAATCCAGCTCTCTGGTTTCGGTAATCACCATCTCCTTTATCAGTGCCGGGCTGGTTACGCTGGTGGCAGGAATCGGAATTATATTCGGTGCCAACATCGGCACTACGACCGGGGCCTGGCTGGTCGCAGCCTTTGGACTCAAGGTCAAGATCTCTGCCTACGCAATGCCAATGCTGGTGTTCGGTATCGTTTTATCGTTCCAAAAGTCCAAGTACCTGAAAGGTGCGGGCGCCGTTCTCGCCGGATTAGGATTCCTGTTTCTGGGAATTCACTACATGAAGGAAGGATTCGAAGCGTTTAAGGACAGCTTTGACCTGGCTTCGCTGGCGGTTGGCGGCTATCCCGGTCTGTTCCTGTTTGCCGCGATCGGTGCCGCGGCAACCGTCGTCATGCAATCAAGTCACGCGACATTGGTGTTGATCCTGACCGCACTGGCGGCATCGCAGATTACCTATGAAAATGGCCTGGCGCTAGCGATCGGTGCCAATGTCGGCACGACGATAACCGCCATTATCGGGTCGCTGAGCGCCAATATACAGGGCAGACGACTGGCGGGTGCGCACCTGATCTTCAATATCGTTACCGGTGTAGTTGCGATTGCGTTCATCAACCAGTTCGTCGTCGCAGTCGACGCCGTTAGCAACAGCGTTGGCATCGCCGCCGACAATTACACAATGAAACTCGCAGTATTTCATACCCTGTTCAATCTCGTCGGCGTGCTATTGATGGTCCCCCTGATCCACAAGTTATCTGATTTCCTGATCAAATCGCTGCCCGAAAAAGCGAAAGACCTTGCCGAACCGCTTTACCTCAGCGAGGCCGCGATCGAGTTCCCGGAAACCGTGCTGAAGTCATTGAAGAAAGAGGTCTGGCACCTGTTCGATTCGGCATTCGAACTCATGGCCCACGGGATCAACCTGCATCGTACCGAGATACTGAAATCCGAGGACCTTCAAAAAACTATCGATAATGACAGGGAGGTACACGATTTTGATATGGACGAGTTGTACGAGAGCAAGGTAAAGATCTTGTACAGCGCGATTGTGGATTTCATTTCAAATTCCCAGGCGCACATGCCCAGCGATTTTTCCGAGGAATTGTTCCGGCTGCGCAAGGCCGCGGGTGAAATCGTCGAATGCGTCAAACACATCAAGCATTTGCGCAAGAACGCAACCAAGTACATGCTTTCAGATAATGAACACATTCGTGACGAATACAACAAACTCAGGTACCAGATCGCGATGATTCTGCGGGAAATTTATCGCCTGCGCGGTGAAGAAGATATTGATCATTCGATTGCGATATTGGAGATGGACGAACTGAAGGCGGAAATCCAGTCGGCGCATACAGACCTTGACGTACGGATCACCGGGATATTGAGAGACGATCGTATTACGCCGACCATGGCAACCTCGCTGCTCAATGACTTCAATTATGTCGACGAAACTTCGCGCCATCTGCTCGACACGGCCCAGGCGTTAATGTTCTCGCACTCCGATCTCATAGCTGAAGCGGCGCAGGAAGTCGTGCTGGATGAAGACGAAATTGAAAAAGCGTCCGCGGCCTGAGCGCGGCTGAGAAACGGCCGATATGTTTCGCGGCGCAATCCTAAATTAACGAGGAGTACGAATGAAATTCTCTGAGCTGGTTGAAAAGGCTGAAAAACTTGTTGGCAAATATGAAAAGGGTAGACGGATCAAACCCAGGAAACTGGATAAGCTCCAGCAATTACTAAGCGATAAAAAATCTCGTTACCAGGCAAAACTTGCCGAAACCGACGATCCCGGTAAACGTCAGAAACTGGAAACGCGATTAAGGGTGGTTACCGCACAACTGGAAAAATCGAAACATTTGCGTAAGGTTGATTGACTGGTCCCGGGGCATTGATTCAGGACGGTTTACTTGGGCTAATCAACCTTTGCCTCGCAGCAATGCGCGGAGCAACCCCGTTCCCTGGTATACCAGGCGTACTGAAATACCAACCATGAACTAGTTCCAATTCCTTCGAGACAGCATGTAGATGGGTACTGCCAAAACTGTAATTAGCAGGGCATAAATAATAATGGGGACCGATATTCCCAGTACCATCATCGGTTGCCAGAACTGGGTTAGCAACATTGCCGCACAAAACAGTGCTCCGAGTAACGGTAACAATGGAAACCATCCCAGGTTGAGGGCCAGTGATAGCGAGGTCCGCCTTAAAGTTTCTGACTCCCGATTTTTGTAGCGATGCATCAACAACATCAGATTCACCATAAGGAACACCAGGAAGACCCCCACGTTGGTCAGGTTTGCAACTTCTCCGAGCGAACCCCCGAGGGTAAATAAGATACAGAAAATTGTTGCCAGTACCACGGCACCCACAGGTGTTTTGGTTTTTGGATTTATCCGGGCGAGAAAATCTGGCAAGCAGTTTTCCCTGGCGATACCGAACAGCATTCTGGAAGTCACAATATGCAGTACCAGAACCGTGTTAGCAGTCGCGCACAAGGCGATGACGGTAAATAATTTCCCGCCAACGGGTGAGTTCAATGCAGTGCTGGCGACCAGCGCCAGCGGCCCTTCACTTGGATTATCGAGTTTGGAAGCGCTGAACAGCGCGTCAGCCGACACCACGCTGACAGCAACCATAGCAACCAGGATATAAACCACGGTCGTGATTAACAGCGACAATAGTAACGCGAGCGGGACCGTTGTCTCGGCAGCTTTGGTTTCCTCGGCAATATTCGCGATATCCTCGAAACCCTGGTAAGCGAAAAAGACCAGTGCGGCTGCAGCAAGCATCGGTTTCCAGCCGCTTGCATTACCAGTCGTGGAGACTGGATCAACTGTTATCAAATTAACTTCGCCAAGATAGGGAATTCCGATAAAGATAATAAATAGCAGACCGCCAACTTCGGCAAACGTGAGCAGCATATTAACGCGTGCGCTGAGTTGAATGCCTCGAAAATTCAGCACCGCGACAACTAAAATAAGCGCGATGCCGACAATGACGGGGTCAGTATCGACGTAAAGTTTGAAATAGGAGGCAAACCCCAGTGATACCGCCGCCGCACCGATGATGCCGGTAACCACGGTCACGTACCCGACCACAAATCCCAGAAACGGGGAGCCGGTTATTTCCTTGACGTACACAAACTCTGCCGCACTTTTTGGATAAAGCGCCGACAACTCCGCGTAAGAGATTGCCGAGCAGGCGGCTATCAAGGCCGCAATGACGAAAGAAATCCAGATCGCATTGCCGGCGATACCCGCAGCTTCGCCAATAAGCGCGTAAATCCCGGCGCCCAGTATGATACCGACACCGTAGACGGTAGCCTGGAACAGGCTGACACTGCGTTCAAGCCCGTTTAGATCTTGCGGGGTAGCTGGTTTTTGCATTGAAGTCTTGTCTACCCGCGGGAAACGCTTCCACCCCTGCGGGAATCGGCAATTCCCTGCATACCATCCTCATGCGATCCAATAACTGCCTGGACACCACCGAAGTACATCGATGGTTCGGTGAAAGGTCTCGGTGTCAGGTCCTGAGTTGCAGCGACCGGCAGGCCGGGTTCGAAGGCAATGGTTCGTTGATGCGGAGCGACTTCGACATGCAGGCGCGGATGCGTGATTGCGTCCGCCAGCGTCATGCCTTTGGTGGCGAAGTTCACCAGTACCTGAGCGATGGCCGTGGTGATTCGGGATGCGCCCGGAGAGCCAATCGCAAGTACGGCCCCGTCACTCCGGCGCCTGGCGATGGTTGGCGCCATGTTTGACGCAAGCCGGGTACCCGGTTTCAGCCCGCTTAGGCCTTTCGTCAGTAAATCGATTTCTCCGAGCGAATTGTTCAACCAGAAACCGGTACCCTCGATCATGGCCCCCGAGCCATAGCCTGCGGATGCCGTGATCGCACAGGCCAATCCGTCAGAATCGACTACGGAAATATGGCTCGTGGAGGGTGCGCTGAGCAGGGTGGGATCGCCCAGGTCTGCCAGCGCAAGCAGTCGCTCCACCTCGTCGGGCAGTGCCTGATGAGCGCCGTCAAGGTAGTCGGCCCGGAAACCAAGCACCGCATGCTGTGCAGACACCATGTTCTGTACCGACTCAACCAGGCCGTCGTCCGGTCCGGATCGATCGAGTAACAGTAGCATCGCGGCCAGGCAGGACCCACCAACGGCTGGCGGTGGATTGGTGGCAACCTCCCAGTCTCCGATGCACGCGCGAACCGGTTTACGTGCCACTGCCTGGTAGGTCTCCAGATCTTCGATGCCGAGCAAGCCCCCGTTCGCCCGAACGCCAGCTGCTATCTGTCGACCCAGTTCTCCAGCGTAGAGAGATGTCTCGTCACGGGCAATCTCCCTCAGCGTATCGGCCAGGTGTGGTACTCGTACAATGTCGCCTTCACCCAGCGGGCTGCCATCCTCGTGGTGCAATATTCGGTAACTGTCCGGGTGCCAGGAGTAGATCGCCGCGTGGGTGAAACCGAGGTATTCTGCAGCACCCCCGGTAAGCGGAAAGCCTTGCTCAACGACCTCGATAGCCGGTTCGAGCAACTGGTTCCAGGGCAGCTGTCCGTATTGTCGCGAAGCGAGTGCCAGCCCCGCGAAACAGCCCGGGGTGGCAATTGTGCCATAGCCGACGCGTTGGCGGGTTTCTCCGCCGTAATCGAAAACGACTTCGTGCGTGGCTTCACCAAAATGGTCACCTTGAAGGCCTCGGCCCGGCATCTCTGAATAGCCATCAACCACGGTGGGCTCATCACCGGGTGGCCAGATGGTAACGAAACTACCACAACCGGGTGACATGATTCCCGTATCGGTGCAGATGGAAACGACGGCGGCTGCAATCGCAGCATCAACCGCGTTCCCACCCTGTTCTGCAATCTTCGCACCGGCTTCAGCGGTTATCTGGCTGCCGGCGGCAATCGTGAGTCTACTCATGGTTTGAATTTGGTACGTATAATAAAGATTATTACCCTGATTTGATCGGATTCAGTATGGTGGTCTGGGTAGCATACCGCGTTGATCTGGCTCAATTCCATGTTGAATCAAGATGTTAAGCTATCCGAATGGGCGAGCACCGGGTGCATGACACGTCGGACGAGCAGCGCACGCGAAGATTTGTTCGCGCGATGCTCAATGACATACGGGCGTTGGAGGTTATGATTGAGCAAGACCTCATCGAGCGCGATATGCATCGCGTGGGTGTCGAGCAGGAAATGTATATCGTCGACGCCGAGGGATACCCTGCTCCCATCTCCGATCAGTTGCTTAAACGTCTTGCCGACAATCGATTTACGACTGAACTGGCACGTTTCAATCTCGAGGCGAATCTCGATCCAGAACCGATCGGTGGCAATTTTTTGCGAGCCATGGAACGTGGCCTCGACGACGTGCTCTTGCAGGCGAGTCGCGCAGCCAGTGACATTGGCGCTCACATCGTCCTTACCGGCATCCTGCCTACCCTTAACGACGAACATGTCTCGCTCGATAACCTGACACCTGAGGTTCGCTATCAGTGCCTCAACGATACCTGTATGGCAGCGCGCGGTGACACGATCAGGCTCGAAATTGACGGTGTGGACCACTTCGAATTCAGCCATGATTGTGCCGTCATCGAGGGGGCCAACACCAGTTTTCAGTTCCATTTGCAAGTGGCGCCTGACGAAGCAGGGGCGCTCTACAATCTCGCTCAGCTAATCACCGCGCCGTTGCTTGCGGTAGCGGCGAATGCTCCGGTGCTCCTCAACCGACGCGTCTGGCACGAAACCCGGGTGGCGTTGTTCGAGCGCACCTTTGAATATCGCTCGACACCGGAGCTTGCGCGCAATGTTCCGACCCGTGTCGGATTTGGGGAAACCTGGATTGGTGACTCGGTGCTGGATATCTTTCGTGAAAACGCGATGCGCCATCATGTCATCATGGTAAGCGATCCAATCGACGATCCCTTCCAGATACTGCGCAACGGGGGCATTCCGGAACTGAGTGCACTGTCGCTGCACAACGGCACCGTTTGGCGCTGGAACCGGCTTTGCTACGGGATCACCGATGGCAAGCCACACCTGCGCATCGAGAATCGCGCGTTACCGGCCGGACCGACAATCGTTGACGAGGTTGCGAATGCCGCTCTTTTCTATGGGTTGATGCAGGGACTCGGGACGGATGCCGCCAAGGTTCCGCAACAAATCGCCTTCGAGGATGCCAGACTTAATCTCTTCTCGGCAGCCCAGCATGGGCTCGATGCGAGGTTTACCTGGCTCGGTGGTCGTCGACTGGGTGCGCGCGAACTGCTGCTGCAAGAGCTGATTCCAATCGCACGCAACGGGCTCGAAGCACTGCAGGTGCCGGGCGCGGATATCGACTATTACCTCGGTGTCATCGAAGCGCGCGCGAAAAGTGGACGCACCGGTGCGCGGTGGTTGCTGGATAGCCTGGAAAATGTGTCCGTGGAGAAACGTGAGGGAGTCTGTAAAGAGGCGGTGAAATTTATGCGCGAACACCAGGGTCGTGACATTCCCGTGCACGACTGGGAGCTGCTTGTGCCAGATACCGGAGCTGACGACATGAAGGCCTACAAAAAAGTGAGTGATGTAATGACGACCAACCTCTTCACGGTACGTCCCGAAGACCTGGTGGATCTCGCCACCAGTACGATGGAATGGCGCCACGTGCGCCATGTTCCGGTTGAGAGTGCAGCTGGAGAACTGGTTGGCTTACTGTCAACGCGCGAACTGCTGCGCCTGCAGTCAGCCGAAACCGAAACACCGGACCAGCCGATTCCGGTCTCGACGGTGATGCAGCCCAATCCGATCACTATTCCGCCAGACATGCCGCTGGACGAAGCGTTTGTGCGGATGCTCGAAAGTGATACCGGTTGTCTGTTGGTTGTTGCGCGTGGCCAGTTACAGGGAATTGTCACCGAGCGGGATTTACTCGAGGCTGCAGTGGCGTTCATTGCCGATGATAGAAAAAAGAGTTGATGACGCGGGCTAGCATTTCCCGGCAAGCGCAGATTTCTATGGTTGCTGAGGAAGCTTGCTCCCGGGTTTCATTGCCAGGTACATTAGCACCAGGAACATGATGCCGCCAATGATCGAAACCAGGCCGCCGAATCCCATCAAACCCATGCCCGCTATCTGCTCGAAACCGCGTTCGGCGCCGGTCGACTTGCGCGCGACGTTATAGCCACCGGACCAGGCCAGGCCGATGATGTGCATTAGTTGCCCCGTGCCGTAGATTCCGGGCTGCCAGCGGGCGATCCTGCCCTCGACTTTTCTGAACCCCAATTGCGGCAGCAAGTGATAGCTGATGCCCATAAATGCAATGGTTATGCCGACGATGGAACCATGGTAGTGCGCCGGTACGGTAACCGTACTGCCGCTGATCATGAAACCGATTGAGCCCCCGACGCCAAACAGTAACACCGAAAACAACAGCGCGTTTCTCTCGATTTCAAATCCCGCAGCGGGGCGCCATTTTTCGATGATCGCGAGCGTGGTTGCCACGCCGATCGGAACCGCGGCGATGGCGTTACCGTATTTCATCAACTGGATAAACCAGAACAGGTGGTCACCCGAACTGACATCGAAGGCCAGGTATATGACTGGTGCTGCCAGTACTGGCTGCAATCCAAGCAGGAACAAAAACAGCGCCACGCGCGGGGAAATGCGTAGCAAGCCGCCACTGACCGAGGCCAGCCACAGCCACGCGACCAGCATCAGCTGGGTATGACTGAACTGAATAATATGGCCGCTGCCCCAGAACAGGCGATCGTAGTAGGCGAGACCCTCGAAGCCTTCAGCAATTCCTAAGTACGATAACAGTAGTGCAGCTAGCGCAAACAGTGACGCCACCACTGCGACAAACAGCCCAAAGCGCAGACTGGTCTCGCCACTGGTCTGGTTGTCACTGTCAAATGAAGTGAAACAACTGCGTATTACGAGCAGGCAGAATCCGGTTCCGAAGAGGCCGAGCCCTATGAAGAATACCGTGTTCTGTAACACCGGCACATAGTTGTTCATCAACGGGTGGCTTTCACCGGTAAACGGGGAGATGACGATGGTAAGGGTTCCGAGGCTGGCCAGTATGAGCGCAGCCCGGCCAAGGCGCAGGCAGCGCTTCGAGTTGGTATAACTCCAGAAAACACCGGCAAAGGCGAGGAACCAGACCAGTACCGTGAGATTGACGTGAACTACGAGCGCAGTGCGAAAAAAATCGACCCAGGGAACAATTTCCTGAAAGAACGGAGTGCGCGACAACACGATCAAAATGGTATACAAACCACCGATGACAAGCGCCGCTAGTCCCAACAACAGCCAGCCCGTGGTTAACTTACAAGCATTACTATCCGGCGCCGGTAGCGTAAACTGGTTTACTAGCATGGATAAACTTCATCGACCACTGTGAACGACAAAGTTACCACCTCTACCGAGCAACCGATAGCGGATTCGACGCCTGAGCAGGGTGGTCCCTCGATAGGATTTTTTGGGATCGGTATCGCCATCAACCTGTTATTGATTGCGGCCTATTTCATCTGGGCCTATCGGCAATCGAAGAAGGCCAGGGATCGGGAGGAGTAATGTTATCAGCGGGTCAGTCATCTAACCGCTACCCGAAAAATATGCCGTGATTTTTTTGTGCTGGGATAACAGGGTAGGAGCATAGTGCGGCTGTGAGAAGGTCGCCACCAGTCGGCCCAGCGGATCGACCAGGAAAATGGCGCTGGTATGTGTCACCAGGTATTGCCCGGGGCCCGTTTCTGCCTCGAGGATGTAGCCCGCTCCGAACTGCTTCGTTAACCTGTCGATGGCGCCTTTACCCGCGGTCGCACTGATAAATTTTTTGTTAAAGTGGTTGACGTACCGGGCCAGGGTTTCGGTGCTGTCGCGTTCGGGGTCGACCGAGACAAATAATACCTGCAGGTCCTCCGGTTCAAGCCCGGTTTCGTCTTTCAGTAATATCCAAAATTGGCTCAGCTCATGCAAGGTATTGGGGCAGACGTCCGGACATGAGAGGTAACCAAAGAAAATATAACTCCATTTGCCTTGTAAATCCTTTTCGCTTAGTGGGGCTCGATTGTGGCTTTGTAACTGAAACGGGGTCAGCTGCCGGAAATCCTGGCGCAGTACAGCTTCAAGCTCGGAAGGCGGAGCTGGTGGCTTCACCAGCAGATGCGTAATCAGCATGACCAGTCCAAAAACCAGGCCAAGCACCAGAGTGCCGATCGGTAGGATTCGTTTGTTGGTCATCGGTGAAGCGAATCAGCTAATGGCAGTTTCTGGATCAGGGGGCAGCAACATGGTTGTACCTGATGATGTGCTCGTTGATAACGCCCGGTTTGATCAGTTCGAGAAAATCACGACCCAGTTTTATGGTGCAGGGTGACAGGGAACCGCATTCGAAAACGATGCGATCCTCAAGATATCCGTAACGCTCGATCTGAATCGTCGCGGCTTCGGATAAAAGTCCGTATTTACCTCTCATGTAAGCAGCGCTCGAGGTCTGTTTCCGTGCCGCATCGAAAACTTTCGAGATGACCGGTGCATCGACCTCGATCGCATAGGGATAGGGGATGAACAGCAATCCCAGCCAGCGATCTTTAAAAAACTTGATATAGATATTATTGCCGGCCGCCCTGGCGGGGCTGCCGTTGTTGCCATCCCGGGAATAGAATCCGGAAAGGTTTTCCCTGAGTTCCGCTTGTTGTGCCGACCAAACTGGGCCGGGGAGCGCAATGGCGGTGAGCAACAGGCTAAACAGAATGCTTTTAATACTGTTGAACCCGGCGTTGCAATAGTCTGTCTTTTGCATTTTGAATCAGGGTTTTCAGGGTTGATTGGCTGACCGGGTCATGCGACTTCATTCCGGCAAGATTGTGTAATCGGGAATCGTGGGTTTTGAAATGCAGCTGGAACCAGTCTGCCAGTTTCTGTTTGAATTTGGGTTCATCCATCCTGGCTGACTTCTCAAATTCCTCGGTAATGTCACGAATATCATCCAGCAGGCGCTCATGATCGGCCTTGTGCTCGAGATAGTGGTCGTAGTGATGCCTTTGCATCATTTGTTCTTCGAGTGCAAAGTGGGCCGAGATGCTGCCATAGATTTCACCCAGGCTGTCGATTACCAGGCTCTTGTCAGCCTGATCCGTGATTAACGCGTGCACGGCATTGATCTGACGAATGAGTTGTTCGTGCTCGTAGTCGACTCCTTTAATCCCGGTGCAATAATCTTCACGCCATTCAATCAATGCCATCAACAGGCTCCATAATGTTCATTCACTATTCAGATGCGTCAAGCTATCACGACCATTGTTATTGCTAATTGATGAAAGTCAAACCTCAAATCCCTGTTTGTCGAGCCGGGGTGGGGGATTGCCGGTTTTTCAATTTGACTTTTATCAAATCATTTTTGCCATCGCTTGAGTAATCTGACATTTGCCGAAACTGTCACTAATCGTGGGCTGGTTGTCAGTTCATTTCGTTACCTGGGCGGGTGCGAATGAGTGGCTGCGAGTAGTGATCTTCGAGGCTTAACTAAATAAACCGAGGTTAGCCATGTCAGAAGATGCCGATCTACCCAAACCCGAGCACATTCCCTTTTTCCAGCGAGTACTTGAAAACCCTTTCCTGTTGCTGTTCCTGGGGATTGTGATGCCGACCGTGTTTTACATCCTGTGGGGCATTATGGAAATCGCCACTATTCCAGTAGCACCGTAACAACCTTGAGGAGAACTTCATAATGAGCTCATTCTTACCCCCATCGGAACGTAACTGGTGGAGCACGCCGGTTGGTAAACAGGAAGTTATCTGGATTGGAATTGCGCTGGTCTGGTGCCTGATTATGTTCCTGATGATGCCCTACTGGCATATCTACGGAAAACAGAACCTTTCCAATGAAGCCTACCAGACTACCCCGCAACGATTTCAGTCGAGAGTCGATGAAATGGTCGCGCAATACAAGGTCGGCGAACAAGCCGGGATACCGATTGTAAAACCGCCGGCCGGTAGTGATGTTTACATGCTCGGCAGGCTGTGGCAATGGTATCCGATTCTCGAGCTCGAAAAAGACCAGAGTTATCGCCTGCACCTGTCATCGATGGACTGGAATCATGGATTTTCGCTGCAACCGGTCAATATCAACCTGCAGATTCTTCCCGGCTATGAAACGGTGATAACGGTAGCTCCTGACCAGGCAGGCGAGTTCACGGTGGTGTGCAACGAGTTCTGCGGCATCGGGCATCACCTGATGCTCGGTAAAATCTTTGTGAGGGAGAATTAAAATGGCACAGTTCAGAGTCTGCCCGGATTCGGGATTCTATTTTGACAAGTCCGCCGAGAGCCTGATGAAGGCAAACGCGGTTGCCGGTGCTGTTTCATTGCTCATCGCGGGCATCCTGGGGTTAGGAGTTGTTTTGACCCGCTGGCAGGAGGTTCATTTACTGCCGGCCGATGTGTTTTACCAGGCGCTGACGGGGCATGGCATCAACGCGCTGATTTTCTGGATTATCTTCTTTGAAATGGCGATTCTGTACTTTGCCTCGTCGACGCTGTTACGCACTCGCCTGGCAGCGCCGCGCTGGGCCTGGGCGGGATTTGCGCTGATGATCATCGGTATGGTCATGAATAACATCGCGGTGTTACAGGGTAATTCGAGCGTGATGATGACGTCCTACGCGCCGATGCAGGCTGAACCTCATTTTTATCTCGGCCTGATCCTGTTTGCGGTCGGCGCACTGATCGGCTGCTTCGTGTTTCTGGGTACGCTGGTGATCGCGAAAGATGATCGTACTTACGAGGGTTCGATTCCACTGGTAACATTCGGCGCCCTGACCGCCTGTATTATCGCGATTTTCACAATAGCCTCGGGTGCGATAATCCTGGTGCCTACCTTCTTATGGTCGATCGGTTACATCGGTCACATCGATGCGGCAATGTACCGTGTCATCTGGTGGGGCCTGGGACATTCATCGCAACAAATTAACGTCGCGGCACATGTCTCGGTGTGGTACCTGATTGTCGGTGTGTTGTTTAACGCCCGCCCGATGTCAGAGAAAGTCAGTCGCACCGCATTCCTGCTTTACATCCTGTTCCTGCAGTTGGCGAGCGCGCATCATATCCTGGTAGACCCGGGGATCAGTTCCGAATGGAAGGTTTTCAATACCAGCTACGCGATGTACCTGGCGGTGTTGGCGAGCATGATCCATGGCCTCACGGTTCCGGGATCGATGGAAGTTGCGCAACGGGCCAAGGGCCTCACCAAGGGCATGTTCGAATGGTTGCGCAAGGCACCTTGGGGTAACCCGGTGTTCTCAGGCTTTTTCTTTGCGCTGGTGATCTTTGGCTTTCTCGGTGGTATTACCGGTGTGGTTATGGGTACCGAGCAGATCAATATCATCATCCATAACACCATCTACGTGCCGGCACATTTCCATGCGACCGTTGCCGTGGGTACCACGCTGACCTTCATGGCATTGACCTACCTGCTGATTCCAGTGTTGTTCAGGCGCGCGCTATTCCTGCCCTGGGTTGCGAAGTGGCAACCCTACGTATTCTCGGCCGGCATGACCCTGATGATCCTGTTCATGCTGGGTGCTGGAACCCTGGGTGTTTCGAGACGTCACTGGGACATGGATTTTACCGGTGCCATGCTGGGCTTTGAGTATCCGGGAACTGCTTACACGATGATGGCGGTGGCCGGTATCGGCGGCGTGCTCGGCGTACTCGGTGGGGCGATGTACCTGGTGGTAACCGTTGGATCACTGCTGTTTGGTAAAAAGCTCGACGCGTCTGCCGGCCTGTTCCAGGGGTTTGGCGTACCGTTGGCGGCTTCGGTCTACAACGTCACCCAGCCTGAGCGTTTACCGATGGCGCCCAAACTCGCGGTAGAAGAACACGGTTCCGCCGGTTTCGAAGCGCCGGGTACCTTTGCGCTGGCAATGGCGCTGCTGGTTTGTTTCGTCGTCTATTACTTTATTAACTGGGATTACCTGGCCTCGGTCTGGCCGCTTAGCTAATGGCGATGCTGAACTCATTAGGGGCAAATGGAATCGCCCCGCGTGATAGTGAAACCGGTTCGCGGGAACAGCCAGGGCTGGCCTGGAATGTTTTTTTCAGCCAGGTTTCGAACCTTCTCAAGTTCAGGATTGGCGTGGTTATGGTGCTGACCGCGCTGGTGGCGATGGTGATAACGCCGGGTTCGCAACCCGGTGCGCTCGAGATGCTGGTACTCGCGTTTGCGATACTGGTCTCCGCCGGTAGCGCGGGCGCCTTCAACCAGTATTTCGAGGTCGATCTCGATCGCCGGGTACCACGTACCCGCAACCGGCCTTTCGTCACCGGGTACTTCCGTAGAGGCCCCATGTGGCTTGCGATTATCCTGCTATTGCTCGTCGTCGGTGTTGGCTCCGCTGCGCTGGTGTTGAACCTGACGGCAGCATTTTATATTTTTCTCGGCGCGTTTTTCTACGCAATCGTTTACACCGTCTGGCTGAAACGGCGTTCCTGGACCAACATCGTCATCGGGGGTGCATCGGGCAGCTTTGCAGTGCTCGCGGGCGCGGCCGCGGTAGATCCAAATATAGGGCCGGTGCCGATTATGCTCGCGCTGGTTTTGTTCTTGTGGACACCTTCGCATTTCTGGAGTCTCGCGATTGCGAAAAACAAGGATTACGCCCGCACCGGGGTACCCATGCTACCCGTCATAATCGGCAATCGTCGTTGCGCCGAAGTGGTGTTAGTCAATACGTTGATGCTGGTTGCCATTGCAGTCTTGCCGTTTTTCTATGGCATGAACTGGATTTACCTGCTGGCGGCGGCCGGTGGCGGCGGCTATTTCATTTACCACAACTGGCTCATGCTCAGGGATCCGTCCCCGCGCGTCGCGATGAAGAGTTTCTTCGCATCGCTGGTGCAGCTGGTAACGTTGCTTGTCGGCGCCGTGCTCGACGTCTGGATACTCGGTTAGGTTTCGGCCAGGCTGATTTGCATGCGATTCAAGTTGCTGATATGTAGTTTTCTGCTGCATATGATGCTGCCTTCTGACGCCTGGGCAATATCGCAATCTACAGCGCCCGGCGACAGCGTCGTGAAGACAGCCCCGGCCTTTGACTATGACCAGGCACTCGCCACCAGCCAGGCGGCGATCGGTTCCGAGGTTGGTGATCACCGGTTTATCGATACCGACGGCGAGGTCCTGACTCTCGGACAGTTACGTGGTAAACCTCTGGTGCTAAGCATGGTTTATACAAGCTGCTACCAGATTTGCCCGATGACAACGCGGCACCTGTCGAAGATTGTACAAAAGGCGCGGGCAGCGCTTGGCGATGACAGTTTCACGGTCGTGGCGATTGGTTTTGATACCGCTATCGATACCCCCGATGCGATGCGATACTTTGCTGCCAAACAGGGCGTCATTGACCAGGACTGGAAGCTGTTGAGTACCGACCCGCAAACGATCAAGAACCTGTCAAAGGAATTAGGGTTTCTCTATTATCCCTCTTCGAATGGCTTTGATCATTTGATCCAGGCGACCATTATCGATGCCGGGGGCCGGGTTTACCGGCAGGTCTACGGGCAGGTGTTCGATACGCCGATGCTGGTCGATCCGCTGATCGAACTTGTCCTCGGTCGCAAGGCTCCCGAGCAACCACTGCTAGCCAACCTGGTCAGCAAGATAAAACTCTTTTGTACGACCTATGATCCGGTGCGCGACGGCTACTACTTCGACTATTCATTGTTTCTGGGCATGTTGATCGGTGCTACGATCATTCTCGTTGCCGGTACGGTGGTCGTGCGCGGTTGGCCCAGAAACTAGCAGCTGCCCGAATTGACTTTAATCAGATCGGCTTCAATGCCATTCGGATAAGGTCTTAGATCTGGTTTTCTTTTTTGTGGGAATTCGATTAGGTGATAATCAATCCGCTAAAGCGAGTCTATCTCGCGCTCGAATCGTGGTTTAACATTTCCTTCGGCACCGAGTGGAATCCGCTGTACCACCTCGGCACCCTGTCGTTCTTCCTGTTCTGGGTCATCCTGGTTAGCGGAATTTACCTGTTCATCCCGTTTCATGGCAGCCTCGAAGGGGCACATGCCTCGGTGGAATACATGACCCATGACCAATGGTACGCGGCGGGCGTTATGCGCAGCCTGCATCGCTATGCCTCGGACGCGGTAATTGTTACGGTCCTGCTGCACCTGTTCAAGGAGTTTGCATCGGGACGTTACCGCGGATTTCGCTGGTTTTCGTGGGTGACCGGAATACCCAACCTGTGGATGGTAGTGACAATTGGTATCACGGGATACTGGCTGGTCTGGGATGAAATGGCGCAGTATATCGCGGTCGGTTCGGCGCAGCTAATGGATGCCCTGCCGATTTTTTCGGGGGCGATGACGCGAAATTTCGTCTCCGGTCAGATGACCGATCGATTCTTCATCCTGATCGAGTTTCTGCATCTCCTGGGTCAACCGATGCTATTAATTTTCATGTTATGGCTGCATGTCAAGCGCCTTTCCAACGTCAACATCAATCCGCCGCGTGGACTTGCCGCGGGGACCTTTCTCGCCCTGCTGGCATTGTCCCTGTATGCACCGGCAGTCAGCCATGCCCCCGCCAATCTGGGCATGGTACCCCGGGAAATTCACCTCGACTGGTTTTATCTGAATGTATACCCGTTACTCGAATACTGGCCTGCCGGACAGGTCTGGATGCTGACGATAAGTGTTACCCTGTTGTTGATGATGTTGCCGTGGCTGTTGCCGAAGAAAGACGGTCCGAAAGCGGTTGTCGATCTCGATCACTGTAACGGCTGTGGGCTCTGCTTCGATGATTGTCCCTTCGATGCGATATCAGTGCAGGCACGTACCGATGGTGCTCGCTACGAGCACGAGGTGGTGGTTAATCCCGCGCTTTGCGGTGCCTGCGGGATTTGTGCAGGCTCCTGCCCGGCTTCCAATCCGTTTCGGACGCCACGTGGCGAATTAAAGACGGGTATCGACATGCCGCAATTACCGGTCGACGAAATGCGTCGCCTGACCCGCGAAACCATCGACACGATGACGGCAGATCTAAAGATTATTGTCTTCGGCTGCGAGCATGGATTGAACGTTAAACGCCTGGATAGTGACGATACCCGCGGTATAAAGCTTATCTGCAGCGGCATGCTGCCACCAACACTGGTCGAGTATGCGCTAAAGCAAGGCGCCGATGGTGTCATGGTGACCGGCTGTCGGCACAATGACTGCTATTTCCGCTTCGGCAATCGCTGGACCAGGATGCGCTTTGACGGCGAGCGCAAACCAAGCCTGCGGGGCAGGGCCGAACGCGAACGAATTCGCATGCATGGTGCCGCCGAGCCTGACAAGCGTGATGTCGACCGGGATCTGGATGACTTTCGCAGGCATTTGCGGACGCTGAATCAGGTTAATCAAATTTCTGCAGTTGAGGCGGACTGAGAGCGAGACTTTATGGCCGAACTAAGCAACAAGCCACTGCGATTCCTGCTGCAGGCAATTAACTACAGCGTGTTCATGGCGTTGATCTGGTATTTTGCAAGTGCGCCATCGGTGCGTATCATCGAAAATGATGAAGCCATGATTACGATCGCGTTTGCCCACGCCGGTGAATTACGCGAACCCTGTCGCATGCTGAGCCAGGAGGAATTGAACCAGCTGGCGCCCAATATGCGCAAAATCGACGATTGTCCGCGCGAGCGTTCGCCGGTCACGATCGAAGCCATGCTCGACGGTGAACCGTTTTACAGTGCGTCGCTGCAACCCCCCGGCTTGTTCGAGGATGGCGGTGTTGATGTGTTTCACAGCGCTAAAATTCGGGCCGGAACTCATCGCTTACACCTGCAGATGAATGACAGCGTACGTATTGAGGGCTTCAATCACCGTTTCGAGCGTGAGGTTAGCATCGATCCCGCACAGATCCTGCTGGTGGGTTTCGAATCGGGACAGGGTTTTGTTATCCGGGGTGCTCAAAAATAACGCTGCCGCGGCCCTGTCGAACTAGTTAACTTGCCGACAATGCGTCTCGCGCAGAAATAATGCGGCAATGATGGCCGCCAGGTTCACCCCCAGTAAACTACTGAAGGCCAGCGTGTAAGCGCTCGATGAGTAAACGCGTGCACCCGCCAGCATTTCACCGTTCCAGTTGAGGTCGAGTAGCCCGCCGATCAGTGGTTGCATCACTGCGCCTGAGCCAACGATGCACATGTTCATCAAGCCAAGCGAGGTGCTGCTGTAGTTTTCGTCGTTCAACTCCTTGACCGAGCCGAAGCAGACCGTCATCGAACTACCTGCCGCGCCGACGATAAAGATCAGCGCCATCAGGACCGGGGTGTTACGCGGGGTATAAAAAACCAGAACTGCAAGCGCTGCCAGGGCAATTGTCGAACCCGCCACCAAAATCATATTGCGGCGTGCCATCCGGTCCGAGGTCCAGCCACAAACGGGCGAAAATATCGCCCAACCGACGAACAGCATCGAGGTTACCGCAGCGGCTTCGGTGGTGTTATAGCCATGCACGTTGTTTAGCCAGGGCACGCCCCACAAGCCGCCGAATGCGAGCATGGTCGCGGCCATACCGAAACCGATCAGCGAACAGAGCCAGGTTTGCGGGTTGGTCGTTACCGCTTTTAAACCTTTTAAAACACTGTGTTGCTTGCGATGTTGTTTTTGTTCACTCGAACGTAGCGGCACCAGCCAGAACAGCAATAACGCGATTACCAGTGCTACCAGCGCCAGCACCAGGATCGTACCGCGCCAGCCCAGGGATTCGACCACCTGGCGCAATGGCGCCTGCCCGAAAATAGCTCCGCTCATACCTACCGTCTGTAACAAACCCGCCAGCATCGCGTACTGCGCGGGCCTGAACCAGTATCCGGCAATGGCCAGGGTGCCGACAAAACCGAAGGCGACGGTGCCACCGATCAGTGCCCGCCCCACGGAAGCGGTTAGCAACGAATCGCTAAATGCAAATACGATCGAGGCGAGGGCGCATAACGCCGCCGCGAAACTCATCAACTTGCGTGGCCCGAAATGATCGGTCAGCATACCCACGGGTAGCTGAATCGAGGCATAGGCGTAAAAGTAGAATGCCGACAGCGAACCCAGTGCTGCACCCCCCACGGCGAAGTCTCGCATTAGCTCGCTGGTCATGACGCTGGGCGATACGCGCTGGACAAACGCGTAGCCGAAGAACAGTGTACCCAGCGCAAAGGCGACGATCGCCTGGCGACGACTGACGGGTGAGGCAGTTGGTTCGGGCATTTGGAAACCAGTAATTCAGCAGTTCGCTAAACTAACAGGTTTCTGGGTAAAGCCAAGCCGTGATTCACGCCACAGTTGCAAGATCCCGATACGTGAACCCGGTATGCGCTGGATTGACGTATCGGGATCCTGTAACGGATCACCATTAAAAGTTAGGGGTTTAGCAACATCTCGATCGCTTTAAACGAACCCACAGCGAGCACCATGATAATAATCAGGAAAACGAGCGAGCGTTGTTGCTCAAACTGCTTACCACGTTTCTGCTCGATCTGGACCAGTATCCAGTCGGATAAGAAATAAAGGATAATTGCCGCCAGGGTGTAGTAGACATATTGCATCGTTAGTCCCTGGTTAAATTTCGCCGGTGTAAACGTGGAACCCGAGAATATAGATCACGACACCGGAAACCGACACGTAGAACCACAGCGGAAGGGTCCAGCGGGCAATACGCGGATGTTGCCTAAAGTTGCCTTTAATGGCGAAAAATACCGTGATTAACACCATTGGCACGATAACCGCGGCAAGAATGACGTGGGAAGCCAGCAGTGTGAAATAAAACGGGCGAATGAGCCCTTGTCCCGCGAATGGCAGATATCCAACCTTGGCGTGATAGGTCAGGTAGGAGATCATGAATATACTTGAGATCACCAGCGCGGTCGCCATGCAGGTTCGATGCAGTCCGAGCCTTGCATTGCGGATGAAGTAATAGCCCGATGCCAGCAACAGTGTTGCCGCGGTGTTGAGCAAAGCCTGGAAATGCGGCAGAAAGGGGACAATGTCATCGAGGTTCATAACGCAGAGTAACCTTTGATGCCTGAAGAACGCATGGGATTAGTGACTGGTCCCTTCAGAGCGGGTGATCTTATTGTAAACGTTGTATTTACCGACCGGCTTGTTCATCGGAATACGTTTGACTTCGTCGAGCGTCTCGCCGTCGTAGACAATCACGGCCCCATCCCGGTCCCAGATGCTGAGCAACGCGTACCTGCCATCTCGGGTGAATTCGACATGGGCCGAGGTCTTGCCCGGCACCGGTCGCAGGGTCTTGACGATTTCCAGGCTTTGCTTGTCGATTATATGAATCGCGTCCCTGTCGGGACCGAAGAACACATCGACCCAGGCGTAGCGAGAATGCTCGTGGCTGCGCATGAAAAAGCCTGGTCCAAGAGTATCTATCTGCTTGATAACATCCCAGCTGTCCATGTCGATAATACTCACCGTACCGGTGCGCAGGTTGGGCGAGGCCATGACCTGTCGGCCCTGGTAGCGCCAGCTGATGCCCGAGCCGAGATGCGGCATGCCGGCCAGTTCAATACTGGCTATCTTGCGACCCACCAGCAGGTTTACAACCTGCCCCTTGCGATCACTGCGCGATGCACCGATCAGGTGCTGGTAACTCTGGTCGAAGAAGAAATCGTCCAGGTAATCGTCCAGCTGGATTCGCCGCACCGGAAATCGGCCCTGCTCGGCGATTCCCTCTCCCATTCGATAATCGTGCACGTAGCTGTTAAATACCGGTGGGGGGTCGTCGAGATAACTAATTTCCCAGACTTCGGTAAAATCCTTCAGCGCGACAATAAAACTGTCACGCGGTGCAGCGGTATAAACGGCGCTGACGCGTGACGTCAGTTCCTGGTTTCGATCCGTTACAGCGATAATTTTTACCAGGCTCAAATCATGTGCATCGAGCAAGACCAGCGTATGTGGTAAGTAATTACCGACCAGCACGTAGCGATCATCCGCGGAGACCGCGGCGTTTCTCGTATTGATACCGGCGCGTACTTCGGCAACTTTTTGCAGGCGGTACATATCAAACTTGGTAATCCAGCCATCCCGTGATGCGAAATAAACGTGGCGACCATCGGAGGAGTACTTGGGTCCACCGTGCAGTGCATGCCTCGATTTGAAACGATGCAGGCGCTCGAAGGTATCGCCGTCGAGCACCGATACATGGTGATCGCCAGCCTCCACCACGAGGAACAGGTTGAGACGGTCAGCCTGGTAGATCGGCGGCAGGCTCGCGGCTTCGGGTTTTAGCAGGTCGGGATTCAGAATTCGGTGACTCGCCTGAATCGCTGCGGAATTCCAGCTGGGTGTGCGAAGGGGTGGTGTATAAATGTACTCAACCAGTGCGTCAATATCGGTTGTGCTCAATTGCTGGCCGAAGGCGGGCATTTGTGTTGCCGGCAGTCCTTCGGTAATTGCCGCCCTGGCCTGTGGTTGCTTGAGTCTTTTGAGATTACCGGGTAATAGCGCCGGACCGCTTAAGCCAAGGCGTTCAGCGCCGTGGCATGCGGCACAATGCTGTTGATACAAGTTTGTGGCGGTCTGGGCGTTGGTACTGGAGCATACGGTTACGATGACCAATAGCAGCAACCCATAACAGGTTCCTTTCATTTTCTGGGACGGTAAAGCGGGGTGGGCACATCCTGATTGCCCACCCACCTTGAAACCGGTCTAGTAGATGTCGTTGACCGTATTGTACACGTTGAATTTGCCTGTCGGCGTGATCAGGCGATCGTTTTTAATCACCTTTTTCAGCTTCAGCGACTTGTCATCCACGATAACCAGCGCGGATTCCTGCTCCTTGCCACTCCATACCGAAAACCAGACCTCGTCACCAGCCTTGTTGTACTCGGGCTGTACCACGCGTTTGGGTCCTTCGCCCAGGTCGGCCCATTCGGCGATTGGTAACACCTTGTATCCCTTGTCCAGGTCATCGGTATTGAAAACCGCGATTGACTGGCTGATCTTTTCACCGGGATTGAGCGGCGTATCCACGTACAGGTGCTTGGACTTTGGATGGGTCTTGATAAACAGCGATCCACCACCCTGGCCCTTGAGTACCTCGACCACCTTCCACGCATTGTCCGGGTGACCCACAGGATCGGTGCCGATTAGCGTGATTTTGTCATTACCCAGCGCACTCGTTGCCCAGACCGGGCCGTACTTGGCATGCACAAAGTTAGCGCCCCGGCCTGGGTGCGGGATCTTGTCGACGTCAATCATAGCCGTAAGCTTGCGCTCTTTCGAATCGACGACGGCCACCTTGTCGGACTTGTTCGCTGCAGTGAGGAAGTAGCGATGGGTGCTATCCCAGCCGCCATCATGCAGGAAACGCGCGGCGGGAATGGTGGTCACAGTAAGACTCTCGATATCCTCGTAGTTGACCAGCAGGATCTTGCCGGTTTCCTTGACATTGACGATAAACTCGGGATGTTCATGCGAAGCCACGATCGCTGCAACGCGAGGTTCGGGATGAAACTCCTTGGTATCCGTTGTCATGCCGCGGGTGGAGACGATGGTCTTCGGTTCCAGCGTGTTACCGTCCATGATGACGTATTGCGGTGGCCAGTATGAACCTGCAATAGCATACTTATCTTCAAATCCCTTGTACTTCGAGGTCTCGACCGAACGTGCTTCCATTCCAACCTTGATTTCAGCCACGGTATCGGGTTTTTCCATCCACATGTCGATCAGGTTGATCCTGGCATCGCGACCGACCACGAACAGGTAACGACCGGAAGCCGACATGCGCGAAATGTGCACCGCGTAGCCGGTATCAACAACGTTAATGATTTCCTTGCTATTGCCATCGATCAGCGCCACCTGGCCAGCATCACGCAGGGTGACCGAAAACAGGTTATCGATGTCGTACTCGTTCATCTTTTTGCTGGGGCGATTTTCCGGCGTTACCACCAGTTTCCAGCTGCCGCGCATTTCCGCCATACCCCACTCAGGTGGTTGGGGCGGTTCGTGCTGCAGGTAACGTGCCATCAAGTCGACCTCGGCTTCACTCATTTCGCCAGAAGTACCCCAGTTAGGCATACCGGCAGGTGAGCCATAGGTAATAAAGGTTTTGAGATAAACACTGCCGCGGGCTCGCGTAATATCGGTGGTCAGCGGTTTTCCGGTAGCGCCTTTACGCAGTACCCCGTGACAACCCGCGCAGCGTTCGAAGTAAACTTGCTTGGCGGCTTTGAATTCATCGACCGTCATCGGCGGCCCCTCCGAGTCAATCAAGTCCTCGGTTAAGGATGGATCGATACCCGATGGAGCCCCTTCATATCGTGTTTCTGCTTCCTCCTCTGCTTTTGCAAAGGCATAAGAAGTCACGAATACCGACATTGCCAGCAGCAAGGACAGGCATATTTTCAGTTGTTTTGTTGACTGCGATATCACGGCGTTCACCCTGGTGATTAAAAGGTGAGGCCAGTATATCTGGACGTATTTCCGTCACTCCTTGATTATTGTCAAATCCCGAATTTCTATGTATGGATTTTCGATATAGAAGGACATGCATGAATGACGTGTCCCGTGTCGGAAGGTTTGATTTGAATGATACCCGTAACGACGAGATATCGATGAAAAAATTTAACCCGGTGTCAGGGCACTCCCATGAGTGCCCCGTCGGGAACTACTGATCGCTGGTTGTTACTGTCCCAGGCCGGCGTAATAGGCAGCGAGATCGTCGATATCAGCGTCAGAAAGCGGTGCCGCCATTGGCGCCATCATCGGATTGGCGCGTTGTCCGTCCCGAAATGCTTTCATCTGGGCCACCAGATAACCCACTTTCTGCCCTGCCAGGTTGGGCCACATATCGTTCGGGCTGATTCCATTCTGACCGTGACAGGCTCCGCAGGTTGCTGACTTGCTCTTGCCGGCCGCGGCATCTCCGGCCGTAACGCTGGCAGAACTGATACTGAGTAACGCAGCCGTAATTAGTAGGTAGGTCTTTGTCATTTTTACATCCTCTCTGGATTTTGTTTAAAACTTAAGATCAAGGCTATATTCTTATCTTCGGAAGCGCCTTGATTTATATCAGATCATCTCGTTATAGTCGATCGATTCGAATGTCTGCACCTTAAGTCTTTATGGAATATATTAACCAGGAATCTGGGAAACCTGGTAACAACCGAACGTGGAAATCAATTCTGCCAGAACGCAGACACGCACGCGGATCAATTCGAGGTTAAGCCTGCAGTTGAATGTCCCTCAAACGGGCTTTCACCCGCCAGGAAAAAGGGATTACTGCGGGATGGTCGAGCTAAATGAATCCTGCTTGTTTTCTGACTCCGTTTCGGGCGATGACAGTTGCTCTTTGACACGGGCGATGAAAGCGTTGGTGGAATCTTTTGCCGCTACGTTGCTGGAAGCGCCGGCATTGGGCGGAATAATCACTGTATTTTCAAATTCATCTTCTTCGGCCTGGACCTTGTCTTCCAGTGCCTCGGTCTCTGACCCGAGATTGAAATCGACCGGCGGTTTAGGGGGAATTACTTTGGCAATGTTGGGTTCGCTTGGCGGAATGGGTGCCGATCCTAACGGTGCCGCTGCAGGTGCATTTTCAGTGGCTGGTGCCGAACCTGACATCGGAATCGGTGCTGATCCCAATGGAGTTGCAGGCGGGGTACCAGAGGCCGGCGCCGAACCCGAAATTGGGATCGGTGCTGATCCCAGCGATGAGGCTCGAGCAGCAGGGCGCGGTGTCTCCGGTTTCGCTTCCTCAGCCGGTGGAACCGGCGCGGATGCGAAGGGTGAAGGTTTGTCAAAAACGCCTGACCCTGTGGCCGATTTAGGCTCTGTTGGAGCTTCTGTTTTATCCACAGACGGAGATGGCGCCGACGCGAAAGGCGATGGTTTGTCAAATACGGCTGCCTCGGCCGCCGGCGCTGGAGTGGAATCCTGTGGTTCGGGGGCTGGTGGTGCTTCGGCGGTTGGGGTCGGGGCTGGGGCCAGGGCAGGTGCAACAGGTGACGGTTTCTCAGTAACCGCTGCCAGTGTTGCCGCTGGCTTGATTTCCTTCACCGGAGCAGCGACTTCCTTTTCTATTACCGGAGGCTCTGGGATTTCCTGCTTCGCGACAACTTCCCTTTCCTTTACCGGAGGCTCTGAGATTTCCTGCTTCGCGAAAAATTCCTTTTCCTTTACCAGTGGTTCGGGAATTTCCTGCTTTGCGGCGGTTTCTATTGGAGCTACCGGTGGTTCGGATTTCTTGATTTGTGCTGCCGCTTCAAGCTTTGCCGCTATTAGTGTGTGGTCTCTTGCTGGCTCGAAACGCATCGTATCGCGTGCTGCCTTGAGCTTTTCCCTGGGGTCGACGGCGGTGCCAACACCGATTTCAAACTTTGGTGCCGAAAACTGGCTCAGGTAGGCATTCAGGTTGGGTTTTAATCCGTAACCGTCAGCGGTGACGTGCAAGCGTCGATTCAGCAGGTACAGCAGTTGCAGCACGATTAACCTGATCGGTGCATCATCGTTGCCAATGCCCATCATCTCGCGGTTACTCAGCGCCAGCGGTGCTGCGTTTCGCCAGGCAAAGCAGCCCTGGGTAGCAATAACGGCAGGCAGGCATTTCATCGATGTGTCGAGTCCTTCGTCCTCGCGATGGCTGAGCCAGAGTTCTATATTTTCCTTGAGTTGTCGGTGGCTATTCTTGATTCCACTGAAGCCGAAGACAAATCCCGGCGGTCTGCCGATGAGTTCAAAACGTGCGGTCCGCAACGGATCCGCGTGGAAAAACTTCTTGTTGGGACCGGGTTTTAAACCGTTTTTCTTGGCAAGCTTGATCAACAGGGTTTTATCAATGTTGGTTTCAAGCTGTGCCAACGAGGCGCAGGCATTGAGAGATTCGAAGAAGGTTTTGCGGATAAACTTGGCCCTGATCGAAAATGTTGCAAGCACCGATTCGTAAATGTATGCATTGTGGGTGCCCCGCATGCCGATGCGCGGGAAGTCGCGGTTGTAGACGACAACTTCCAGGTGATCCGAGTAGTTGCCGAAAGCATCGACAATTCGGCCTGAGCCAATGCCGTAATTTTCAGGCACGAACGGCTTTAAAACGGCTTGCACAAACGCTTCAGTCGCGGCCGTATCTTCCAGTTCATCTTTTTCGATTGCTGCAATTAAATCGGCTTCGCCTTTTAATTTTTTTGCAACAAGTAGTGCCCAGTCTTCGTAATTGTTCATAATCCCTACCGCCCGAAGCGCTTCTCACAGATTATTTTTAGCAGAATGAGAGGAAAATTCTACATTATTATCAGTGTCTTAATTTAAATTCATAGAATTACCCTAGCTTATAGTCCCGATATCGGGTTATCTCAACTGTGATTTGGGCAATGTTGCGGTATTATGAAATTTTTATCTTTACCGGATTAATGCGGCTAATCGACCCCACGGCAACCGATTTTGATGCCATTCGACGGGAGTTTCGTTGGTCGATTCCTGGAAAAATCAATGTCGCTTACCAGGTTTGTGATCGCCATCGACAGCGGGCACAGCAGGTTGCCGTCTATTATGAAAATGCCGCCGGCCAGCGCGCGAAATACAGTTTTGCTGATCTAAAACAGTTATCTGATCGATTCGCCAATGCCTTGCGTGCGGTCGGTGTCGGGCAGGGTGAGCGGGTTGCGATCCTGTTGCCGCAAACGATCGAGACCGTCATTGCGCACCTTGCAATCCACAAGCTCGGCGCGGTATCGCTACCGCTGGCGATTTTGTTCGGTCCCGAGGCGCTCGAATACAGGTTGCGCGACAGTGGTGCCAGCGCGGCCATTGTGCATGCCAGTCGCTACGACGATGTAAACACACTACAGCCTGATCTCGATGATTTACGGGCTGTAATAGGCTGTAGATGCGGTGATCCTCAAACTGAATTCTGGAGCCTGCTGGAAAGGGGTGCCGACCAGTTCGAATTGATCGAAACCCGCGCCGATGATCCCGCTTGCCTGATTTATACCTCCGGAACCACGGGACCGCCCAAGGGCGCGCTGATCGCGCATCGAGCGGTAATCGGTAATTTTACCGGCTTCGAAATGTCACAAAACTTTTTCCCAAAGGCGGGTGACGTGTTCTGGACACCGGCTGATTGGGCGTGGACGGGTGGTCTCTGGGATGCCTTGCTGCCTGCGCTGAACTATGGCATGCCGATCGTGGCCTACGAGGGTGGCGGTTTCGATGCCGAGCGGGCATGCAGGCTGATGCGCGACTACGCGGTCACCAATACCTTTATTCCCCCGACCGCACTGAAAATGCTGCGCGTGTTGCCTGACCTCAAGACGCGTTATAACTTGAAATTACGAGCGATTATGAGTGCCGGTGAACAGGTAGGCGAGGAACTGATTCACTGGGGCCGCGATGCTCTCGATTTGACGATAAACGAAATGTGGGGACAGACTGAATTTAACTACATCGTGGGAAATTGCTCGGCGATAATGCCACCCAGGCCTGGGTCGATGGGTAAGCCGTACCCCGGTCATCGCGTAGATGTGATCGATGAGAATGGTAATGTCGTGCCCGATGGCAAAGAGGGTGAGCTTGCTGCCTGGTGCGATGACCCGGTCATGTTTTTGGGATATTGGAAGAACCCGGAGGCAACACGGGCCAAAATATCTGCAAACTGGTTTCGCACCGGGGACGTCGGTTACCGTGATGAAGATGGATTCCTGTGGTTTGTCGGGCGCAAGGATGACGTTATCAACAGTGCAGGCTATCGCATCGGGCCCGGAGAAATCGAGGATTCGCTGTTGCGGCATCCGGCCGTGTTACAGGCTGCAGTGGTTGGCAAGCCGGACGAGTTACGGGGTGAAATTGTCAAGGCCTTCGTGGTCCTGGGCAAGGATTATGCGGCAAGCCCCGAGCTTGCGCGCGAGATCCAGCAATCGGTGCGCGAACGTCTATCTGCGCACGAGTATCCGCGCGAAGTCGAATTCATCGATAGTCTGCCCATGACCACCACCGGCAAGGTCCGTCGCATCGACCTGCGCGCCCGCGACCAAAGATAACCTGCAGTATTCACAGAACCTGCATCTGGCATTATCCAATGCTACCCCGGGGGAAAGCTCGCAAAAGACGCTCCCAACTGGCGCAAGCGCCAGTTGGCCCATCCATGGGATCGCTTGGAGCGCGGCATCTCTGCCGCGCTACACTTTTGCGAGCTCTCCCCCGGGGTAGCTTCATACTCGTCTGGCAGTCCCTAAGATCCAGTAGCATCAGGTTTGATTTTTTGGAGATTTTCGAACTTAAATAGTTATAACGTCCTTTTACTACCCTGATTGAAAGAGGCGCGGCCATTGGGTGTCTGTTGCGGGAACGCCGTAAATACGTCCATGTAGGCTCGCGCGCGACATCCCTGTCGCGCAGCGTCCCGCAACAGACACCCAATGGCCGCGCCGGTGGTTGTATCGGGATTAGGTTGGGGGGTTGAGGAGGTTGTGGTGGCCGAGATTTTGTACCAGGCGTTCGCCGCACAGGGCCATGGTGGTGTCGAGCTCACGGTAAATGATGTCGAGTACCTGGTCGACACCGGCTTCGCCCCTGGCACCAAGGCCATAAACAAAGGCACGTCCGATATAGGTGCTTTTCGCGCCCAGGCAAAGCGCTTTCAGTACGTCCTGCCCGGAGCGAATGCCGCCATCGAAATGGACCTCGATGTCGCCGCCGACCGCATCGACGATTTCGGGCAGCGCGCTGATCGAGGATCGAGCGCCGTCCAGCTGGCGCCCGCCGTGGTTGGAGACGATGATTGCATCTGCACCGGCTTTTGCCGCCATGCGTGCGTCTTCAGGGTCGAGGATACCCTTGATAATCAGTTTCCCGCCCCAGCGTTCCTTGATCCAGTCAATATCCTGCCAGGATAACTTCGGGTCAAACTGTTCCGCGGTCCAGGAGGAGAGTGAAGACAGGTCGCCGACACCCTTCGCGTGGCCGACGATGTTTCTGAACGAGTGACGCCTGGTGGTCAGCATATTCAGGCACCAGCGTGGTCGACTGATGATTTGCAGTGCCGCATTCAACGTGGGCTTGGGCGGTGCACTTAATCCATTGCGGACGTCGTTATGCCGTTGTCCCAATATTTGCAGGTCCAGTGTCAGCATCAGTGCGCTGCAACCGGCATCCTTTGCACGATCGATCAGGCGCCCGATAAAGTCGCGATCTTTCATGACGTAAAGTTGAAACCAGAAGGGTTTGCTGGTGTGTTCGGCAACATCCTCGATGGAACAGATGCTCATGGTTGACAGGGTAAACGGCACGCCGAAGCGCTCGGCAGCGCGAGCCGCCTTGATCTCGCCATCGGGATGCTGCATGCCGGTTAAACCGACCGGTGCCAGTGCCACAGGCATGGCGACCGCCTGCCCGATCATTTCAGTTTTTACCGAGCGATCCGTGATGTCCACGGCGACGCGTTGCCGCAGCTTGATTTCCTGAAAGTCGGTCTCGTTGGCGTGATAGGTTGACTGCGTCCACGAGCCGGAATCCGCGTACTCGTAGAACATTCGCGGTACGCGCCGCCGCGCCAGTTTCTGTAAATCCTTGATTTCACATATCGCGGTCATGAATACCCCCTGGATGCGGGACAAGTTTACTTGAATCCATTTGCAAATCCATTACCGGCCTGAAATCGTAATATTAGGTATTGTGTCCTGATAAATTCGGTTAGCATCAATGGCCATGCTTTCGATCAAGAACCTGTGCAAGTCCTACCATTACGCCGATGTCAGGCAAGACGTACTGCATCAGCTCCAGTTTGAAATGAGCACGTCTTCTTCGGTGGCCCTGCTCGGTGAGAGCGGCAGCGGCAAGTCAACCTTGCTACACCTGATCGCAGGTCTCGATCGGCCCGACAGCGGCGAGATCCACTTTGCCGGGTACCGGGTTCACTCGGATCCGGAATCAGTGCTGGCTGCGTTGCGGCGTTCACAAATGAGCCTGGTGTTCCAGCAGTTTCACCTGATATCGACGCTGTCGATCCTGGATAATATCCGTTTCCAGGCGGCCCTGTGCCAACGGTTCGATAACCGATATGAAGCGGAATTGATTGATCGCCTGGGGTTGGGTGACCAGGTTGACAAGTACCCGCACCAGTTGTCTCGAGGTCAGCAGCAGCGCGTAGCCATCGCGCGTTCACTGTTGCACAAGCCACAGCTGGTGTTGGCCGATGAGCCCACCGGTAACCTTGATGAGAATTCCAGTCTCGAAGTCATGGGACTATTCAGTGACCTGGTCAGGCAGGCCGGCAGCAGCCTGTTAATGGTGACCCACAGCCAGGCGATGGCCGAGTTTATGGATCGACAGGTTTGGCTGCATAACGGCAGGCTGACAGAGGTTGAATGAATTTCGGATTTTACTGGATACTGAAGGCGTTGCTGAGCCACTACTGGCGGCATCCCTGGCAAACGCTGTTCCTGACGATTGGCCTGGTTGCAGGCGTGGGGCTGTGGTCGGCGGTGCAAATTATCAACCAGCATGCTGAAACGAGTTACCAGCAGGCACAGAACCTGCTGGGCGCGCAAGCGAGCTACTGGATTCGCAATCGGCGGGACGAGGGTATCGACCAGGCAACCTATATCGAGCTGCGTCGTGCCGGTTTTCGCCAGGTCTTCCCGATTATCGAGCTCGAGGTCAGCACCGCTGCAGGCGTGTCGATCAGCTTGATAGCGACTGATTTGCTGGCGTTACCCGGCGATGTCTTCGATAGCGAGCAATCGACGCAGGATTTTTCGCGAAGCTGGCTCGAATTCGTACAACCTCCGTATCGTGCCTGGGTGCCGGCAGCACTGGCCGCCGAGCTTAATCTCGAACCGGGCGCGCGGCTCGAACTGCGCGATGGGAGGCAGTTACCGCCCGCATTGATCCAGGCACGCGAGCAGCAGGGTCGTCGCGTGCTGGTCGATATCGGAGCGGCGATGTCGCTGTCCGGCTCGGACCGTTTTAGCTATCTGAGCGTGGGCGAGATCACAGCAGCCGAATATGCGCGGCTTGCAGCCCGCCTGTCCGACCATCTCGAACTGGTTGAAAATCAGCAGCACCTGGATCTGCAGGAGCTGACCGCGAGCCTGCATACTCACCTGACCGCGATGAGCTTGCTGTCGTTTGCGGTCGGGCTCTTCATTGTCTTCAACGCGGTCCGTTTTTCGCTCTGGTACCGGCGTACGACCCTGCTGGATCTGCGCCTAATGGGCTGTGATCTGCGTCATTTAGCGACCGCGATCCTGTTCGAGACGCTACTGTGGAGCCTGCTCGGGACCGCGCTTGGATTTGTACTCGGGGTAGTGCTGGCGCATGCGCTGCTGCCCGGTCTTGGCGCCAGCCTGCAGAGTCTCTACGACGCAACCGTGGATGCGGACCTGGGATTGAGTACGTGGTCGCTGTTGCAGGCCTGGAGCATAACCCTGATCGGACTCGTCTGGGCGCTGGCCTGGCCGCTTTACCGCCAGTTACGCCGCTCCAGCCTCGAGGCAGGGAGTACCGACGCGATGCTCGCGGACGAGAAGACCGCTCGCGGCCGGCTTGCGATCAGTGCCCTGGTACTGGCCTGCCTTGCCTGGATTGTGTATGCGCAGATTGAGACCGTTACCCAGGGATTCGTGGTCCTCGGCATGATTTTATTTGCCGCGGCCTGGATTCTGCCGTTCCTGCTCGCCCGGGCGTTAAGCCTCGTCGCCCTACTGTTACCACAGCGTTATTTGCTGGCGCGCTGGATGGTGAGCGATGGCTGGTCCCAGCTACCGGCATTACGCAGCGCAATGATGGCGTTACTGCTGGCACTGACCGCAAATCTCGGTGTTGACAGCCTGGTTGACAGCTTTCGCGATGCCTTTGTTGGTTGGCTGGAAGTGCGTCAAAGCGCCGATATCTATCTGCGCACACCGGGTGTGAGTTACCAGATGCTCAAACCTTCGGCAACGAATGCTGACTGGCTCGTCGACAGCCACCATCGTATCGGGATCAGCACGCGCTGGCGCGATCGCCCGGCGCTGATTCGCGGCATCGACCCACGCGCCACGGACAGCCAGGAATTGCCACTGTCCCGGTGGCAGGGTGACTCGGCCGCATCGGCACGACAGACCTGGCGCGAACAACCGGGCAAGGTACTGATTAACGAACAGGTGCATTTCCTGGCCGGGGTAGAGATCGGTGAAAACGTCGTGCTGCCGACCGACAATGGGCCGCAGGAATACGAAGTGGTTGGTGTTTTCTATGACTACGGTAATCCTTATTTTCAGTTCTACCTGCCCTATAGCGTGGTTGCCGGTAACTGGAGTCACTACTACTCACGCGGTATCGCGTTGTGGTTGAACCCGCGCAACAGTAAAGCGATGCAGCAGGCGGAGGAGAGCCTGAGAGCGCTCGGCGCACAACCGGGCGACTGGATTTCGCAGGCTCAAATTCGCCTGCTGTCGATTGGTATCTTCGACCGCACCTTCGCCATCACCGCGGCTATGAATTTATTGACCATGATTGTTGCGGCGATTGCGTTGCTGGCATCCTTACTCGCAATTCTGCACGAACGACTACCGCAATTTGCGCAGTGGCGAGCACTTGGCCTGCACCAGTTTGAACAATTGTTGCTGGTAGCAACACCGCTGCTGGTTTTTTGTGCAGTCGTCTGGCTACTGTCGATTCCACTCGGTGCATTGCTGAGCTGGATCCTGATTCACAAGCTCAACATCATCAGTTTTGGCTGGAGCATGCCGCTGGTGTGGAAGATCGAACCGGCACTGCTGCTTGCCGTGGTTGTTTTCCTGATCTGTGCAGTGACCCTGCTGGTGGTTTCAATTCAATGGCGACGGCAGATGCCGCTCGCACTGGCGCAGCTTGGGGAAACGGTTTGATGCGTCTCATCATGCTGCTATGCCTGGTGCTGTTTGGCCACGCAGCCGGGGCCCAGGATGTGCTTGGCGACCTGCGCGAACAGGGACTCGGGTATGCCCAGGTGACGCCTGGCAGGACGCTGGAGTTTCCGCGGGATCATGGTGCGCACCCGGACTATCGAATTGAATGGTGGTATTTGACCGCGAACCTGGTGGATCGAGATGGTCGGCACTGGGGCCTGCAGTGGACCCTGTTTCGGCAGTCACTGAGCCCTGATAAAACCGGTAGCGGCTGGCACAGTAAGCAGATCTGGATGGCACATGCCGCCATAACTACACCTGAAGGCCATTTTCATGAGCAGCGTTTCGCGCGCGGCGGGATTGGTCAGGCCGGAGTTACGCGCATCAGTCATGACGGCTATTTTAATGCCTGGATGGATGATTGGCAGTGGCGATCGACCGGCGCAGCACTGTTTCCGGCGGAGCTCAATTTCACGATCGACGAACGCCAGGTCGTATTAGCTCTTGAAGCCACCGGGGAGCTGGCGCTGAACGGTATTGATGGCTATAGCCAGAAATCGGCCCAGGGACAGGCGAGTTATTACTACAGCCAACCGCATATTAAAGTGAGCGGCACGGTGACCGGGAGGGATGAGAAAATTGAGCTGGCAGGTCAGGGCTGGCTCGATCGTGAGTGGAGTTCGCAGGCGCTGGCCGAGAATCAGCAGGGCTGGGACTGGTTCTCGCTGCATTTGAACGATGGCCACAAGCTCATGGTTTACCAGTTGCGACACGACGATGGCGAGCACTGGATCAGTGGCAACTGGATCAGCCCGCACAGTGGTACCCAGCTACTGGGACGCAGCGCGATCGATCTGAGTTCAACCCGGATCGGCACTGTCGCCAGCGGCACCAACGAGTCGCTTGAGTTGCCGCTGGAGTGGCAGCTGTCCCTGCCCGATCTTCAGCGCAGATGGCAGATTCGGCCACTCTACGATCAGCAGTGGATGGGTACCAGTATTCCCTACTGGGAGGGCGTGGTGCTGGTCGAAGACGAACAGGGCAATCCCGCCGGCGTCGGTTACATGGAACTCACCGGCTACCAGTAGCTACCAAGCGATAAATTAAACCTTACATATCTTGGACGTCGCGATTCAACCAAAGGCAACCGATGAAGCCCGTTGAGACTGGCTGGGTGGCCTGCGGCTTCCCGAAAAAGGACTGATTATAAAGGGCAAGGCGAGACTCGACATCCATGTCTCGACTCGCCACAGGCCGCGTCCCTGCGGCCTGACCCTTTAAAATCAGTCCTTTTTCGGCACCCAGCCTTTACGTCTCAACGGGCTTCATCGGTTGCCTCCTGATTATCGAGACATTTCAAGGGATATGCATCGCAAAAGTGTAGCGCGGCAGGGACGCCGCGCTCCAAGCGATTCCATGGTTGGGAGCGCCTTTTGCGATGCATATCCCTTGAAATGGCGTTCGAAGGTTATCAGGGAGTTTTCTGAGGGTAGCGGGGAATGGTGTATTATCGCGGACATTTGACGGGAGATTTGTCGATGAATGTCATGATTGATATTTGCGTGGTGCCGATGGATGTCGGCGTTTCGGTATCGAAGTACGTGGTCGCGTGCCAGCGGATCTTCGAGGCGGCGGGACTGAATCATGAAATGCATGCCTGGGGCACCAATGTCGAGGGTGATTGGGACAAGGTCATGGCCGCGGTCAGGCAATGCCATGAGAAAATGCACGAGATGGGCGCACCTCGCTGTAACAGCACGCTGCGTGTCGGCACGCGCGTCGACCGCGAACAAAGCATGCGCGATAAGCTCAATAGCGTCTACCAGAAAATGGAAATCTAGGGTCTAGAGTGCGTGGTGCGAGGCGACCTGGATTAATGCAGCCTCGATATCGTCTGAAAAGCAGGCAAAGATCACGTGCTCGACGTGCTCACACTGGTGCAACGTTTTGAGAGTGGATTCGATTGCGATAATCGCGGCCTGATCGATCGGGTAACCGTATATTCCGCAAGAGATGGCCGGGAAAGCGATGCTTTTGAGGCCTTGCTGTTCGGCAAGCAGGATACTGTTGCGATAACAGTTCGCGAGTAATTCGGCCTCGTTGTTGCTGCCTTCCTGCCATACCGGTCCTACCGCGTGAATAACGTGTTTTGCCGGTAAATTGTAGCCCGCAGATATTTTTGCTTCGCCGGTTTCACAACCACCCAGCGTCTGGCACTCGGCGAGAAGCCCGGGTCCGGCTGCGCTGTGGATCGCGCCGCACACGCCGGCACCATCGGCGAGGCTGTTATTCGCGGCGTTAACGATTGCATCGACGTCAAGCCTGGTGATATCTGTTTTCTGAATTTCAATCTGGGGCATTGCAATCCTCCAGGTTATCCCAGAACCTCAGCAGGGATTGTTCCAGTGAAACCGGATCGTTGCAATAGGTTGGATGCCAGTGGGCTGGTAGATAGCGGGCATAACCGGGTTGCTGGAATCGTCGATCGAGCAATACCACAACCCCTCGATCCTGTTCATCGCGAATAACCCGGCCCGCACTTTGCTTGACCCGGATCAGGCCCGGGAATCGAAACGCATAGTCGAATCCATCGAGTTCCAGCGTCTCGAAATCCTGTTGTATCAACTGTTGCTCGCTGTTGGCCTGGGGTAAACCAACGCCCACAATAATCGCGCCGATCAGGGCATTGCCGCGGTAGTCGATACCCTCGGCAAAACGTCCACCCATGATGGCAAAGCCCAGCTGTTCGTCTGCACCGAAAAACCGGGACAGAAACTGTTGCTGTGCGTCGTCGTCGAATTCGCGCTGTTGCAACAGCGTGGTGGTATCGGGATAGAGCTGGCTAAATCGATCGTGAACCTGCTGCATGAAATGGTATGCCGAAAAGAAAACCAGATAGTTGCCGGGACGGGCGCAGCAACAGCGCTCGATTGATTCGCAGATGACGTCGATGTAGCGCTCGCGCTCACGGTAACGCGTGTCCACGTAAACGCCAACACAAACCGAGAGATTTTTTTCCGGGAACGATGATTCCAGCACCAGGCTCTTGCAGTTATCGTCGAGCCCGAGCGCCTGCTGAAAATAGCGGGTAGGTGTCAGGGTCGCGGAAAAACCGCAGACCGCGTGAAACAGAGGATAACATTGCTGCAGGTACTCGAATGCATTCAGGCAGAGCAGCTTCAGTTCGCGCGTCTTCAGGGGTTTGTAGCCAAGCGTTCGATGGTGCAGGTCATAGAGTTGACTAATACTTTGAAAGCGGAAAACCGCCTTGGCGATTTCCAGCGTCTCGCTGGCGATACGCTTGTTGGCGAAGACATCGAAACCCAGTTTTTCGCCGAAGCGTTGGCTGGCCCGCAGCAGATCCGCCGGCATCTGGCTGGATATGGATTCGTCCTCATCCAGACCGCGTAGTTCGCGATCGAGCGCCTGCTGCATCGATTTGAGAGCCTCTGAAATCTGGCAGCTATTGTCGGCCGCAATCGCTTTTTTGATTTGTGCGCGGGTCAGGCTTGCCGAGTACATTGAGCGCGCCCGATCAACCAGGTTGTGCAACTCGTCAATCAACAATAGCTTGCGTCGCTGGTTGGTCCTGAAGTATCCCAGCTGTACCAGCGGGTCGAAAACATAGTTAAAGTCACAGATAACGATATCGACCCAGGGTAACATTTGCAGTGCCAGCTCGAAGGGACATAGGCAGTATTCCTCGGCGGTCGCCTGGAGCTGGCTGACGCCGATTTTACGCATTCGAAACAGTTGCTCCCGGGCTGCGGGCAGACGTTCGAAAAATCCCAGGCAGCGTCGACAGCGGCCCTCGTCGTCAATTTCATTATCGTCAAAGTTACAGGGGCAACTGCGCGCCTTGGCCTGTATGACCAGGTAGGAAACGTCGGTACTGATCAATTTGAGTGCGGTTACCGCCTGCTGCTGTCCTGAAACCTTGGCTGACAGGTAAATGACCTGGTCGCATTGATTTTCACCAATCGCCTTGATTGCCGGAAACAGGGTGCTGATGGTCTTGCCGGAACCTGTCGGTGCCTCGACAACCAGACGTTGTTGATGCTGGATCGCGCGGTAGACCTCGGCCGCGAGCCCGCGTTGCTGGTTGCGAAACCTGGCAAATGGAAAAGCCAGTTGCTGTGCCTGTTTGCGTGTGTTTTCCCGTTGCGTCTCGACCAGGCGATACCATTGCAGGTAGCGCTTTAATGTATGCTCAACAAAGGTCTCCAGTTCGCTGTGCGAGAAAATTTTGCTGTGACGCTGTTCATGTCGCTTGAACAGGGTAACGAGGTTGAGACTGAGATTTACCTCGTCAAGCTGGTGTTCGCGTGCATAGCAGGCACCGTAGCATTTGAGCTGCGCCCAGTGCAGCGCGTCTTCTGAATCGACCGCAAGGTGCGCATAAACGGTTTTAATTTCTTCGATGCGCGGGGGTGACTCGTCGGCAAACAGCAGATCGACTCGACCGCCGAGTTCGATGTCACGGTTATCGATCCGGGTCAAAAGCCTGACCGAAACCTCGGATTCGGCATCAGCCCGGTAATGCCTCTGGATTTTCTGATGCGTCTGTAATCCATCCAGTGCCTTGATTGAAGGTGCGCTGTCATAACCAAGGTCGCCGTCGCGACAACAGAACTCAACCAGTTCACGCACCCCGATTTTCAGTGCGTCTGCCATGTGACCCGGGCTAACTGGTGTGGTATCCCATGTTCGTGAAAATACTGCATCCAGCGCCGCTGGTTCTTTTGCAGGCTGTCGCCCGGTCCTTTAACCTCGATCAGGCAATAACCACCCGCGGGCGGGAAACGCACCAGGTCCGGGAAACCGCTACGGTTGTTGCGCAGGTCGCGCAAGATGCGCTTGAATATGGCTGTCCAGTGCTGATAGTCAATTCGCTCGAGCGCAAGTTCGATCAGATCAAGATCGAGACTCTGCCAGTTGACGAGCGGATTCATTAAATCCTGTTTTTCTACCCATCGCTTCGAGACGATGCGCCAGATGTCGTCATTACTACTGATCGATGTCCAGGTTTGCGCCAGTAAATCCTGGCGCCTGGCACAGAAATCATGCTCGTAGAAATCGGCGGGACGATATTGAAACGGGTTATAAAAAGCACCCGGCAACGGCGCAAATACGGCCTCCCAGATCAGCAGGCCGAGAACGCCGTTAAAAATACTGTTTTCAACATAGTAGCAACTGTCGGCATCATCGAGGCTGACATAATACTCGGCCACCGCGATTTCGACCGAGTCATGCGGTGCCAGCGGGAGCTCGATAATTTCGGGCTGGTGAGTGATGGCCAGAGACTCGATGGATTCCTGCGTTTCGAAACCATGTCGTTTTATCAGTCGTCCGGCAAACATGCTTGCAAACTGCAGTTCCTCTTCATCGATCGGTTGCTCGATGATTTGCATACACTGATCCAACGCATCCTGAGGACGGCCCTGTTGATCGTGGATACGGGCGATGCGTTCGCGGGCCGGAGGCAACGAGCATTGACGGTATTGCTCAAGCGCCTCGGATAATGTGCCGATGCGTTCCAGTTGACGAGCAACCTGGTAACGCAGTTGCTGACATTTGCGATAGGCTGGTGACAGCGGTTCGATATCGGGTGGAATCATAGCGGTCAGTTCTGTCAAAACGGAGCGGTCTGTTTTATCACTCAGTTCGAACAGGGTCTCCAGCTGGTAGAGCATCCAGTGTTGCTGGATCTCAAGCGTACTGCGGTAAGGCCGGTGTTCAGTGTCGATGCTATAGCTTTCGAATTGATACATGCCGAGGTCGCGTAAAACGAAATCGGTCATCGACTGGTTCAGGTTACCGAAGAAAAGCATTTGGCAAAGCAGGTATTCGTCTGCACGCAGTACTTGCAGCAGGGTATCTCTTTTTCTCAGCTGCTCGAAAAACACATCGTCGTCACTTTCCAGCAGCGCCTGTTCAAGTTCGGCTCGTTTCAACTGTTTCAAGCTCGAATCGTCAGTCATGATTGCGCGCAGTTCCGGCATCGTGTAGAGCGATAACAGAGTTGGATGATCGATTTCACCATTGACCTCGAGAAAGCCCTGTTCGGCGAGTTCAGCGATTGCTGCATCGATTGAATCGATTTCGCGGTAGGCAAGCTTGTCCGCGCGATACCAGTTAGGGCTGCGATTCTGCAAACGGATAAAGAGCATTTTTGCGTCCCTGCCGAGGGCTGCGAAACCTTGCAGGAACTCGAGTTGCTGTTTTTCGAGCAGGTCCGCGTAGACACGGGTAACGTGGTCAAACAGGGTGAGTACGTTATCGAGGTAATAGGTTTCGGGTAAGTCGGGTTGCATTTATACGGCGTATTTTACACGATTATATAACGCTGTTGCATACAACGGTGTTATATATTATATTGATCAAATGGAATCGTTGACCGACATCCAGCAGGCCGTTTACGACTATACCCGCCAGGCGGTGAGGCAGGGGCAACCGTTTCCTTCATTACGTGATATTGCCGGTCATTTTGGCTTTCAACACACCACGGCGCGTTTTCACCTCAAGGCACTTGAAAAAAAGGGATTTATTCGACAGCGCTCGCAACGCGTTTCGGATTACCTGTTGCCGGATGAAATGAATACAGGTTCTCAAGACTTCGACCTGGTTGCAAGGATACCGGCTGGTGCACCAATGCCCGTGTTCGATGAAACCCGTGAATCGTTCTCGGTGAACCACGAATTTTTTGGCGGAGGCGATGTTATCGGCATTCGCGTCATCGGTGACAGTATGGCGGGTGATGCTATCGCCGATGGTGATATCGCAATGATAAAACGGCAACAGGAGGCCAACAAGGGTGAAATCCTGGCGTTGCGCATCGACGGTGAAATCACGCTGAAACGTATCCAGCTGGATGGTGACAGTGCCCAGTTAGTGCCTTCAAACCCTGATCACTCGATTCGCGTGGTACCTGCCTGGCAACTCGAGATTCTCGGCAAGCTGGTTGGCATCATTCGCAAGGTTTGACTGCAGCTAACTCCATGGCTTCACTCCCTTCACAATATAAGGACGCGTCACTACAGCAGCAGCTGCAAACGGCCCGCTTGCTGAAGGATAATCTTGCCGATCAGTCACAGGTACTACAATCGGGTATCGATGTCCTCGACGAATGTTTTGCACAGGTGAAGCCTGGTGATCTGGTTGAATGGGGAATCCCGCCCGGATTAAATGGCCGCCTGATTCCGCTGCAGTTGCTGAAGCAGCAGATACCCTTGAGTGTGTGGATTTATCACCACCATGGGCTCGGGGTATTTGCATCCAGCTGGATAAGTCACGGGGTAGACCTGCAGCGGCTTTTTTTTATATGTTCAGATAATCCAGTCAAGGAATTACGCCCGCTATTTCTCGAGGATACTTTTAAACGTATCATTATCGACGCACCGCGCAAACTTACGCGGGGCGATATCGCTTTTGTCAGCCAGCAGGCACGTCAGCAGGGCCAGATCGTGTTTTTGATCCGCCACTATTTTCTGATGGCTAAACGGGGTAATCCGCACGCAAGTTTGCGTCTCAATACCTGGCAAAGTTCCCGGCACTCGTTTTCACTTCAGTTCATCAAGGGGCCGCATAGCGGAAAAATTTCACTGCCCTATCGTAGCGTGGCCGAGGATCATGAACGTTACAACTAAGGTCATTGATCTGGCAGAACTGAGCAGGGATGACGAATTCCCGTTCTTTGCCGCGATCTACAGCCCGGTACCGGGCAGTCCTTTCGTATTGTCACCCACCGCAATGCGTTGGAGCGACAAGCTCTATTTAAGCAGGCTTAGCGACTGTAAACAGTTCTGGCTCGGTCAGAAAAAAAAACTGCGTTGTAAACTGACCGATCTTTTCACGCCATTGTTGGAGCACCATTACGGCGAAGAATATGTTGCAGTGTTCGGCAATCATCCCTGGCAATGCCTGTTATATCTTCACTATCAGCTGAAACACGAGGGCAGGGGGCTTTTTCTGCTGGAGAGCCGTCTCAACCGTAATATTTATAAAACACTGGACTGGGATTGCTGGTTTGCGCCACAGCAGGCGCTTGCTGATCATTTGATCTCGATGAATGCCAGGAACTTTCGTGCAGAATCATTTCATTCATACCAGGCCCGCATGCAGCGATTTATTCAACGTATCGGAATTGCAACGCCACATGACATGATCGCCGCAGATGCTAATTCGATAAAGCGTCGCTTTGGCAAGTGGTTGGGGCTGATATGGCACTGGAGTTTCAGTGATTCGAGTGATCTGGAATGGTTTCCCTGGATTAAGCTCGAGCATGAACAATTACCCTGGGTCAAGCGGGATCTCGAGTACCCGGTTAACCAGTGGTCCTATATTGAAGTATTGTTGCGGGAAGATTTATCCCGCTTGTGCGAACATTCAGTTCGCAACGATTGCGAGCATATCAATCGCATGCACTGGAAAATTACGCTGTTCAACTACCAGCAAGTCACGGTCGAACTTTCATTCAGGCATCCCTATTCCTTACATCGCGACATGCCTGGATTTGATACCGCGCTTTACCAGGCACGATACATTTATGATGATTTAGTGCGTAATATGCTGGCTCGTGACGACGATCTTGATCTACCGGAGAATATGCCGTTTATTTGCTGGCAGCTTGAGGTTTGCGAACGCATTATACTGGCACCACAGCTTTGGGAATTATTTGCGCGAGAATTCGATCAAATCGATTACCAGCGAATCATGGCATTGCAGAACAAGCTGCCTTTTGCATTCGAATGCTACCAGTCTGATGCCAGCTTTTTTCCAGAACAGTCCTTCACACGTATCCCCGTCGGTACCCATTCGGTCAATGAAGCTGATCATTCTCCATGGTCGTCAAGCGCTCTTAACAAACCCCTGTTTTTTTATCAACATGCCGAGACCATCGAAAATCCAACTGCGGCAGAAAAAATTTTTCTTGAGCGTAACTCGAACCAATGGTGGTTAGGTGAAGACGCGTTACAGACAATCCGTGATTATTACATTTTAAAAGATCATAACGGTCGCTCCAGCTGGGCATACCGGACGCAGCGGGGTGAGTGGTACAAGCAGGGCGAATTTTACTAGTGGTCGACCACTAGTTATGGAAATCCGCGGATGTTCAACAATTTTAACGAATGGCTGTGTAAAACCAATTTCAGTTTTCTACACGGGGCATCGCATCCACGGGATTTAATCGAGACTGCCAATGCGCTGGGGTACCAGTCACTATGCATCAATGATTTTGATGGTGCTTACGGGCTTGCAAGATGCTATCGCGAACTTGACTATCTCAGGAATAACCAATTACACCAGGGTTTAAAGCTTAACTATGGTGCTGAAATACATTTACAGGCAGATCACGATTTACCGGTGTTATTACAGGATACGCTGGTACTGGTTGCCCAGAATCATCAGGGGTATACCAATCTTAATCGTCTACTGAGCTACGCGCACCGGGAGGGGAAGGATTATGCCAACATCCCACTCGAGTACCTGCTAGGCAGCGATGTCGATGGAATATTTGCGATTCAGCCGATGCGGGGCAGAGTACGCACACAAAACAGCCCCGGTCACCACGTTGAGCTCAAGCAATGCTTCGAAGGACGATACTTCCTGGCCATTAGTCGCCACCTGCACCCGGCTGAGGACCGCTGGATAAATACAACGCTTGCATGCGCAAGGCGTCATAAGCTCGATTACATCCTGACCCAGGATGTGTTTTTCCATAACCGGCAACAAAAATGCGTTAGCGATTTACTTCAGGCGATTCGTACCAACCGGGTACTTGATCAATGCCGTGAACATTTTTTCCCGAATGCCGAACGTTGTCTGCATCGTGTTAATGAATTACAGCGCCTGTTTGCAGTTGTTCCCGGTTATCGCAAGGCCCTGGGTCTGTCACGGTCATTGAACCGGTGCTGCCAGTTTGATCTCGACCAGCTCGGTTATCACTATCCTGGGGAAATGATTCCCGCCGGGCATGATGCCCTGTCCTACTTGCGATTTCTGGTTGACGAGGGTTTGCAGGAGAAATTCGAGCACAAGCCGCCCGACAAGATTCTGCAACAAATCGAGCACGAACTGGTTTTAATCGAGAAACTCAACTTCGCCGATTATTTTCTCACGGTCTGGGACATTGTCAGTTGGGCAAGGCGTCAACATATCCTGTGCCAGGGGCGGGGGTCTGCCGCCAACTCCAGCGTCTGTTTCGTACTTGGAATTACCTCGGTCAATCCGGACCAATTTGATTTACTGTTCGAGCGTTTTGTCAGCATGGAACGGGGTGATCCACCTGATATCGATGTCGATTTCGAGCACGAGCGTCGTGAAGAGGTGATCCAGTATATTTACCAGCGTTATGGCCGTGATCGTGCAGCAATGGTCGCGAATGTCATCACCTTCAGAGGCAAGGGATCATTGCGCGCAGTCGGCAAGGCACTCGGGGTTGATGATGGATTACTCCAGCAAATGTCAAAGATTGCCTCGAGTCGCTATTTTCGCGGCACCGGTACCGAAAACATTGTCATGGCACTTAAAAATGATCATGAACAAGAAAATCCTCTGGCCACGAAAATCAGCTGGGAACTGTGGATGCAGCTCACCGAAAAGTTATGCGGATTTCCTCGTCATCTCGGTATTCATTCGGGTGGCTTTATGCTGGCCGATAAACCATTAAACTGCCTGTTGCCACAGGAACCGGCAACCATGGTGGGGCGAAGCGTTATTCAATGGAGTAAAGAAGATATCGAGGCACTCGGTTTTTTTAAAATCGATGTCCTCAGTCTTGGCATGCTGTCGGCAATTCGAAAGTGTTTCGACTATATCGAAAACTATTATGGCAAGTATTTAAGCCTGGATTCGATACCAGATGATGACCAACCTACCTACGCCATGATCCAGAAAGCCGATACCGTCGGTGTATTCCAGATTGAATCACGTGCACAAATGTCGATGCTACCGCGCCTGAAGCCGGCGTGTTTCTATGACCTGGTGATCGAGGTTGCCATTATCCGGCCTGGCCCGATCCAGGGTAATGTTATCCATCCTTATCTGGCGCGGCGAAATGGCCTGGAGCCGATAACTTACCCGGATGAACGCCTGCACCCGATCCTGCAACGCACACTCGGGATTGCCATTTTCCAGGAGCAGGCAATGCGTATTGCGATAGCGGTTGGTAATTTCACGCCCGGTGAAGCCAATGAGCTGCGCAAGAAAATAGGATCCTGGGGGATAAAGGACTTTAACCGGGATTTAAATCCTCTACTGGTCAAGCTCGAACAGGGAATGCGCGACAATCAGATCAAGCCAGAGTTTGCCGAACAAATTCTCGGCCAGATGAAAGGTTTTGCCGAGTATGGATTTCCGGAGTCTCACGCGGTTTCATTTTCATTGATTGCCTATGCTTCCTGCTACCTGAAATGTCACTTCCCGGCCGCGTTTTATATTTCTGTTTTAAACTCGCAACCGATGGGTTTTTATTCACCGCATGCCTTGTTGCAATCGGCACAACGTGAAGGCGTCCGGCTGTTACCGATCTCAATGAACCATTCACAATGGGATCATCTGCTCGAAAAAACTGCGTCACATCAGCCATACGCGATTCGTCTCGGATTTCGCCTCGTTAATGGTCTTGCGAAGTCGACGGCTGCCAGGATAGTTCAGCAACGAAATGATTCGCAAGCCTGGAAAAGTTTCGAAGACTTTGTCCATGACTGTGGTATATCACGGGACCAGGTAACGGCTTTAGCTGCATCCGATTTGTTTTTTGATACTGGTGATTCGCGCTCACAGGCCCTGTGGAAATCGGAAGCAGCACCCTACCTGCCCATGCTTGACGATGTCGACGATAATATCGACTGGAAACCGGAAACAAAACTGGAATCGATTCAAAAAGACTTCAGGGCGTTTAAAACCAGCCTCAAGGAACATCCCGTAGCGGTCCTTAAAAAGGAGCAATGGCCCTATCGAGTCGCGGTAGAAAAATTTACAGTTGCCAATCGCCTGATCGAGTTACCGGCGGATAAAGATGTTTTCGCATTCGGCCTGGTGCTGGTGAAACAATCTCCGGGATCAGCAAAGGGGATGGTATTCGTCACGCTCGAGGATGAAACCGGATTTTTCAACCTCGCTTTTACACCCCAGGTTTATTCCCGCTTTTATCGGTTGGTAGACCAGCGACCTTTTCTCTGTGTGGTTGGCCGTCTGCAAAGGGTTAACGAATCACATTCGATACTGGTGAAACGTGTTTTTGATCTTGAATCAGGTGCGAACCTGTTGTCACTGCGCAGAGATGATCATGTAATCAAGCATGGCGCTGAAGTCGAGTTAATCAAGCCCAGGGCTTTTTACTAGGTCACTAAACCAGCAGGATGATGCCCAGCATGAACTCGCCAATCTTCCAGATAGTTTGAAATACCGGTACGCCCAGAAAATTGAGTGCAATGAGGCCCAACAGGGCATAGGTACCATAACGTTGATTGACCTGAAGGTATTTAAGCGCCATTTCCCGTGGCAATGCATAAGGCAGGATGTAACTGCCATCCAGTGGTCCTATGGGCAACAAATTAAACAACATGAGTAACATGTTTATCAACGCCAGGTAGGTAAAGAAGAAATAAGCGACCTCGGTCTGAAACAGTCCCCACCCCGCTTTTATGCCGAGCGCATACAAATTAATCGTAATAATTGCCAGCAACAGGTTCATGCCGGGTCCGGCAGCGGCAACCAGCAAGGTTCCCCAGCGGGTACGAAACTTGCGGGGGTCCGTGGGCACCGGTTTGGCGTATCCGATACCAATCGCCAGTACCATTAACAATCCAAGCGGATCGATATGAGGAATGGGATTTAAAGTCAGTCGTCCGGCCCGTTTGGCGGTATCGTCACCGATAAGCGAAGCCACTTTGCCGTGTCCAAACTCGTGAAACGTCAACGAGAATATCAATGCAACCGCAATCAAAACGAACAACAGATATTGTTGTTGTAACAGTAACTGGATCATTGTATTTCTGCGGGTTCCGAAAGCGTATCGGCCACCAGTATAGCCAGTGCCAGTGCCTGCGTACCAGAAAAATTACGGCGTGCGGAATTTGCTTAAGTTGAATATGAACAAAATCACATAAGCCTTTGAAAATAATATAAATACACTATACTCAAGTACGCTGTCTCGTGTTTTCAGGGAATTTCTCTGTATGCAGGTCAGCCTGGTCCGCAGGACGAGAGATTGTACTGCAAACCGGGGAATCAAAAATGGTCTATACATATTCCGTACTAATGAAGACGATGACCACAGATTCCAGCTTGGGAAATACTAGATATCTGGGCCTGAAACTATTGCCGCTCAATTTAGAAGGTAACACAGCGTGTCGCAAGACCTGATCGACAGGTACAAAAAATCATTCGGGATTCGGTTCGAGAACACGGAAACCGAAGCCCGTTATCGGGATTCGCAGGAAACGCGAGGTCGAAGCTCGAGCGTTTTCGCATTCGGCGCTCTGTTTCTAATATGCCTGTCTTTCGCCTATCTCGAATTTCGTGCCTTCGGTCATGAAGTCCAGTTGCCGATGTATGGATACCTGCTGGCGGCGATTCTGGCACTTGCCAATTTATTATTAAGCCGCTTTTCGGCCGAGCTTTATTATCCCAAGATACGTCTGACGGGTAACGGGGTGTTGGCGATGGTAATCGTTATCGCTGCGATATTTGTGCAGAAGTATAGTGCCTACCACGCACTGGAGTTCGTGTTACTCACGCTCTGGCTGGGCAGCCTGAAATCGGTGCGCCTGGTGTTCACGCTGTCGTTGAATGTACTGCTCGTGCTCCTGTTTATCGGGGCGATGTTTGCCACGGATGTTTCCGGATTCTGGATTTCCCTGGTATCGCTGCTGTTGGCAACGGCGGTATTCCTTGCTACCTGTATTGGTTACCTGACCGAACGAGATCGCCGTATGCTGTTCCTGCAAACCGATCTCACCACTAGTATGGTAAATCGCCAGGAGTTGTGGGCATTCACGCTAATCGATCTGGACATGGCTTTGAGCGGGATACTCGATTTCAAGGAACTGATCGCGCTGCTGAAGAAACATCTTGAACCGGTGATCGAGTTTGATTCCTATATTCTGACTTCACTCGAAGGGCAGGGGCCGAAGCCGGTTGCTGACAAAATTGAAGGCGAACTGTTTGAGAACGAAGATAAGACGCTCTGGTCGCCGGATTTACTCGGCAAGTTAACGCAGACCCGCCAGGCGACGACCAGCGCAGAGTATGAAACCGAAAAAGGTTTCATGGGAATGGAAAAGAAACGCTTTACTTCGTATCGCCTCGATGTACCGGTCTTCAATGATTCCCGCTTGCTAGGTGTTATCAGCCTGCGGCGTGAATCTGAACCTTTTGATGAGCTGGATAAGATTGCCAGCGTCAGTATTGCTGCGCAGGCGATGCTGATTTTCAAGCGGTCGACGCGTAACGCAGAGAAGCCAGTACAAAGGGCAGCGCCTGAACCGGCTAAAAGTCCGAGGCAGTCGGAACCCGAGAACAAACCGAGGCAGCCCGAACCCGAGAAGAAACCGAGGCAGCCCGAACCCGAAATCAAATCGACGCAAGCAGACAAGGATTCCAAAACCGCGGCAAAGGTTTCGTACTCCGAGAGCAAGGATATGGAGATGACCGACCATAGCTATTACGAGTCTGACCAGACTCTGGTACCCAGGGAGGTTGTAGAAGAGTTCAGGCAGAAGGAAGTGTCAGCCAAGAAGACCATCACGCTGATGAGTCGCGAGAATGCGGACAAAATTGCGGTCGATCGCTATCGCACCGCCGCGGTTGAGGGTGATCCCCTCTCGATCCTGATTATTGAAGTCGATGGATTGTCCAAGCTGCGTGAAGACGATGGCGACCAGGTTGCCTACAAGGTATTTGCCGCGATCGTCAAGTACATATTTTCCAGGGTTGATAAAGAGAAAGATATCCTCGGGCGCTACGGACAGAATGGTCTTAGTATATTATTGCCCGGGGTCGATATGAACAAGGCTGAAAAGTTCGCCGAAACGATGCGCGAGTTTGTCGCTAACGCGCACTACAAAACCGCTTACGGAGAGAAGCATGCGACCCTGAGCATCGGCATTGCCGCAATTACGGATGACACCGGTGATTATGCTTCAATGGTGAAGCGGGCCGACATGGCATTGTTCGTGGCCAAGAAGAACGGTCGAAACTGCGTAAAAGTCCGACTCTAGTCAACAAGCCTTAACCGGGCTCACAGGTTATTTTTCATGGTCGATAATCAGCACTGGTTAGATCGCTGGAAGGAAAACCGTATCGGTTTTCACGAGACCGCTGTCAATCAATACCTGAAAAACTATTTGCCACAGTTAGCGCTGCCGAAGGGGGCGACTGTTTTCATGCCGCTATGCGGCAAGGCGCTGGATATCAACTGGCTTGCGCAACAGGGCTACGAGGTGATCGGAATCGAATTATCGCAACTCGCGGTAGAGGCATTCTTCGAGGAGAACTCGCTTGACTACGAACGCGTTGTTTCGGAACGGTTCGTGATATATACATCGGGCAAGATCAGGTTGTTACAGGGCGATTTTTTTGATTTACGGAATGATGATTTGAGTTCCTGTCACTTCATTTATGACCGTGCCGCGTTGATTGCAATGGAGCTTGCCGACCGCCCGCGCTACTATACGCACATGATATCCATTATACCCCGGATAAGCAGCATGCTACTGATTACACTTGAATACGATCAGTCGGAAATGCTGGGACCACCGTTTTCGGTGCCGACGGATGAAGTGTATCGTTACTATAGTACCGCGTTTTCAGTGAATCTGCTCGAATCCAACGAGATTGTCGATGAGCGTCCCCGTTGGCGCAAGGTTGGACTAAGCGCATTGCGTGAATCAGTTTTTCACCTGGAAAGCTACCGTTGAAATACCAGGGTAACCTGCACAAAATGCAAACCGAGGCGACAAGCCCGGTCAGTTATCATCTTGAGCTGGGTGGCCAACGGCTGACCTTGAACGAATGGCTGGGTCAGCCAATCAGAATTGAGTACCTGCAGCAAATTCAATGCATGCATTGTGGCCGCATGACCCGCAAGAGCTTTAGTCAGGGTTACTGCTACCCCTGTTTTAGCAGTCTTGCACAGTGTGATCTCTGCATCATGTCACCCGAGAAATGTCATTTTCACCTGGGCACCTGTCGGGAACCGGACTGGGCCCAGTCACACTGTATGCGGCCGCACATTATTTATCTTGCCAATACTTCCGGGGTGAAGATCGGCATAACCCGCGAAAACCAGATACCGACAAGATGGATCGATCAGGGTGCTATCCAGGCACTGCCGATCCTGCGGGTATCGAAGCGATACCATGCCGGGTTAATCGAACATGCATTCAAACAACATGTCAGTGACCGGACCAACTGGCGAAATATGCTCAAGAACCTGGTCGACGAAATTGACCTGTACCAGATATTCGAGACGATTTGGCCGCTGGTGAAAGCAGAGCTTGGTTCCGATTTGATCGCAGATGCCGAGGAGTTAGCGAAGCCCGATGAAATGACAAATCTCGATTACCCGGCGCTCAAATACCCGGTCAAAGTCAATAGTTTCAATCTTGACAAACAGGCGCAGATTGAAGGTAAACTCGAGGCAATCAAGGGTCAGTACCTGATTCTTGACAATGGCGTGATCAATATCCGAAAGTACGGCGGCTATCTGGTCAGTCTGGAATCTGCATCACGGTGAAACCGTGCCGTGATGGCTAGTGGATCCGTACCGAAGGCGTTTGATTGAAGTAGGACTCCATGACCTTGCGTACGTGTGGCGGGTAATCCAGTGCATCCATCTCTTTCATCCCTTCCGCAAAAAAGCCTGTAGCTTCCTGCGGCAGGTAAATCAAAAACTCGTCGAAGGCCTTTTTCATAACCCCCAGGTCATGGGTTCGAGTCGCCACGATCCCCCGATTAATATGCAGCAGGCGCCAGGGTCTCAGTTCTTCGCCGTCGCCGCGGTCCATTTTAAGATCCTGTGAGCAATGATCGACGATGTCTGCAATTAGATCGGACAGCGCCAGTAATGCCTGCTTTTCCTGCATCAGATTGGCGAGCTGCGCGATCGCGTTCACGACTGGCTCGAGATGATTTATGGTGCCATCGTAACTGATTGTCCAACGGGCGACGACCAGCGAAATCTGTTCAACTTCCTTACGCTTGTGGGGCAGGTCCAGGCGCTCCATCAAATCGATCAACTTGAGCAGCAATACAAATCCATAATCACTGACTTCGGTCGCTTCAGATGCCTCGATTATTCTGTCTTCGCTGGCGCGCAGGTTTATACTGGCAACAATATTGAAAAACTCGACGAATCTATCGAGCAGATTATTCAACCCCCTGCGGTAGTCATCGTCGAGATAATCATCGAGTTGGTCGGGCAGATTCAGCAAATAGTCTCTGGCATCTTTTAACGAAACCATCGAATCCATCGTCTTAGCCTTTCTCCGTACTTGAGGGCCTGGCTTACAGCGATCGGGCGATTGTTTTGACCAGTCCCGGGCCGCGATAAATTAAACCGGTATATAACTGGACAAGTTTAGCACCAAGTTCGAATCGTAGCCGGGCTTCTTCCACCGAGTCGATACCGCCCACGGATATAATCGGAATATCGTCACCCAGTTCCCCGTAAAATGCCCTTAGTAGTTGGCGCGATTTATCGCGTAATGCGGTACCACTCAAGCCACCGGATTGGTCAGATAGCCGGTGCCCCTGCACGCCATCGCGCGATACTGTGGTGTTGGTTGCAATCAAGCCGTCCACGTTATACCGACGTAACAGATCGGAAATTACCGGGATTGCCCCGTGATCCAGGTCAGGGGAAAGTTTGAACACCAGCGGTCGACGGAACTGATGTCTGTCTTCGAGCCGGGTGCGTAAATCTGTGATACCGGTCAGCAATGCCTGAAGCGCTGCCTCGTTTTGCAGATCGCGTAATCCGGGCGTGTTGGGAGAGGAGATATTTATCGCGATGTAGTCGGCCTTGACGTAGACCTTTTCGTAACCCAGGCAGTAATCCGACAACGCTTCTTCGACCGGGGTGTCCAGATTCTTGCCGATATTGATACCCAGTATGAAATCCCGAGGCCTGTCACCAACCTGCGCCAGCAAGTGATCGACGCCGCAGTTATTAAAACCCATGCGGTTGATCAGGCTCTGGTGGCGTGACAACCGGAAGACCCGGGGCTTCGGATTGCCCGGTTGTGCCCTGGGTGTAACGCTGCCGACTTCGATAAAACCAAAGCCCAGTTTACCAAGACCATCCAGGTAGTCTGCGTTTTTATCCAGGCCGGCCGCAAGGCCAACCGGGTTGGCGAAATCGAGCCCCATTACCCGGGTCGGCTTCTCGATCCGGGTCGCCGGTAGCAGGCGATGAAACTGTTGCAACATTTTAAGACTTATATCATGTGCCAGTTCCGGTTCCAGGGCGAATAATATTGGTTTTACCAACGAGTAAAGCATCAACTTGAAGCGATCAATGCGAACAGCTCGGGGTATTTTTCAAGATCCTGCAGCGTATCAATATCCCGCACTGGATCAAATAGACGGACGCGGTAATCCATGCTTCTGGCATTGGCAACAGTTTGCTTGAGTACACGGTCAGAGCTCCAGTGAACATTTCGAAATAACGCCGGATTAATGCTTGTACAACCGATCAGGGCGTAGCCGCCGTCGAACGTCGGCAACAGTACCAGTTCGTGGTCGGCCAGGGCCTGTGCCGCCTGGTGAAGATGTCTGGCCGTGATATCCAGGCAGTCCGATCCGATTATGATCGCGCCGTCAGTTCCTGTCGCAAGCAAGTCTTGCATTGCATTGAACATGCGGATGCCGAGATCATGACCTTTTTGCAAGGTGTACTCTTCGTCCTGTAATAGCGCATCGTCGCTGATTTCACTGACGTAGAGCCGATAATCCAGGCCGGATTGTCGCGCTACCTCGAGCGTATATTCAAGGCAATAACGGTAAACACTGGCAGCTTTGGAGGCACCAATATCGGGTATCAAACGGGTTTTTACAAAACCTGGAGTGGGTGGTTTGGCAAAGATACCTAGCGCAATCATCGTCTCATGATCCGCGTTGCGGGTAGTATATTTTGTACAATCGGTCCGGATCGACACCCAGCCAGAAAGCGAGACGCAACGACCACATCAGGAACACGGTGTTAGCAACTCCGTTATCCTGCCAGCGCCGGGCTGAACTCGTAACTGCCGCGTCGATGATGACAGGTTTGGTGTTGCGACGTGCCTTTTTACAGATCGCGATATCCTCCATCAATGGTATCTCCGGATAGCCGCCCAGTGACTGGAAGAAATGCCGGTTAAAATAAAGGCACTGGTCTCCACCGGCAACCCTGCTTAAGCGGGTGCGCAGATTTATGGCCCATTCGATAACCCGGTAAACGACAGAATGTCCACTCAGGTGCAGGCGAAAAAATCCCCACTCGGAACGCGTGTCGAATAACTCGAAAAAGTTTGCCGGCAAAGTGCTGTCGGCATGCAGGAATAACAGGAATTGTCCGCGCGCCGACCTGCTGGCAGTGTTCATCTGCACGGCTCGACCTGCACTGCTGTGAACGATGTGACAGGCATATCGGCCCGCGATTTCCAGGCTTTCATCCTCGCTGCCGCCGTCGCAGATAATTACTTCGCAGCCGTTTGCCACTCCGTCGAGCATGAATAGCCTGGCGAGGCTTTGATCGAGATAAGCGGCTTCGTTCAGAACCGGGATTATGATGCTGAACTGTGGATGATCAGGCAAGGGCCCCGCCACAACTGCTTCCCTGGCCCGCGGTACAGCCGTAACAATGATCGGCTATGCTGACGGGTATGCTTTCAAGGCTGGTCTTCAGGACATCGCTGATATGGAGCTTCTGTTGATTGTCAGGGTGGCGAATGTTGAGGTTCAGCATCTGGTTGAAATCACAGTCGTAAGCAAAACCCTGCCAGTCGATACTCAGTTGATTAATACACATTAAGCCTTTCATGTTTGCGACACTGAATGAATCCTTGAGGAGATTCATGTAGCCCTCAAACTCGCCCTTCGAAATCAGGGTGCTGCCGAAACGAGCAATGGGCATATTGGTAATGGTAAAAAGCTGGTTAAACTGGATCTGGTATTGTTCGGCGAGAAATTTTTTGTAATCCTGCTCGAGCGTTTCCTGCGGTGGCGGCAGATAAGGTCCGGTCGGATTATAAACCAGGGTCAGAGTAAGGTTACTCCCGTCCTGCCCGTATCCTAGCTGGTTGAGTCGTTTCAATGCCCGCATACTTTTCTGGTAGACCCCCTTTCCGCGTTGGCCATCGACATTGTCCTCGATGTAACACGGCAGAGATGCAACAATCTGAACCTCGTTCTCGGCAAGAAACTCTGCGGTATCCTCGAACCCGGGTTCCAGTAAAATCGTTAGATTGCAGCGATCGATAACCGTAATGTCGAGTTCGCGCGCCGCGACGACCAGTTCCCTGAACATGGGATTCATTTCAGGTGCGCCGCCGGTAAGATCAAGCGTGTTCACCGATGGTTTAGACAAAACCTCGAGGATATGCCGAATATTTTCCCGCTCCATCAATTCCTTGCGCGTGGGTCCAGCAGCGACGTGGCAATGCAAACAGGACTGGTTACAGAGGTAACCGAGATTAACCTGAAGAATTTCGAGCCTGTCCCGGGTTACGATCGGAAAATCGGTCGTTTTCAATAAGGGCCAGGTGTCACGCATTTGTTTTTAGTCAAGAGATTGATCCAGGATAGACTCGCAATATAACATAGAGTTCAAATGCCAGGCGATATCTTGAGCGAGACTAATATCGACACCAGAGATAACCGGGTCGCATGTGGCGTTGCGGTTATCGTAACCCATCAGCACAAGGTCCTGTTTGGCCAGCGCAAGTCCGGGCAATCCGGGTTTGAATGGCAGTTACCGGGCGGCTGGATTGACGCCGGTGAATCACCCGAACAGGCAGCGCGGCGGGAGGTGCACGAAGAGACCGGACTGCAGCTTAAGGAACTTCGATTTGTCGGTATAACCAGCAATGTTTTCTCGGCGCATAAACATACAATCTCGTTGTATTTTGAGGCAGAATGCGCTGATGCACGATCGCTGCTGGCAGGGGGAAACAGCAAATGTTATGGCTGGCAATGGAAGGATTGGGCTGATCTAACCGGAAATCTCTTTTTAGCCTTGCAGCTGTTGAAACAAACGGATTACCAGCCGTTCGTAAATGGTCACCGAAAGACCCATGTTTCTTTTTAGAAAATATAGTGTTTTTATGGAGTTATCATCGATAAACTAGAATTAAATTTAACTATACTGCTATATTCCTAATTGCGATTGCGCGATACACGATAACCATAATCACAATATGAAAGTTGAATTCGATATTGCCAGCGATCAGATCGATGGTGCACGCGACTATCAGGAAGACGCTTACATGGTCAATCAGCTGGGCGAAGCTGATAATGGCGATATATGTTCACTCATAATCATGGCCGACGGCATGGGCGGCCATGCGGCGGGTAATGTCGCCAGCAATATGGTGGTTGCAACTTTCAACAAGACATTTCAAGGAAGTTTTCCCACCACCGAGGTTGCCGAGGTTCTCACCGACGCGCTCAATCGCTCCAACGATCAGATCCGGGCTTCGGTAAAGGAAACCCCGGCATTACGTGGCATGGGCTGCACCATGGTTACCGCCTACGTGCAGGATAGTAATCTTTACTGGGTCAGCGTCGGCGATAGTCATCTCTACCTGATTCGTGACCGCGAGTTGATCAAGCAAAATGCCGATCACAGTTACGGTGCCTACCTCGACATGATGAAAGAGCAGGGCATGGAAATCGACGAGCAGGCGGGTATGTCGCGCAACATGTTGATGAGCGCAATGACCGGAGAAGAAATCAGCAGCATCGATGTCTCTGAAACCCCGATCAAACTTCGACCCGGTGATCGCGTTATCGTGGCAAGTGATGGGCTAGATACCCTGGGAGCCGGAGCCATTATCCAGTACTCCTCCTGGTCCTCGACTGCAAAGGAATGTGTTTACGCGCTGTTGAAAGCGGTAGAGGATGCCAACAAGATTAACCAGGATAATACGACCCTGATAGTTATCGATGTCAAGGAACGTGAAGCCAGGTATGAACGGAATGCGGAGCAAGCAGAACCAGCGCCGGCTCAGGAACCGGTAGCGCGTGTTGCCGAAGTTCGGTTTCCCGGGGAACCGAGAGAACCACGATCTTACAAATGGCTGGTCTGGTTGATCGTTTTGGGATTATTGGGGGGCGGCGGTTATTTTGCATGGGAGAAAGGTTTCGTCGATGAGGCCGTGGAAAAAGGCACGGAAATTGTAGAGACGACCACGCAGAAGATAGAGGCTGAACTAGAAGCCAAGCTGGAACCGGTTTTCGAACCAGAACCAGAACCCGAGCCCGTCGCCGAGCCCGAGCCCGCCGTTGAACCCGAACCCAAACCGGTGTACGTGGACAAGGCTGACGTATTCAGAGACCGACTTAAATCGGGTGGCCATGGTCCAACTATGATTAAGATACCGGCGGGAAGATTCCGCATGGGCGGCGCGTCATCCCTTGTTGCGCAAGACGAGGTGCCACGACACCAGGTTAATGTTGCGTCATTCATGGTTTCGGTTTACGAGATAACTTTCGCCGAGTACTATCGTTTCGCCAGTGCAACCGGTCGTAAAAAACCAAAAAGTAACGGCTGGGACATCAAGACGCATCCGGTAATCAACGTTTCCTGGGATGACGCGAATGCCTATACGCGTTGGTTGGCTAAGGAAACCGGTAAGAAGTATCGCCTGCTATCCGAGGCAGAATGGGAATATGCCGGACGAGCCGGCACGACGAGTTCGTTCTGGTGGGGATTAAAGCCAGGAGCCGGTAACGCACATTGTTTCGATTGCAAGAGCGATTTCAGTACCAGTAAGCCGGCCAAGGTCGGCACCTACAAGTCGAATGCATTCGGATTGTACGATACGGCTGGCAATGTGTTTGAGTGGGTGCATGATTGTTACCATTCTAATTATAATGATGCCCCTGCTGACGGTAGCGTTTGGGAAGGCGGTGACTGCAATGTCCGAGTGGTACGAGGTGGTGCTTACGGTAGCCCTGCCAGCTCAATGCGCGTGGAAAATCGTGAAAAGTTCAAGAGCGAAAAAGGCCACTACAATGTTGGAATACGCGTCGCGCGCGATCTCTAGGTCTGGATGAACCCGGGGTGCCCGACCGACCGGATTATTAAAAGTGATTGATTGGCGGGTCATTGAAACAGTGCTGCTCGATATGGATGGCACCCTGCTGGACCTGCATTTTGATAATTATTTCTGGCAGGAATATCTGCCGCTGCGGTACGCGGAGATCAAGGGTGTTGAACCCAGCGCCGCAAAGCAGCACATCGTCAGGCTAACCCGGAAGATTGAAGGCAGCCTGAACTGGTATTGCACCGATTACTGGAGTGAAATGCTCGAAATCGATGTAGTTGAGTTGAAGCACGAGGTCAGCCACAAGGTTGCAATTCGACCATTTTGCATCGATTTCCTTGACGCTTTACGCGCCGCCAACAAGGATGTCGTTATGGTTACCAATGCCCATCACGATAGCCTGGCGTTGAAGATGGATAAAACGCAGCTGGCACATAAATTTGATCGTCTCATAACAGTACATGAATTTTCTCTGCCCAAGGAAGATCCACAGTGTTGGCACGAAGTTCACAAACGCCACCCGTTTACAGCACAGCGCACCCTGTTGATAGATGATAATTTGCATGCCTTGCAGTCGGCTCGCGAGTATGGAATTGACAACCTGCTCGCAATTTACCAACCCGATTCACAGGCCCCGCGACGTGAGATAAGCGACTTCGATGCAATACATTCTTTTAACGAGATCATGCCGATAGACGAAATATTCGATGAATAACGGCAAGCTAGAAATCCTGTCGGGAGGATGCCTCTGTGGGGGGGTTCGCTATCAAATTACAGGACCCTGTCGGGATATCATTAACTGTCACTGTATCAACTGTCGCCGAACTCACGGCCATATTGCGGCCTATACTTCAGTAAAGCGATCTGACCTGGTGTTTGATAGTCAGCATAGCCTGCAGTGGTACCATGACGAATCGCCAGATACATATCGCGGGTTCTGCAACCGTTGTGGTGCAAGCCTGTTTTGGGATGCCCGCAACGGCAGTGACAAGTTATCCGTGTCGGCAGGCTCGCTGGACGACAGTGGCAAACTCAAAACAATCGGGCACGTTTTCGTGGCCGAGGCGGCCAAGTACTATCAAATCGATGATGGATTACCCTGCTTCGAAAACAGTAACTGCGGTGCGCTCGAATCCGATGGGAGCAGTTGACCTGTGCCCGGGAATCGGTTAAAAGTTTTAAAGTAAAACTGATGATGCTAAGGCGGTATGAAGAAAGCAGCAAGGATGCCCGCGACATCGGAACCTGTGTTAATCAACCGAGCAATTTTGGTCAATGTTAAAGCCTGAGAAATATGATCCGCTTAAACGATCGGTAGGCCATGTGCTCGATATTATCGGGGAAGGATGGTCGATCCTGATTATACGCGAGGCTTTTCTCGGAACGCGGCGCTTCGAAGAATTTCAGGGACGCCTGGGAATTGCAAGAAACATCCTCACCGCCCGGTTGAAAAAGCTTTGTGCCAACGAGATCCTCGACCGGGTACCCGTCAAGGAAGGTGCCAAGCGCCACGAATACATACTGACCAGGAAGGGAAAAGAGATGATGCCCTTGCTGGTCGCACTAACCCAATGGGGTGATAAGTGGGTATTCGGTGAAGATAATAAACCGGTCATTTTCCTTGATCGGGAGCAGGGCCAGCCGATACCTCAAGTGCAGGTTTACTCTGCCCGGGGTGAAGCATTAAAACCACGCGACGTTATGATAAAAGCGGGCCCGGGCGCAACACCTGAAGCAAGGGAGCGCATCGAAGAACTGAATAAAGATGAGTGATTCCGATCCCAAGCCACTCGAGTGCCCTGTCGGCGAAGCCAGCTGCGAATGGCTGGATGAAATCGAAAGGCTGCGTAACCAGATAGAGGAACTATCCGAACTGGTGTCTACCGATGCCTTGACCGGGTTGTTTAACTTTCGCCACTTCAAAACCATATTGCAGGCCGAAATGGATCGCTCCAAGCGCAGCGGGATTCCAACCAGCCTGGTGTTAGTCGATCTTGATCACTTCAAGGCGGTTAACGATACCTATGGCCATGAAATTGGAAACCGCGCGCTGAAGCATGTTGCATCAATTCTCACCGGCGATGTGCGCACCACGGACATCGTTTGCCGTTATGGCGGTGAAGAGTTTGCAGTGATTTTCCCCGAGACACATCTCAATCTCGCGGTAAAGGTTGCCGACCGCATTCGCCAACATGTTAGCGAGAGTCCGCTACCAATTGATGATGGCGAAATCAGGCTGACCGCCAGCATGGGTGCAAGTGTATACATGAAAACCAGCATTCTTGATCTCGTTGATTTTGTCGATTCGGTGGACAAGTATCTCTATGAAGCAAAGCAATCGGGTCGAAATTGTATCTGCCATATCGACTACACCGAATTGCGCAAGGTCACCGAGGTCGGCTATGACGAGCGCGCCATGCTCTTCGGCAAAGACTAACTGCACCAACATCCTTGAATCCCCTGAAAACAGCCTTCTTACGGCGCGGTCACCGGTATTGTCTCGCGGGATCGCCGTAAATACGTCCGTGTAGGCTCGCGTGCGACATCTCTGTCGCACAGCGTCCCGCGAGACAATACCGGCGCCCACGCCTCAAGATCTCTGCCAATCCGGGGATAAAGCCTGCAAAAGTGTAGCGCGGCAGGGATGCCGTGGTCCGACACATCGGGCGACAAGCGATTCCATGGATGGACCAACTGGCGCTTGCGCCAGTTGGGAGCGCCTTTTGCAGGCTTTATCCCCGGATTGGCATGGGCGGTATTGCAAACGTTTGCGCTGATTGAAGTTTGCTCTTGAAAGCCCTCGATCAGAGTTGAGGCGACTAGGGGGACTCGGTGTTGTAGCGCTCGATGGAGTCGAGGATTTCGCGCCTGGCTTCGTCGGTATCGACCCAGCCGTCGATTTCAACCCACTTACCGGATTCGAGGTCCTTGTAGTGGTCGAAGAAATGCGCGATCGAATCAAGCAACGACCTTGGCAGGTCATGCACGCTGCTCATATTCGAATACAGGTTCGACAGCTTGTCGATGGGTACCGCAATGATTTTAGAGTCCTTGCCGGCTTCGTCGGTCATGCAGAGCATGCCCAACGGCCTGACGCGAATAACCGAACCACTGATGACCGGGATCGGGGTTACCACGAGAACGTCGACCGGGTCGCCGTCCTCGGATAGCGTTTGCGGAATGTACCCGTAATTGCAGGGATAGTGCATCGACGTACCCATGAAACGATCAACAAACATGGCACCGGTATCTTTATCGACTTCATACTTGACCGGATCGCTATGCGACGGTATTTCGATGATGACGTTGACGTCATCGGGCACGTTGCTGCCGCTGCTAACCCGGTCCAGTATCATGTTTTTGTTATCTGGTGATAAGGCATGAAATTATAACCAACCGTGCATGTTATGACATCCGGGTCTGCCATCTATTGCAATAACCTGCGCATTTTACTGAAGATCGAAAGCACCGAGTTTTTTATCGACCAGCTGGTTTTGCAATACGACGTAGCGTGGCATCCCGCGTTCGTCGTAATCGGGGTATGCTTCACCCTGAATCAGGGGATAGAGATAGTCGCGACATTTCCGGGTTATTCCAAAACCGTCCTCGGTGATGAAATCGAGGGGCATTGTTTTTTCAACATTAGCTACATCGGCCAGTGCCGCGCTGCCGACCTGCCATTGGTACGGGTCGTTCGAAATCCGTTCGATCGTCGGCATGATCGCATTTTTGCCCGCCAGCGCCATTTCCACACCAGCCTGACCTAATGCATAAGCCTGTTCCAGATCGCTGGTCGAAGCGATATGGCGCGCGGCGCGCTGCAGGTAATCGGCCACCGCCCAATGGAACTTGTAACCCAGTGCCTCCTTGACAATATTGGCAACGACCGGGGCCACGCCGCCAAGCTGCGCATGTCCGAAAGCGTCGCGGGTACCCTGTTCGGCGAGAAAACTGCCGTCGGCATTACGCGCACCTTCCGAGACCACGACCGTGCAATAACCATGGGTTTCTACTTTTTCCTGTACCGCCTGAACAAACCTGTCGTGATCGAAATCCACCTCGGGAAACAGCACCAGTACCGGTATATCGTAATCTTCGATCAATCCGCCTGCGGCCGCGATCCAACCGGCGTGACGTCCCATGACCTCCAGGATAAATACCTTGGTTGATGTTTTAGCCATCGATCTCACGTCAAATGAAGCCTCCAGGGCCGAAATCGCGATGTACTTGGCGACGGAGCCAAATCCCGGGCAATTGTCGGTGATCGGCAGATCGTTATCCACGGTTTTGGGTATATGGATTGCCTGTACCGGAAAGCCCATGGTTTCGGATAGCTGCGACACCTTGAAACAGGTGTCAGCCGAGTCACCGCCGCCATTGTAAAAGAAATAGCCGATATCGTGCGCCCTGAACACTTCGATCAGGCGTTCGTATTCGCGTCTATTTTCTTCGAGGCTTTTGAGCTTGAAACGGCAAGAACCGAACGCGCCCGAGGGTGTTTTTTTGAGCGCTGCTATATCGGCATCGGATTCGCGCGAGGTGTCGATGAGTTCTTCACTCAACGCGCCAATGATTCCGTTACGGCCGGCAAATACGGTACCGATTTTATCGTTGTGCTGGCGACAGGTTTCGATGACGCCACAGGCACTGGCGTTGATTACCGACGTAACACCGCCGGACTGTGCGTAAAATGCGTTCTTGGCACTCATGTTATTATTTCCACCTGATTCTGGTTTTGCTCTCTTTCCGCGCGGGAGTTCGATGAATCCAACACCGCGGATCAATTACGATAACTGCAGAATACTGCAAAAATCCTTAAAAAACATTTATCCTGAGGGGATATAAAAAGGGTAGTGCGAGCACTACCCTTTAATCCGGTAACTGTGTGATATCGGGTCAGCCCAGAAGCGGTGCAATAACCAGGCTGACGATTGCCATGACGTTGATGAGGATGTTCATTGAAGGTCCTGACGTGTCTTTGAAGGGGTCTCCAACGGTGTCCCCGACCACAGCCGCGGCGTGGGTATCGGTACCCTTGCCACCCAGATTACCCTTTTCGATAAACTTCTTGGCGTTGTCCCAGGCACCGCCGGCATTCGCCATCATCAGCGCCATCAAGACGCAGCTCAACAAGCCACCCGCAAGCATGCCACCCAACGCTTCGGCGCCAATGGTGAAACCTACCAGCGGCGGGGCGCTCACCGCGATAACACCGGGAACAATCATCTTTTTAAGTGCCGCAGTAGTCGCGATATCGACACATTGCGCGGTGTCGGGCTCGGCCTTGCCTTCGAGCAAGCCATCGATCTCTTTGAATTGACGGCGGATCTCCTTGATCATTTCGAAGGCTGCGTCACCGACTGCGGTCATCGTCAGTGAGGCAATGATGAAAGGAATGACCCCACCGATAAACAGACCGATCAAGACTTCCGGATTATTCAGCACGAGCTCGAAATTCTCGACATTGACCGACACGGTTTCGATGTAAGCGGTGATAATTGCAAGCGCCGCCAGCGCCGCTGCCCCGATCGCGAATCCCTTGCCGATCGCGGCCGTAGTATTACCCAGTTCATCTAACGAATCGGTTATCTTGCGCGTGTCTTCACCAAGACCCGCCATCTCGGCAATGCCGCCTGCGTTGTCGGCGACCGGACCATAAGCATCAATTGCCATAGTGATCCCGACCGTGGCGAGCATACCGACCGCCGCGATCCCGACGCCGTAAAGACCTGAAAACTCGCTGGCGACCCAGATAATGCCGCAAATCGTCAGTATCGGAACCGCTACCGACTGCATGCCTACTGCAAGGCCACTGATCATTACGGTCGCGGCTCCGGTTTCCCCGGACTTTGCGATATGTTCTACCGGTTTGCCGGCGGTATAGTACTCGGTGACCAGGCCGATGATAATGCCGCCCACCGCACCGGCCAGCACGGCAACCCAGATTCCACTGCTGAGGTCCAGCATTAATATCAGAAAGTAGGCCAGGACGATAAACAGTATCGAAGATCCCATGGTACCCATGCGCAAGGCTTTCTCGGGCGACTTTCCGGAATTGATCTTGACGATCATTATGCCGCCGATTGAGCACAACAGTCCCAGCGAAGCCAACGCCAGCGGTAAATTCATCATCGCTGCCTGGCCACCCAATTTTGCGGCTACGCTAACCGTCAAGGTTGACGCAATCGCGATGGACGCGATCATCGAATTGCAGTAAGACTCGAAGATATCGGAACCCATGCCGGCGACATCGCCAACGTTATCGCCGACGTTGTCGGCTATAACACCCGGATTACGCGGATCGTCTTCCGGGATTCCGGCTTCGATCTTGCCCACCAGGTCGGCACCGACATCGGCGCTCTTGGTGAAAATACCGCCACCAACACGTGAGAACAGTGCGACCACGGATGCGCCCATGGCAAAACCATGGATGGCGTGGATTGATTCGAGATCACCCGAAAACATAAAGAATACGATGCCAAGGCCAAGTAAGCCCAGCGATGCGACGGCAAGACCCATGATCGAGCCGCCGAAGAAGGCGACGGTCAGAGCCGCGGCGGCGCCCTCGTTGTGCGCTGCCGTGGTGGTTCTCACATTAGCGCGGGTTGCGGTGTTCATGCCGATGAAACCAGCCGTACCCGAAGCCAGTGCACCGAGCAGAAAACAAAATGCCGTTTTCCAGCCGAGGAAGATCCACAACAGGACGATTAATACTGCGGCAAATATCACCAGCATCTTGTATTCACGTTTCATGAATACCATGGCGCCGAGGTGGATTTGATTGCCGATATCTACGACCTTGCCTTCGCCTTCAGGATGTTTCTTGACGGCGGCATAGATCATCGCGGCCGCGACCAGACCAAAGGCGCCGAAAAGCGGCGGCAACAGGTTAGCTAACTCCATACGGTTTCCCCAAATTTCGTATTTATTTTTAGAGATTACCGCCCCGATATATAACGGTACGGTAAAAAAACGCGTGAATGATATCGGTTTTTATCCACATAATGAAACTTCTTTACATATTTCCGCCGCTTTTTTTGTTATTTTTCTGCTATTGTCGACACATCCACCAATGATCCGCAGTCCCAAAGGTTAAATCCGTTTCAATGTCGAAGCGAGAGCAGTTAAAAGACGATTACCTTGAAAGCCGTTTGATTCGACGCCGCCTGGTGTTGTCGGCGATTTTTATCGTGATTTTACTAAGCCTGGTACTGGGAAGGTTATACGTACTGCAGATCGTCGAGCATGAGCACTTTTCGACCCTTTCAGACAGTAATCGCGTTCGCATCAAGGCATTGCCGCCGACGCGAGGCTTGATTTTTGATCGCCATGGCGTGGTCATGGCCAATAACCTGCCTGCCTATCGGCTCGAGATCATCCGTGAGCAGGTAGAAGACCTGGATAGCACGTTACAGCAGTTGAAACAGTATGTTGAGTACAGCGACCAGGACCTGAAACGATTCAAACAGTCTTTAAAACGCCGCCGACCCTTCGAGAGTATCCCACTACGCTTGAATCTTAAAGACGAAGAGGTGGCCAGGTTGGCGGTTAATCTGCACCGCTTCGAAGGGGTTGAGATCAATGCCCGCCTGACCCGTCATTACCCGCAAGGTGAACATGCCGTGCATGCGCTTGGATATGTTGGTCGTATCGACGAAAGAGATCTGGCCGAAGTTGATGGAATCGATTATGCCGGTACCACGCATATCGGCAAGCTTGGCTTGGAAAAATTCTACGAACATGAGCTGCACGGTTCAGTCGGAGTGCAACATGTCGAGGTTAATGCCAATGGCCGCACCCTGCGCGTGTTGGACGAAACTCCGCCGCTCCAGGGTAACAACCTGCACCTGACCATTGACTCCGGCTTGCAGAAGGTCGCCGAGGAGGCTTTCGGGGACCAAACGGGTGCGGTGGTTGCAATCGACCCGAACAATGGCGAGATTCTCGCGCTGGTGTCGATGCCGGTTTTCGATCCCAATCTGTTCGTCAACGGTATCAGTTTCAGCAAGTACAATGAATTGCGCGATTCACATCGACGCCCCCTGTTTAACCGTGCGCTTTCGGGGCAATACCCTCCGGGATCCACGACCAAGCCTTTCTATGGATTAGCAGGGCTTGAATCGGCGCTCGCGAAAAAGGAAGAAGAAACCTATTGCATTGGATTCTATAAGCTTCCCAACGAAGAGCGCAGGTATCGTGACTGGAAAAAGCAGGGGCACGGTCTTATGAATCTGACCGATGCGATTACCCAGTCCTGCGATGTCTATTTCTATGATCTCGCCTTTCGGCTCGGAATAGATCGCATGTCTTCATTCCTGGGCGAGTTCGGATTCGGGATTAAAACGGGCGTGGACAGTACCGGGGAACGTAATGGCATATTACCGTCAAGAGAATGGAAAAGGGGCCATGACGGTATGCCCTGGTTTCCGGGTGAGACCCTGATTACCGGCATTGGCCAGGGGTATCTGCTGGTGACGCCGCTTCAGCTCGCTAATTCCATCGCCGCTTTTTCTGTCAGGGGAACCCGGTATCAACCTCACCTGGTCAGGTCGGTTGAAAAGGTTCCAGAATACAATCGCGTCGAAATTGCGAACCGCGTGGTGGGTCAATACGAGCTAAAAAGGGGGCACAACTGGGAGCATATTCACAAGGCCATGATCAACGTTGTGCATGGATTGCGCGGAACAGCCCACGGCATCGGCCAGGGCATTGAGTACAAGGTGGCCGGGAAAACCGGTACCGCACAGGTGTTTGAAGTGGCGCAGGACGAAGAATACGACGAGGAAACCGTGCTTGAAAAACTGCGTGATCATGCGCTGTTCATCAGTTATGCACCCGCGGATAATCCACAGATTGCCGTCGCCGTGATTGTCGAGAATGGCGGTCACGGCAGCTCGGTGGCTGCCCCGATAGCGCGACGTATCATGGACGCCTACCTGTTGGAGAAGTTATGAACCAGGCACTGGATTCCGACACGACTTCGATAACGCGGCGTGTGCTGGACGCGCTGAGGCTGGATCCTATATTGCTGTCGTTGCTGGTTATTCTGGCCCTGTTCGGCAGCATGGTGTTGTATAGCGCCAGTGGATCCGACCATGCCGTCGTGATTCGTCAAATGACCCGGATCGTGGTCGCACTTTTACTACTGCTGGCTGTTGCGAATATACCGCTGCGAATGATTCGAAAGATTTCGATCTGGTTATACGTCGCGGGTGTTGCGATGTTGCTCGCCGTCATGTTCTATGGCGAAGTAGGCAAGGGCGCGCAGCGCTGGCTGGACCTCGGTTTAATTCGCTTTCAACCCTCGGAGATCCTGAAGCTTGCGGTACCCATGATCGTTGCGACCTATCTGGCCAATCGAGTCCTGCCGGTTGGTTTGAAGGAGCTCGTGGTTTCGTCGATACTGGTATTAATTCCGGTGATACTGATAGCGAGGCAACCCGATCTCGGAACTGCTATCCTGGTTGCCAGCGCCGGTTTTTTCGTACTGTTTCTTGCCGGCGTTCGTTGGAAGGTCATGATCAGCCTGGGCGTATTGTTTTCATTGATGGCGCCCCTGCTGTGGAAGTTTGCATTACGCGACTACCAGCGGGATCGGATTGTTACCCTGCTGGATCCCGAGAGCGATCCCCTCGGATCGGGTTATCATATTATTCAGTCAAAGATTGCGATTGGCTCGGGTGGTGTTTATGGTAAGGGTTGGTTAAATGGCACACAGTCACAACTGGACTTCATTCCAGAGCGTTCCACCGACTTTATTTTTTCGGTATTTGGTGAAGAGTTTGGATTCTTTGGCAGCATTGTCCTGATATTGATCTATGTGGCAATTATCTTCCGTGGGCTTTATATTGCGGCGAATTCCACGGAGAATTTCGGACGACTGCTCGCTGGTGCACTGAGCCTGACATTTTTTGTTTACCTGTTCGTAAATACAGGTATGGTAGCCGGCATGCTGCCCGTGGTGGGGGTGCCGTTACCGTTGATCAGCTACGGTGGTACTTCGATGGTGACTCTGATGATGGGCTTTGGTTTAATTATGTCAATTCGATCGGCAAAGCGATTCCTGGTTTGATGAAAAAAATACTAATTATCATCGTTTTATTTGTGACTCCCGCGGTGTCAGCGCTCGAAATACCGGGTGGTGATTACCGCGATCGGGACGACGTAGTTGCCTTTGTCAAACGTATCGCCGCGGAAACCAGCTATAGCGAACAGGAACTTGTGGATTTGTTTGCCCAGGTAAAGAAGCAGTCCCATTTGTTTGAAAAACTGGATCGGCCCGCAGAAAAGGAACTCGAGTGGTATCAGTACCGCGGTATTTTCGTCAAGGACAAACGTATCGAACAGGGTGCCAAATTCTGGCTCGAGCATCGCGAACTTCTTGCCGAGGTCAGTGAAAAAACCGGGGTACCCGCAGAGATAATCGTTGCGATTATTGGTGTGGAAACTTTTTATGGTACCTATAAGGGAAAAGATCCCGTGTTCGACAGCCTGGTTACGCTGGCATTTGACTATCCTCGGCGGGCCTCGTTTTTCATTCGCGAACTGGAGGAGTTTCTGTTGCTTTCCAAGGAGCAGGGGTTTAACGCGCGCGCGCTGCGAGGATCCTATGCCGGTGCGATGGGTGTGCCGCAATTCATTGCTTCGAGCTATCGTAACTACGCGATCGATTTTGACGAGGATGGACAGACCAATTTGTTTGACAGCATTCCTGATATAGCTGGCAGTATTGCAAACTATTTTGTCAGACACGGATGGCAGCGTGATGGACGCGTCGCACGGCCGCTTGTAGTCAGCGCAAACAATACCGTAGATAGCCTCGAGCCCGGTGTGAAAACTGACTACAAGTGGGCACAGTTAAAACAGAGCGGCCTGACGTCTACATTCGATATCACCGAGGAGACACCGGTAGCCCTGGTCAGGCTGCAACAAAAAGATCGCCCGGAATACTGGGCAGGATTCCAGAATTTTTATGTCATAACGCGTTACAATCATAGCGAACTATACGCGATGGCCGTATACCAACTCGCCAAACTTATCAGTCGGGAGTTTAAAAAGTTGATATGACGCGATTTCTCGTTTTTCTGTTACCGGTAATTTTTACGCTTGGCGCCTGTACCTTCGGGGTGCCGATCAGCAATCAGGCGGGCGTGCAGGACTCCGGGGTTCCGAAAACAACCCGGTCGGAGCAGGGAAACCCGTCATCCTACGTTGTTTTTGGCAAACGCTACCGTGTGCTCGATAGCGCCGATGGCTTCAGGCAGCGTGGTGTCGCCTCCTGGTATGGGACCAAGTTTCATGGTCGTCCGACCTCCAGCGGCGAAGTCTATAACATGCATGCCATGACGGCGGCACACAAGACGCTGCCAATACCGGTTTATGTGCATGTCAAAAACCTGGATAACGGTCGCTCGATTGTCGTTCGGGTTAATGACAGGGGCCCGTTTATCGATGGTCGAATAATCGACCTGTCCTACGCGGCGGCGAAAAAGCTGGGTGTCGACGGACCCGGTACCGCCCATGTCGAGATAAGCGCGCTGGCTCCCGGCGAAAGTAAACCCACCAGCATAGTACGCAGTATCCCGTTGACCGATGAAGCGGATACGAATATCCCCTTATACGTTCAAATGGGTTCTTTCGCTAATCCCGTGAACGCAAATAACCTGGTTCGGAATCTGATAGATGCTAACGAATCCACGGCGCAAGTGTCACGCCAGCAGACCAATAGCGGGCTCTTTTATCGGGTCCGGGTTGGACCCCTGTACGACATCGACGAGGCAAATGCAATCGTCAGACGTCTCAAGATAAAGGGTTTTCAAACCGCTCGCATCGTAGTGGCGGACGCTTCCGAATAAACCTTGTGAGCAATGTCAGCGATCGATACAATCGCGTCTCGTTACAAGCCTGTTGTAAATACTAAGCTAATATGAAAATCGTCACGCTCTTGTTATCTGTTATTGCGTCGCTCTATTCCGCGTCAGGCTGGGCCGTCGCAAAACCCATACCGGATCCCCCGGCAATCAATGCGACAAGCTATATCCTGATCGATTTTGAATCGGGTAGAGTGCTGGCGGAGAATAATCCGGACGAACATATTGAGCCGGCCAGCATTACCAAGTTGATGACGGCTTACCTGGTAGACAAGGCTATCGCCGATGGCGACATCTCCCTGGACGACATGGTTACCATCAGCGAGAAGGCCTGGCGTATGAAAGGGTCCAAAATGTTTGTAGAGGTGGGCAAGCAGGTATCGGTTGAAGACTTGCTTAAAGGATTGATCATACAGTCAGGCAATGATGCCAGCGTGGCACTGGCCGAACATGTTGCCGGCTCGGAATCGGCCTTCGCAGGTTACATGAATCACCAGGCACAGTTACTTGGAATGACCAACAGCAATTTTGTTAACTCGACCGGATGGCCGCATAAAGATCATTACAGCAGTGCGCGCGATATCGCGGTATTAACCCAGACGGTTATCCGGGAGTTTCCGGAATCTTACCGGTTTTATAAAGAACGCGAGTTCACCTTCAATGAAATAAGGCAGTTTAATCGAAATCGACTGCTGTGGCGTGATGAAACGATAGACGGGGTGAAGACCGGCCATACCGAGGCAGCCGGGTTTTGCCTGGTGGCTTCGGCCGAGCGTGAAGAAATGCGGCTGATCTCCGTGGTGCTGGGTGCCGAATCGGACAAGGCGCGGACACAAAGCAGCCAGTCGCTTTTGAATTACGGCTTCCGGTATTTCGAAACGCATCAACTATATCGTGCCGAAGAGGTGCTTAAGACAGCGAGAGTCTGGTACGGGGAGCAGGAGCAGGTCAGCATGGGCGTGGGTAGGGATATCCATATAACGATTCCGCGGGGACGTTACGGGGATCTCGATGCTGCGATGGAAATCGACCGCGAAATTTCAGCACCTATTGCTCAAGGACAGCAACTCGGCCAGGTCAGCATAAAACTCGATGATGAACTGGTTCTGTCGGAGAACATCGTCGCGATGCAGAATGTGGCAGCAGGCAGTTTCTTTGTCAGGGCGCTGGACAGCATCAAGTTAATGTTCCGCTGATGAGCCGAGACCCGGGCGCCGGCGAATCTGCGCTGGCACTAATCGATTACCCCAGTCGGTTTCCACTCAAGGTGTTTGGCAAGCAAACCGATGATTTTGAAACTATTGTGCTGGCGTTGATCAGGTCAAAATGCCCCCAGGCAGAGCATATCGAAGTTCGTCGACGTGTCAGCAAAGGCGGGAAGTACCAGGCATTGACGCTCACTTTCACCGTTTATAGCCAACAACAGTTGGAACAGATATACCAGGACCTGTATGACTGCGAAGCGGTCGTAATGTCACTTTAGGATACAGCGCGGCGGTTGTATTTGCAGCGCCATGACTCGATTTCTTTCAAAATGCTGAATGACTCTCGTGTACACTCAAGGGTGTGGATTCTTGTCAAACTTGTTCGCTGCAGGTGACGATCTTGCCAAAGCCTATCGCAGTCAAGTACCTGGGCAGGTCTGATTACCAGAGGACCTGGGATTCGATGAGGGAGTTCACCAATCGGCGAAATCCGGAAACCCCTGATGAACTCTGGATCGTCGAGCATGCCCCGGTTTTCACCCAGGGTTTGAACGGGCGTGCCGAACACCTGCTGAATCCCGGTGATATTCCGGTTGTGCAGGTTGATCGGGGTGGCCAGATTACCTACCACGGACCGGGACAGTTGGTGCTTTACTGCCTGCTCGATATCACGCGGCTCGGCCTCGGCGTTAAAGGGCTGGTCGCCAGGATCGAAAAATCTGTCATTGATTTACTCGAGCATTACCAGTTAGCGTCACACACTCGCAAAGGAGCGCCGGGTGTTTATGTTGGTAAAGCCAAGATTGCCGCGCTTGGATTGCGCATACGAAAAGGATGTTGTTATCATGGCCTGAGTTTAAACGTGGATATGGATCTCGAGCCGTTTGCACGGATCAATCCCTGTGGATACTCGGGCCTTGCGGTCACGCAATTGAGTGACCTGGGTGTCACCGATGGGGTCGAGCAGGTGGGCCAAACACTGGCCGGCATACTTATTGGGAATTTAAGTGAAAAAGAACCAGGTTATTCAGGGCGTTAAGCTCAAGGGTGCCGACAAGGTGGCTCGTATACCGATCAAGGTTGTACCGTCCAGAACGGTGCAGCGTAAGCCGCCGTGGATACGTGCCAAGGCACCCACCGGGGACCGGGTCAGGCAGCTTAAAGCGCGCTTGCGCGAGAACAGCCTGTTTACGGTGTGCGAAGAGGCATCCTGTCCCAATCTCGGCGAGTGTTTTTCCAAGGGTACCGCCACTTTTATGATCATGGGTGATATCTGTACCCGGCGTTGCCCGTTCTGCGATGTCGGTCATGGCCGGCCGAATCCGCTGGATCGGGATGAACCGGCAAACCTGGCTCGGACGATTTGCGACATGGGACTGCGCTATGTCGTCATCACGTCGGTCGACCGGGATGATTTACGCGATGGGGGTGCGCAGCATTTCGTCGATTGCATTCATGAAACGCGCAAGCTGAATCCCGAAATCAAGATTGAGATTTTAACCCCGGACTTCCGTGGCCGCATGGATGTTGCCCTCGAAATTATGACTCAGGCGCCGCCAGACGTGTTCAATCACAACCTCGAATCGGTGCCCTCGCTGTATCGCAAAATTCGTCCGGGATCCGATTACGAGTGGTCGCTGGACCTGCTGCAAAAGTTCAAGCAACTGCACGCGCAGGTACCAACCAAGTCCGGGTTGATGCTTGGCCTCGGTGAAGAGATTGACGAGGTCAAGCAGGTCTTGCGCGATCTGCGCGCACATGACGTGAACATGCTGACCCTGGGTCAGTATCTGCAGCCCAGCCTGGATCATCTCGCCGTGGAACGCTTCGTCACACCGCAAGAGTTCGACGAGCTTGGTGCCTATGCCGAATCGATCGGCTTCGAGCAGGTCGCCAGCGGCCCGATGGTGCGCTCCTCCTACCACGCCGACCTGCAGGCCGAATCCGTCCTCAACGCTTAATTCTTTAGCTTCGAAACGCCACCTCGGGGAGAAGCTCACAAAAGACGCTGCCAACCGGCGCAAGCGCCGGTTGGTCCATCCATGGAATCGCTTGGAGCGCGGCGTCCCTGCCGCGCTACACTTTTGTGAGCTTCTCCCCGGGGTGGCCTGCAAATTTATAGACCCGTAATATTAGTCGTCCGATGTCCAAGAAAATTACTAAGTGATAGAAACAATGCGGAAGGCAACCGCAGAAGCCCCTCGCAACGTAAAGGCTGGGTGCCGAAAACGCATCGAATTTAAAGGGTCAGGCCGCATGGATGCGGCCTGTGGCGAGTCGAGACACGGATGTCGAGTCTCGCCTTGCCGTTTAAATTCGATGCGTTTTCGGGAAGCCGTAGGCCACCCAGCCAGTTGCGAGGGGCTTCTGCGGTTGCCGTTTATTGGAAAGCTCGTGCGCGGGACGATCGTTGATTATTGGTCGTAGATGGTGGCGATGGGCTGGCGCTTGTGGGCGGTGGTCAGGAAGATGTGGATGAGGCGATGCTCGGCGACGGGATCGATTTTTTTACCCTCGAGGAAATCGTCGATCTGGTCGTAGCTCAAGCCGAGAGCCTCCTCATCGGGCTTGGACGGTGCAAGTGACTCGAGATCCGCGGTCGGGATCTTGGTGATGATTTGTTCGGGTGCGCCGAGTTCCGCAGCCAGCTGTCGCACCTGGCGCTTGTTGAGCCCAAACAATGGCACCATGTCGCAGGCACCATCACCGTACTTGGTATAGAAACCAGTTACGTTTTCGGCGGAGTGATCTGTACCGAGCACCAGTCCTTCGAGCAGGCCGGCGATTTCATATTGCGCGATCATGCGCATGCGCGCCTTGACGTTACCCTTGACGAAGTCCTGCTTGGCAGATGTTTGGTCCGCCAATCCTTGTTCGGCCAGGGCCTCCAGGATTGACGCGTGGATAGCGTCGGTGCCGGGCTGGATGTTGACCGTTACGCTATGACTGGGCTTAAGGAAGTCAAGTGCCAGCTGTGCGTCGGTTTCGTCGGCCTGGGTTGCATAAGGCAGGCGAACCGCGATGAATCGATATTGGGCGTTATCCTGGTTGAGTTCGTCAATCGCAATTTGTGCCAGGCGGCCACAGGTGCAGGAATCGACACCGCCACTGATTCCCAGCACCAGTGTTTTATGGCCACTGAGTTCTAGTTGGTATTTGATAAAATCGACCCGTCGTCGGATTTCAAATTGGACATCGATTTCAGGCAGTACCTGCATTTCAGCAACAATGTCAGCTTGGTTCATCGTTTTTGCTAAAAAGGTATTGGATGGAGACGGTATACAGACTGGATATCTTCCAGCACTTCTTCACCGAGTTCAAGCTCGGCAGCCCCCAGATTTACACCCAGTTGGTCGATACTGGTAGCGCCGATAATACTTGATGTCACGAAAGGTCGCTGGTTGCAGAAGGCAATTGCCATCTGCGCGGGATCGATGCCGTGTTTTCGGGCAATCGAAACATAGACATCGACGACTGTCCAGGTATTGTCATTAACGCGACCATACATATCGGGAGTGATTGTCATGCGCGAGCCTTTCGGCCTGATGCCTTTTTGGTATTTTCCAGTCAGCATGCCACAGGCCAGCGGTGAATAGGGTAAAAGTCCGACTTTTTCGTGATGTGAAAGCTCCGCCAGATCGAGGTCATGGGTGCGATACATCAGGCTATATTCGTTTTGCAGCGAAACAACGCGCGGGAAACCATTGGCATCTGCGATTTTTAGAAATTGACAGGTTCCCCAGCAGGTCTCGTTGGAAAGACCTATGGTACGCACCTTACCTGTGGCGACCAGCTCCCCCAGGTATTCCAGGGTCGTAAAAATGTGATCCAGGGTTTCCTGACTATCCTGCTTGGTTGGATCAAAGCGCCAATTCTGGCGGAAGTGATAGTGACCTCGATTTGGCCAGTGTAATTGATACAGGTCGATGTAGTCGGTTTGCAATCGTCTCAGGCTGCCCTCGATGCTGACGCGTATTTTCTGCGGGCTTATTGCAATACCATCCTGGACGTCGGCGTTCCCTTTTCCCGCTACCTTGCTCGCCAGAATGACCCGGTCGCGTTTTCCCGAGGCCTGCAACCAGTTTCCGATTATTTCTTCGGTTTTGCCCGTCGTTTTCGCAGTCATGGGAATCGCCGGGTACAGTTCCGCGGTATCAATGAAATTAACGCCGTGATCGAGCGCGTAATCAATCTGGGCATGCCCGTCGGCTTCAGTATTTTGTGTGCCCCAGGTCATCGAGCCCAGGCAAATCTCGCTGACGTGGATATCGCTGTGACCGAGTTGCCGGTACTCCATCAGGAATCCTGGTTGTAGTTTAAATCGATTATTCTCTGGGTATCACGTGCGAGTTCGTCGAGTTCAAGTGCCTGGTAAGCCTTGAGCTGTAGCTCGAGGGTTGATTTGATCACGCTTGCGCCCTGGTAGTTTTGCAGAATAAATCTGGTTCGGTTGGCAACAGCAACCCATGCATCTCGCGTCGCGTAGTAGCTGGCAACCCGAAAATCGGCTCTGGCTAGCTCGTTGCGCAGAAAAATCATGCGCCGACCCGAATCTTCCGCGTATATGCTATCGGGAAAGCGTTGCACCAGGAGCCTGAAATCATTGTATGCAGTCAGCAAGAGGCTCTTGTCGAATTCCGACAGGTCACGCTCGGACAGTACATCGAGGATCGTGCCACCGCGTTCGAAATTGACGAGTCCTTTAAGATAATAGGCATAATCAACGGCCGGGTTACGCGGATGCAGCTTGATAAAGCGATCAATCGCGGTGATCGCGGAATCTGGCTCATTGAATTTATAGTAGGCGTAAGCGACGTCGATTTGCGCCTGGGTTGCGTGCTTACCAAATGGATATCTCGATTCCAGGGTCTCGTAGTACTCGATCGAGGTCAGGTAGTTGCCTTTGTTGAGTTCCGCGCGGGCTTCAAGATAAAACCTTTCCGCGTTCCATTCCGCGGTGGGGTCTATTTCCTCTTTGGCTGTGCCACAGGCAACCAAGGATAGTGCGAGAAGGGTGTAAGTAATGAAACGCATTGAGTTAGTTTGTTAAGATCCGGGGGGCTTGTCGAGCGAAAAACGGGTAGTATAACCAGCGCATGAAATTAATTCAGCAAAGTTTCCAGATTGGAAAGCAACAGGCTGGGAACCGCCTGGACAACGCCCTGCACCGACTACTTCCCGAATACTCGCGCGCCCGGATTCAGTCCTGGATCCAGCAGGGATTTGTCTCTGTTAATGATGAACTCTGTAAATCCAGGCAAAAGGTTGTCGACGGTGACCTGGTAGACCTCGATGTTCCCGAGCAGATCAGAATCTCCGATCGGCCGCAGGCCGTCGACTTCGAAATTCTGTACCAGGATGAAGATATTATCGTGGTCAATAAACCGGCCAACCTGGTCGTGCATCCTGCTGCCGGTCATCTGGATGGGACCCTGGTTAACGGGCTACTCGCGCATGAGTCGAGGCTTGGACAATTGCCGCGTGCCGGTATTGTGCATCGACTGGATAAGGATACCACGGGGGTCATGGTGGTTGCCCGCAACCTGACGGCGCATAGTTGGCTGATCGAGCAACTGCAACAGCGCCTGATAAAGCGTGAATACGTGGCCATTGCCCAGGGCGTTGTAACTGCAGGTCGAAGTATCGACGCCAGCATCGGTCGCCACCCTCAGAACCGCAAAAAAATGTCGGTACAGGCGGGCGGCAAGCCAGCGATCACGCATTTTCAGGTTGCGCGCAAGTTTAATCACTACAGCTTGATAAAAATACAGCTCGAAACCGGACGTACTCACCAGATTCGGGTCCATATGGCATATATCAACTATCCGTTACTCGGAGACCGCGTGTATGGAGGTCGGCAGCGCATCCCGGCCGGTATCCACGAGGCCTTGCGGCCCGTGATCCGGGACTTTAGCCGACAGGCCCTGCACGCTGAACGGCTGAGTTTCGAGCATCCGCGCAGCCACGAGCCGGTCAGCTTCGAGGCGCCCTTGCCGGGGGATTTCGAAAACTTGCTGGAGTCACTGATTCAGTATGATTAAATTGATAGAGCCGGGCTGGAGTGCACCTGCCACTGTCCGCGCCGTTACCACGACGCGTGCCGGTGGTTTCAGTCTGACTCCTTTTGACAGTCTCAACCTGGCACTGCATGTGGGTGACAATCCCGATCATGTTGCGCAAAATCGCGTGTTGCTGCAGCAGGTGCTGGACCTTCCGGCCGAACCCTGCTGGATTAACCAGACCCATGGCATTCATGCCGTTACACTGGAGCAGGGCGGCAGCCGAGACGCCGATGCCGCGATCACGCGCCAGCCTGGAACCGTCGCAGTAGTGATGACGGCAGATTGCCTGCCGATCCTGGTTTGTAATCGTGATGGCACCGAGGTTGCCGCGATACATGCCGGTTGGCGTGGCCTGCGGGCAGGAGTGATTCAGGCGACGCTTGCGAGCATGGCGTCCGTGAATGAGCAGCTGTTGGCCTGGATAGGACCGGGTATTTCGCAGGACAATTTTGAAGTGGGTGAAGAAGTTCGCACGGCGTTTGTCGATTCGATAGCTCGTGCGGAAGGCTTTTTTCACGCAAATCGTGCGGGGCACTGGCTATGTGACCTCGCAGGTCTCGCCGAGTCTGTATTGCTGGCTCAGGGTGTCAGCGAGGTTTGTCGTGATCCCGGTTGCACCTACCGTGACGCCGATCGATTTTTTTCGTACCGTCGAAATACGACTACCGGCCGCCTCGCATCTTTGATATGGATCACATAATCAGTGCGGCGCCGGGGTTGAAAAACAGGTTGTTAATCTTATTTAACCCCAATGTTTATAATGTTTAGAGGACTGAATCAATGCGTATGGATCGCTTGACCAGTAAATTTCAGGAAGCCCTGTCTGATGCACAGTCGATCGCTGTCGGTCGCGACCACCAGTTTATAGAGCCAGTGCACCTGATGATCGCTTTGCTCGATCAGCAGGGTGGATCGGTGCGTCCGATGTTCACGCATGCAGGGATTAATATTAATCTGCTGCGCTCACAACTGGGCGAGCTGCTGGAAAAGTTGCCAAGCGTTGAAGGGGCTGGTGGTGAGCTGCATATTTCAAATGCACTCGGTAAGTTGCTGAATGTCACCGACAAGCTCGCACAGGAGCGTAAAGACCAGTTTATCTCCAGCGAACTGTTCGTGCTGGCGGCGATGGAGGACAAAGGACCATTAAGCGACCTGTTAAAATCTGCGGGCGCCAGCAAGCAGGCGCTGGCCGCGGCAGTGGATGCGATTCGGGGAGGCCAGTCGGTAAACGACGCCAATGCCGAGGATCAGCGCATGGCCCTCGAAAAATACACCATCGATCTAACCGAGCGCGCCGAGCAGGGTAAGCTCGACCCGGTTATCGGGCGTGACGAGGAAATTAGACGTGCGATCCAGGTTTTACAGCGTCGCACCAAGAATAACCCGGTCCTGATTGGTGAGCCTGGCGTAGGCAAAACCGCAATCGTCGAGGGACTCGCGCAGCGCATTATTAACGGCGAAGTCCCCGAGGGGCTCAAGCACAAGCGCGTGCTTTCGCTGGACATGGGGTCCCTGATAGCGGGCGCCAAGTTTCGCGGTGAGTTTGAAGAACGCCTTAAAGCGGTACTCCATGACCTTGCCAAGCAAGAAGGCCAGATCATTCTGTTTATCGATGAGCTGCACACCATGGTTGGTGCCGGTAAGGCGGAGGGCGCGATGGATGCCGGTAACATGCTTAAACCTGCCTTGGCGCGCGGTGAATTGCATTGTATTGGCGCTACCACGCTGGATGAATACCGTCAGTACCTTGAGAAAGATGCGGCGCTTGAGCGGCGCTTCCAGAAAGTGCTGGTGCTGGAGCCGAGCGTCGAGGATACGATTGCCATACTGCGGGGGCTCAAAGAGCGCTACGAAGTTCACCATGGTGTCGATATCACCGATCCGGCGATCGTTGCGGCGGCGACACTTTCCTATCGCTATATCGCGGATCGGCAGTTACCGGACAAGGCGATTGACCTGATCGACGAGGCGGCCAGCCGAATTCGCATGGAAATAGACTCCAAGCCGGAAGACATGGATCGCCTTGAAAGACGTTTAATCCAGCTCAAGATCGAGCAGGAAGCACTGAAAAAGGAAAGTGACGCGGCGAGTGTGAAACGTCGTACGATCCTCGAGGACGAGATCGGAAAACTCGAGCGTGAATATTCCGATCTGGACGAAGTCTGGAAGGCTGAAAAGGCAGCACTGCAGGGCGCTACCCATATCAAGGAGTCGCTTGAGCGAGCCCGGCTTGATCTCGAAACCGCACAGCGGGCGGGGGATCTTGCACGCATGTCCGAGTTACAGTATGGACGTATTCCCGAGCTCGAAAAACAGCTCGATCAAGCCGTTAATGCGGAAGCGCAGGACATGAAACTGTTGATCAATAAAGTCGGTGAAGAGGAAATCGCATCGATCGTGTCGCGCTGGACCGGGATCCCGGTGGCGAAGATGCTCGGATCTGAGCGCGAGAAACTGCTTAACATGGAAACCATGTTGAGTGAACGCGTGATCGGTCAGGGAGAAGCGGTAAAGGCCGTATCGGATGCAATCAGACGATCACGCGCGGGACTGTCAGACCCGGCGCGACCGAATGGTTCGTTTCTGTTTCTCGGGCCAACCGGGGTCGGTAAAACAGAATTAACCAAGGCCCTGACCAGTTTCCTGTTCGATACCGAGGACGCCATGATCCGTATCGATATGTCGGAGTTCATGGAAAAACATAGCGTTGCACGCCTGGTGGGTGCTCCCCCCGGGTATGTCGGGTACGAAGAAGGCGGATACCTGACCGAGGCAGTGCGGCGTCGACCCTACTCGGTAATCCTGCTGGACGAGATCGAGAAAGCGCATCCGGATGTTTTCAATATTCTGTTGCAGGTACTGGATGACGGCCGGCTCACGGATGGCCAGGGACGCACGGTTGACTTTCGCAATTGCGTCATCGTCATGACCTCGAATCTCGGCTCGACCGAGATCCAGGCCATGGCGGGTGAACAGAACTATGAACAAATCAAGCAGGCCGTGATGGCGCAGGTGTCAAATCATTTCAGGCCCGAATTCATCAATCGTATCGATGAATCGGTCGTTTTCCACTCTTTAACCCGGGAGCAGATCAGGGCTATCGCGCAGATTCAGTTGCAGGCATTAGCCGAGCGTCTGAAAGAGAAGGACATGGATATTTCATTTAGCGATGCGGCACTGGATATGCTTGGTGAGCTCGGTTTCGACCCGGTATATGGTGCACGACCATTGAAGCGCGAAATTCAGCAGGCGATTGAAAACCCGATTGCGATGTCGATCCTGGCCGGAGATTTTGTGGCTGGTGAACAGATTTCGGTCGACATCGGCGACGGGCAGCAGTTCAGCTTTAGCAAACAGCGCCTGCATTAAAAACTGGTGCGTGATAAATAAGATTAAGCTAGCCTCTTTAGGCAATTTTACAGCTATAATCCTGTCGTAAAGTTAGTATTTGCGCAGATCTAAGACGAAATTATAAAAACATGGCGGTGTTAGGCTCAATTCTTTTCAAAAGAACGCTGAAACAATTTCTGGATTGTGATGATCTGGAGAGTGATAAAGGCGTTGCGCTGGTTGAAAAGCTGCGTCAATCCTCGAAGGATTCGCTGGAGCATTTGATTCAGGTGATCCCGGAAACCTCTGGCGTACACCAGGCCATGTTGACCGAGATTTGCCTGGAGAATGCCGAGGGCAGTAACGAAGAGCTGTTTCTGCGAAGCCTCGATAGCGACGCCACCAAGATTCGGTCAACCGCGGCCTCGATACTCTCAAAGTCAGAACAGGTCAATCCCAGCAAACTGTTCAAGAAACTGCATGAATCCGATGCTTCGAAAACCGAAGTGATCGATATTCTTGCCTTTCAGCGCGAGCGGATCAAACCCGAGCAGATTATATCCAACGCCCTCAAGCTGGATAAAACTCACGCCGAGCAATTACTCAAGCTGGCGCCCGATTCTCTGATCCCTCTGGACCTGGAGGTGCTGCACATTGAACCCGAGTCGATCGGCAGCCCGTCGGTTAAAATAATGTTGTTGCGTTATTTTGCGCAGGTAGACCAGGCACCCGTGGCGCAACAGATTGCAAAGTTTTTAACGGATGAAAACAAGACGGTCGTGATCGAAGCGCTGAAAGCGCTGAAAAACCTGCCGGTCAAGTTTGATGCGTCGGTATTGTTGCCTTTTGTCGAATCCATGTCAGACGTCGAGCGCGAAATGGCAATCGAGGTATTACAGGTACAGGCCGATGCTGAACTGGTGCCAAAGCTGGCGCCCTGGACCTGCGGCAAATCAGACAGTATTCGCGAGCTTTTCATCAAGCTTTTCGTCAAGTATGTCACGCCCGAAGGCCTCGAAAATTTTTTAAAACTGCTCGAGCAGCAGGAATGGTGGGGCAAGGAGCAATCTCTGAAATGTTTGCAAAAGTTAGGCAATGAACAGCTTTATAACGCGGCCGACGGTCTAACCAGTCACGAAAACGAATTTATTCGCGAACAGGCGCAGCGATTTGCGGCACAAAATATCGACTCATCGGATCTCGAGCAGCTGTGGGAAAACGCGTTGCATGAAAACTGGCAGGTACGCGATGGCGCGATAGCGTCCATTGGCAGAACAAACAAACGCGAATCGGTTGATATCCTGAGAAAAGTCATTAAAAAATGGCCCGAATCGGCGCCCGCGGTGTTAAAAGCGATCGGTGATCTCGGATTTAGCAAAGGACTTGAAATTGCTTTTGCCTGCCTGCGGATGCCCGAGGCGCTGGTACAGCGGGAAGCGCTCGAAGCGATCGGCAAACTCACGTCCAAGCGACATGCAAAGACCGTGCGCGACAAGTTGATGCAAAAAGTTCCAACTTTACAGGCTACGGTACGCGATACTGCTGGAGAAGTTGTCAATCGATTAACTGATGAATTCGGATTACCCCGGCTCAATGTTGACCAGGCAACTTATTTCGATACCCGCCTGATCAAGTTTGAAGATACCCAGTCAGTCGATCAGGGCGGCCAGAAGACCAATGCTGCGCAGGTAGCAGAAGTAGCGCCACCGCAGGTTCTAAACATCGAGGACTTCAAGAAGGGGGACCTGTGGCTGGATCGATATCTTATCGACAAGGAAATCGGGCGTGGCGCGATGGGGCGGGTCATGCTGGCCATGGACGAAATGGTCGGTGAACCCCTGATTTTGAAATTTATGCATCCTGAGCTGACCGCGGAGGAATCATCCCGTGAACGATTCCTGCGGGAAGTAAAATATTCGCGCAGGGTAAGTCATCCCAACGTCATTCGTATCCATGACATGTTGTCCAAGGACAACCTGAGTGCAATATCAATGGAGTATTTTGATAGCAAGGGAATCGATGACTATCTCAAGGAAAAAAAGTATTTTGAACCCGATGAGGGTCTCGATATTCTGTTGCAGGTTGCCAACGGCATGGCCGCAGCACATAATCAGGAAGTTATCCATCGTGATTTAAAACCAAGTAACATACTCATGAATGACGAAGGCCTGGTCAAGGTCGTCGATTTCGGTATTGCCTCCGCGTCATCCAATACCGACTCGACCCTGACCAAGACCGGGTCAATTATCGGAACGCCGGCCTACCTGTCACCGGAGCGTGCCAAGGGGCAGGAAGCCGATCATCGCAGCGATATTTACGCGCTGGGCATCATTGCCTACGGTATGTTTACCGGGCAGCTTCCCTATACCGGCGAGCCCATGTCGCTGCTGTTCCAACACCTCGAGGGTAAAGCCATTCCGGTGTATGAGCTCAGGCAGGAAGTGGGTAAGCCTATCAGCCAGCTGGTTCAGAAACTGATGGCTGTTGAGCTCGAAGATCGATTTCAGACGATGGAAGAGGTCGCTGAAGCGATCAAAAATGTACAGCAGAAAATGAAATAAGCTACGGGTTTAAAGCATATGTCAATCCAGGCCACTATCGAGCGCAAACTAGCCAGTGAATTTGATGCCGATTTTCTGCAGGTCGAGAATGAAAGCCACAGGCATAATGTCGCCCCGGGCTCGGAATCGCACTTCAAGGTTACGATCGTCAGCGATGTGTTCAACGATCAAATTCTGATCAAGCGTCACCGTATGGTCAACCAGGCCCTGCAGCAGGAAATGCAGCAGATCCATGCACTGGCACTGCATACGCTGACCCCGGATGAATGGAAGTCACGCGCGGGTAAAGTGGTTGACTCTCCAAAATGCCGCGGCGGCGGAAAAAACCAGTAGCTTTGAATTCTAGATAACTCCCCGGCCCACCGGATTAGTGTTGTAAATCACGGATAGCACGCCCACCAGATTAAATCCAAGGCGTTGTGACAGACTGGTCGCATGTTCTATATTCTGCGTCATATCGCGGCCGGGTTGGGGAGAGCAAATTCCATAAGCGATTGTATTTTCAAGTCCTTTAACCGGCAGACACAAGGTTTGACCGTCAAACACCAGTCGCAGGTCCCGGTAGAAGCGCTTGAAGTCATGTTCGCTATCGATGATCAGGTTGTAAGCGAGGGCACCTCGCCACGTAAGCAGTCGGTAGAGCTTGTCGATGCTCTCTTTCTCAAGCAGCCAGGCAGGTGATTGCGAGCCGTTAAAGATATCCACGAGAACCAGGTCATAGCTTTGCTCGCAATCTGTAATGAAGCGGGCTGCATCATCATAAACATAGTCGAGCCCTGTCCGTACAGGCGGCAGGATTTCCTTTTTCAATAGCTGCTCGATCAACTCGGCATCGATGTCGACCGTGGTAATTTCGGAATGGGGGTAATGATGGTTAAGGAAATACAGCAATGATCCGGCCGCGGTACCAAGCATCAGGATTCGTTCGGGTTCGGGGATGAAGAGCAGTACTGCCATCAGGTGTTCGAGATTCTTGAGTTCGAGGCGGTGGGGGTTTTCCAGGTTAACCATGCTTTGTAGTGCATTGTCTCTGCTGCGCAGTTCTACACGTCCCTGGTGGTAACACACGTCGATAGAATTTTGGGCCGTTACGATCTTGAAATTTTCAAATTTCTCTACCATATTCTATCCATCACACTGATTACTGCCGGGTCTCGTGCCTTGTTACGATTTACCAAACCATTACTGATTACCAAGCTAAAAGCAACCGCGATTCACATGAGTTTAAGTCTCGTGGTTTTTGTTTACCTGGTTTACCAGATTTATTACAACTGGTATCCAGAACCCTATTTTTCAGTCGACGGCGGTTGGCAGGGAATTCGCCTGGTGGCGGCGGTTGATCTGGTTTTAGGACCCTTCATTACTTTCCTGATATTTGATCTGAGCAAGAGTCGCAAAGAAATTGTATTTGACCTGGTGACGATCATGGTGATCCAGTTTGGCGCACTTGCCTACGGTGTCTATGCGACCTATAGCCAGCGACCGGTGGCAATTGTCCTTATCGATGAATACGTCATCACAGCGATAATGGAGCATTATGGTGGCAGCTTGAGTTCTGAAAACATACTGAAACAGTATAGTGACGAAAAACCACCAATTGTTTACGCTCATCTCGAGCAAAATGCTGAGGTGATCGCCGAGATAAATCGAATCAAGATCGAGGAAAAGATACTTGAGCACGCCCAGCTCAATCTCTACCGATCGCAACCGCAACTGAAAGAGGCTTTAAAAGAGCGGCAGGAACTGTTTTACGAGCGCATGGAATTCTACGAGGCCACGGATAAATACGATACCTGGTTACAGCAGAATCAAAAAACCAGGGAAGAAGTTCTGGTTGCGCGGTTTGATGGCCGCTATGGGGCAGTCTGGCTGGTATTTGATCTGGAAGGCAAGTATTTGTCTTATTTTTGATCAATTGACGTCTTAGCCGTGCCCGGGCAGGGTATAGGTTGGTTCTCATGTTGGAAATTACTCCAGACTATTATAAAATCCCGTGCCTTTTCGAAAGATTTGGGTTGCTGCTATAACCGACTCGCGGGATAGTATTTCGGAGATATCGATGCCAATTTACGAATATGTTTGTAATGCGTGCGGCCATGAACTTGACGCACTGCAGAAAATGAGCGATCCGCCGCTTAGTAACTGTCCTGCCTGCGAAAAAGAAGCGCTGAAAAAGAAAATCTCTGCGCCAGGTTTCCGGTTGAGCGGTTCAGGTTGGTACGAGACCGACTTTAAATCCGACAAGCAGAAGAATTTATCGAAAGCGGACAGCACGGACAAGGATTCATCGGGCAAATCGTCGGATAAAACATCGGCGAAACCAGATGGCAAGGAAAAGGCATCCAGTAAAGAGGCCACAGCCTGAAAAATGGTTCGGCGACCACGCCGGGCGTTGCCTAATTTAATCTATTCGGATAAGTCAATATGCGCACGCATTATTGTGGTGAGCTCAATCAGCAATCTATCGATCAGGTGATCAGCGTATGCGGCTGGGTCAATCGCCGCCGTGACCACGGCGGGGTAATCTTTGTTGATTTACGCGACAAAAAGGGGATTTTGCAGGTTGTTTTTGATCCTGATGACGCGGCCATGTTTACGCAGGCCGAAACACTACGCAACGAATTTGTACTCAGGGTTGAGGGAAAGCTTCGCATCCGGCCCGAAGGCACCAACAATCCAGAGATGGCTACCGGCGAAGTCGAATTACTGGCGCATAAACTGGAAATCCTGAATGCATCCGAAACCCCGCCTTTCCAGCTCGACGACGAGGACGTTCACGACGACAACCGTTTAAAGTATCGTTATGTTGACCTGCGTAGGCCGGAAATGCAGTACCGTATGCAGTTGCGCGCGCAGGTGACGCGCTTTTTACGCGGCTGGCTGGAAGACAACGAATACCTCGACATTGAAACCCCGATGTTGACCCGGGCAACACCGGAAGGTGCGCGTGACTACCTGGTGCCAAGTCGCACGCATCCCGGTGCGTTTTTTGCACTACCGCAATCGCCACAACTGTTCAAGCAGCTACTTATGATGTCGGGTATGGATCGCTATTACCAGATTGTTCGCTGCTTCCGCGACGAGGATTTACGCGCTGATCGACAGCCCGAATTTACACAACTGGATCTAGAGACCTCTTTCATGGATGAAGATCAGATCATGGCGCAGATGGAGACCATGATGCGCGGCCTGTTCACCGAGGTGCTCTCGGCCGAGGTCGAGGGCGAATTTCCGCGTATGTCCTGGGCAGAGGCAATGGAACGCTTTGGCTCGGATAAGCCCGATTTGCGCATCAAGCTGGAGCTGCGAACCATTTCCGATGTACTCGAAAAAGTTGAGTTCAAGGTATTTTCTGGTCCGGCAAATGATCCCGAGGGCAGGGTAGCGGCGTTACGCGTGCCGGCAGGTAACGAGTTGACGCGTAAAGAAATCGATGACTACACCAGTTATGTGGGTCAGTACGGCGCTAAAGGGCTGGCTTACATAAAATGTAACGATGTTTCCCAGGGGCGGGAAGGCCTGCAATCGCCGATCCTCAAATTCCTGCCCGATGATGCAATACAGGTTATTCTCGAGCGTACCGGTGCCCAGTCGGGTGATCTGATTTTCTTTGGCGCCGACAAGGCGAGCGTGGTGAATGAGTCACTGGGCGCTTTGCGCCTGAAGGTCGGGCAGGACCGTGACCTGGTCGAAGCTGGCTGGCGCTTCCTGTGGGTGGTTGATTTCCCGATGTTCGAACATGACGGGAGCGAAAACCGCTGGAGTGCTCTCCATCACCCGTTTACAGCACCGGCCACCGATAACCCCGACGAGCTCGAGGCGGATCCGGGTGGGATGTTGTCGCGCGCCTACGATATGGTATTGAACGGAACCGAACTCGGTGGCGGTTCGATACGTATACATAACCTTGACATGCAGCATCGAGTCTTCAAGTTACTTGGAATAGAAAAACAGGAGGCAGAAGAGAAGTTCGGCTTTCTACTCACCGCGCTGAAATACGGCTGCCCGCCGCATGGCGGGATTGCTTTCGGGCTTGATCGCCTGGTCATGCTAATGGCAGGCGCGAACTCGATTCGCGACGTCATGGCATTTCCCAAGACGCAAACGGCTGCCTGCCTGCTGACCCGGGCGCCTGCCGAGGTGAGCGAACGGCAGCTACGCGAGCTATCGATTCGGTTGCGCAAGCCCCAGGGCGAGCAATAGCGTCGTTGGCAGCAGATGCTGCAGGTGATAGACTTTTTGATTCGTCTGACAAATAGTATCAATAATGGCCGCTGCCGCAATCGATCTGCAACCCTACGCGTCCCTGAACGACAAGGATTGTGATAAGCGCATCATCCGTGCCAAGGAGGCGCTGGGTGATCGTGTGGTTATTCTCGGTCATCATTACCAGCGTGATGAGATATTCAAGCACGCAGATTTCTCAGGCGATTCGCTAAAACTATCGCGCCAGGCGGCTGACTCGAAGGCTGAGTACATCGTCTTTTGCGGCGTGCACTTCATGGCGGAAGTGGCAGATATCATCTCGCGTCCCGAACAGGTTTCCATTCTGCCGGATTTGTCAGCCGGCTGCTCAATGGCCGATATGGCCGATCTGGAACAGGTTCAGCGTGCCTGGGACGAATTGAACACGGTACTGGACGCGGATGAATGCATTACCCCGGTGACTTATATCAATTCAGCGGCAAACCTGAAATCTTTTTGTGGTCAGCATAGGGGTATTGTCTGCACCTCCACCAACGCGCAGAAAATTCTCGACTGGTCGTTCGAGCGCCGCGAGAAGGTATTATTTTTCCCGGATCAGCATCTCGGCAGAAACACGGGTTACAGGATGGGGATCCCGCTCGAAGAAATGGTGGTCTGGGATTATGGCCTGCCGATGGGGGGTTTGACCGCGGAGCAGATCAAGGGGGCCAGGATGATACTCTGGAAGGGATTTTGCTCGGTGCACCAGATGTTCAAACCCGAGCAGATCGAAAGCTTTCGCCGCGAGTTTCCGGATGGCTTCGTCATATCTCATCCCGAGGCCAGTTTCGAGGTCTGCCAGATGTCGGATTATGTCGGATCGACCGAATACATTATCAGGACGATCACCGAGGCCGAGCCGGGTACGCAATGGCTGGTTGGAACAGAGCTGAATCTGGTCAATCGATTGCACCAGACGCTGGCCAGCGAAAACAAGACGGTACAATTCATGTCGCCCATTGTGTGCATGTGCTCGACCATGTTTCGTATCGATCCCCAGCACTTGGCGTGGGTGCTCGAGAACCTGGTCGAAGGGAATATTGTTAATCAAATCTCGGTACCAGAAGACGTTGCGAACAATGCACGCATTGCGCTGCAACGAATGTTGGATATCTAAAACACCCCTGCCCACAGGATAATAAGATACAGGGCCGCGCTTATGGCAGACGAAGAAAACGCGTATAGCTTTGCGACCAAGGCCACCCGGCAGCAAACACTGAAACTGGACGAAACCGGTTTCAGCATGTGGCGTGGCGGTAACCTGCCCGAGGTAACGCTGGCCTTCGAATCCTGGGGAACCCTTTCAGCAGCAGCAGATAACGCAATACTGATATTTACCGGCCTGTCGCCGAGCGCGCATGCCGCATCGTCCGACGAGGATTCGTCACCGGGATGGTGGGAATACATGATAGGGCCGGGCAAGGCGATCGATACCAATCGATTTTACGTGGTTTGTGCCAATACCCTCGGCGGATGTTACGGCAGTACCGGGCCGGGATCGATCAATCCTGAAACCGATGAAAACTACGGCGCCGATTTCCCGGATGTGACCGTAGAGGATATTGCGAGCTCCGGGTACTACCTGATGCGCGAGCTCGGTGTCGAAAAACTGCATGCCGCGGTAGGCTCGTCAATGGGCGGCATGTCTTCAATCGCATATGCGATGCAGTATCCAGGCAATATCGGGTACCTGGTATCGATCTCGGCAGCTACGCAGGCGCTGCCATTGACGATTGCACTGCGCTCCCTGCAACGTGAAATTATTCGCAGCGATCCCGCCTGGAACGGGGGGCAGTATACCCTGGACAGCAAGCCGCTGGTGGGCATGTCACTGGCACGCAAGTTGGGTCTGGTGTCTTACCGGGCCGCGGACGAATGGAATTCCAAGTTTGATCGCAGTCGCCTGCCGGCTGAAAAGCTTACCGGCGAGCGTTTCGAACGCGAATTCGAGATCGAGAACTACCTCGAGTACAACGCACAAAAATTCATCAATAGTTTTGATCCCAATAGTTACCTGTACTTGTCGCGCGCGATGGACTGGTTCGATATTGCCGAACATGGCGACTCGATTAGTGACGGGATGTCAAAAATCAAGGTTAACAAGGCGCTCGTAGTAGGAGTGACTACGGATATCCTGTTTCCTTCCAGGCAGCAAAAGGAGATCGCTGACATTATGCGGGAGACCGGAACAGATGTTGACTATGTGGAAATCGATTCGGCCAACGGTCACGATGCATTCCTGATTGACGACGAACAGTTTTCCCCCGTGGTCAAAAAATTCCTCGACGAATCTGTCGCGTAATTATCACCCCCGCGCAAGCCGGGGATCTTGCCGCAATTCGCAATTTCAAACGGGGGCGTCCATTCAATCTCAGCCAAGATAAGTTGCTGCAAGGGTGGGTGGAAAACATTTTTGACGGGCAAAAATGTATTCCACCCGCAACAACTGGCGTCGGTGTGTTAATCGGGTCGGGAAAACTGGTCAGGTTATGGGAGGGCGTTTCCTAGAAGAGTTCGACGCTGGGGGAGCTGGGTGCCTTTACAGCCGGTATCAATTCTTTTTCGAGCAACTCCTGGTAGCTATGCACCGCGTTGCGCGTGCTTGTCTTGCAGTAATAGAGTGCATTATCGGCCTGGCCAATTAGCTCATCTATCGAAAGGTGTTTGTCGAACTCGGTAAATCCGATACTGACTGTTACCTGTTCGACATTCGGGAAATCATGACTGGCGATTTTTTCTCTGAAGCGCTCCAGCGATTGTTGCGCCTGTTCGGTTGTGATATCCATGAGCACCATCGCGAACTCTTCACCACCATAGCGAAACAGCAGATCATTTTCGCGGAACGAATCGGTCATCAGTTGCGCCAGTATCAACAATACCTCGTCACCGAACAGGTGTCCCAGGCTGTCATTAATCGATTTGAAACGATCTATGTCCAGCATGACGAATACCGAGGGTGATAAATTTATCGCGCGCCGTCTGTGATTGCTGGAACGGTCCAGCAGTTGCAGTATCTTCTCGTTGAATGCACGCCGGTTATAGAGACCAGTCAGCGCGTCACGGTAGGTGCCCTGAAGCATTTGCAACTGGTGGCAATAAAAATGAAACAGGAACTGCAGGTATTCCTCTTCGATCAGCTTGTCAGGCTCGCTGGATTTGACGAGCAGCACGAAATGCTTGGTGGACAGGGGTTTGTAGCTGCAAAACCAGCCCCCGGTTTTGCTGTCGTAGTACCAGCTCCCGTGATCTGATGCCCCGAATTCGCGCTCCAGGGTGGCAACAATGGGCTCGGAAATATTCTGGTCGAGACCGCCACTTGGGGTCAGACGGTTCCAGCGGTTATCGCTGTGCTCAAAAACCTCGATTTCTATTTCATTTGCATGGCCCGGCGCAATCTGTTGCCGAAATGCCTCGTATAAAAGTTCAGGATCGTTAATCTTCGCAAGTGCGTAAAAAGAATAGTAATTGCATTCTGCCATGATGCCCTTCCGCCCGAACTCGGAGGTTTGAGAAAAACTTGCGAGAAAGTTTCTGGATCAGTCGTTAGCCGATTTTAGAGACGGGTCTGATCAAAGTCAAAACCTAGCCCCGGCTCGCAGGCGGGAGAAGTGGTTAGCGTTCCAGGTACTGAAGTTTATCGGGCACACCTTCCCATTCAGCGGCATCGTCAGGTGGCGGTTTACTGGCGGTAATGACCGGCCATTGCTGGGACAGTTCTTCGTTCAGTTCAAGAAATTGTTCCTGGCCCTCGGGGATATCATCTTCGGAAACGATCGCTTCAATCGGACATTCCGGTTCGCACAGGGTGCAGTCAATGCACTCTTCAGGATCGATGACGAGGAAGTTGGGTCCTTCGTGAAAGCAATCGACCGGGCATACATCGACACAGTCCATGTATTTACATCTGATGCAGTTTTCAAGAACAATGAATGTCATTGTTTACCCCTTGGGTTACCCGTTTTAGCGAAAGTGCAGTTTAAATTGGCGCCCGCAAAAATCAAGCGGGTTAGCGTATTTATGGTTTATGATCCGGTCAGGCTTTTCAGGCGGTAAATCAGTTCCAGCGCCTGTTTGGGACTCAACTCATCAGGATCGATGGACTCGAGCTCGGCAATCAAAGCATGCGATGACGTTTCCTCGGTCGGAACAGCCGCGGTAAATAAATCTCCCTGCGCCTGTGTCGATTGCTGCTCGAGCAAGTGGAGTTTATGGCGTGCCAGCTTTATCGCCTGCACGGGGATGCCGGCGAGGCGTGCAACCTGCAGTCCGTAACTCTGGTTTGCCGGGCCTGGTTTTACGCTGTGCATGAAAATAATATCGTCACCATGCTCGACCGCATCCAGGTGAACGTTTTTAATGTTCTGATAGTGCTCGGGTAGCTGGGTTAACTCGAAGTAATGAGTGGCAAACAGGGTCAACGCGTTTGATTTCTGTGCCAGGTGATCAGCACAGGCCCAGGCCAGAGCCAGGCCGTCAAAGGTACTGGTGCCGCGCCCGATCTCATCCATCAGAACCAGGCTGTTGGCACTGGCATTGTTCAGAATGTTTGCCGCCTCGGTCATTTCCACCATGAATGTCGAGCGTCCACTGGAAAGGTCATCGCTGGCACCGATACGGGTAAATACCTGGTCGATCGGGCCGAGCAGCGCCTTGCGGGCGGGCACGTAGCTACCCATGTAGGCAAGGATTACGATCAGGGCGGTTTGTCGCATATAGGTTGATTTGCCACCCATGTTGGGGCCGGTAATCAGAAGCATGCTGGTATCTTCATCGAGATGCAGATCATTGGCGATAAATGGCTGTTCGAGCACCTGTTCCACCACCGGGTGTCTACCGGCTTCGATTTCGAGCAGCCGGGCATCGGTTAGTTCGGGTGCACTCCAGTCGTGCGCGTTCGCACCGACCGAAAAGCAGTTCAGCACATCCAGTTGCGCCAGTGCCAGTGCGCATTGCTGCAGTTCGGGCAGGTTTTCCACGAGCTGTTTCAACAATGCCTCGTAGAGATACTTTTCCCGTGCCAGGGCGCGTTCGCGCGCGCTCAGCACCTTGTCCTCGAATGCCTTGAGCTCGGGCGTGATGTAGCGTTCAACGGCTTTCAGGGTTTGTCGTCGGACGTAGTCGTCCGGTACTCCGTCACTCTGCGATTTGCTGACTTCAATGTAAAATCCATGGACGCGGTTATAAGCGACCTTGAGCGAGTTGATACCCGTCTTTTGCTGCTCCTGCGACTCCAGATCGAGCAGGAACTGATCAGCATTGGCGCTGAGCGCTCGCAATTCATCGAGCTCGGGATCAAATCCTGTTTTGATAACACCGCCATCTCGAATCAACAGGGGCGGCTCATCGATAATCGCGGCATCGAGCAGTGCCACGACCTCGGGATGAGTGCTGATGCCTGTTGACAGTTGCTGTAGTAAGGGGCTGTCGAGTCTCCCCAGCTGTTGCTGCAATGCTGGTAATGCCTGCAGGGTCGATGCCAGGGTCGACAGGTCGCGAGGTCGGGCCGATAGCAGCGCAATCCGGGCCAGGACCCGTTCGATATCGCCGATTTCGACGAGAGTCTCGCGCAGGATTTCAAATTCCTGGTTATCGAGCAGGGTCGCGACGGCGTGATGGCGTTGACGCACCTGGTTCTGATCGCGCAGGGGTTTCTGTATCCAGCGTGTCAGTTCGCGATGCCCCATCGTGGTACTGCAGAAATTGATCACGTTGAACAGGCTGTTTTGCGGCGATTGTTCGCTGAATGAACGGATCAGCTCGAGGTTGCGGCGGCTGTTGGCGTCGATCAGCAGCAAATCGCTGACGGCTTCGTAACGCAACGGCTGCAGATGATTGATCTCGGTTCTAAGCGTGTCGTTGACATACTGCAACAGGCAACCGGCTGCACTGATGGCGATGCTAGATTCGACAATGCCGAACCCTTGCAGGCTGGCGGTACGGTATTGCTCGCACAGTAACCGCGTCGCGGTATCCAGCTCGAAATGCCAGGGTGGCATCGCGTGGGCCTGTTGCATGTAGATCGAATCGAGTGGCAGCAGCTGATCTTCGCAGTAAATGATTTCGGCGGGATTGAGTCGCGCAACTTCACTGCTCAGCAATTCGTCGCTATCAAGTTCGCTCAAACTGAAACGGCCCGAGCTGATTTCGAGGGCCGCCAGTCCCCAACCCGAAGGCTGTCGATAAATACAGCACAGCAGGTTTTCAATACGATCCTGCAACAGCGCTTCGTCGGTCAAAGTGCCGGGCGTCACCACGCGCACGACCTTGCGCTCGACCGGGCCTTTGCTGGCGGCTGGATCACCGATTTGTTCACAAATGGCGACAGATTCCCCTTTTCTCACCAGTTTGCCGAGGTAGCTGTCGACGGCGTGATAAGGTACCCCGCACATCGGTATCGGCTCACCGCTGGATTGGCCGCGCCGGGTCAGGGTAATATCCAGCAGACCTGCGGCCTTGCGTGCATCCTCGTAAAACAGCTCGTAGAAATCGCCCATACGATAAAACAGCAGTGTTTCGGGATGATCGGCCTTGATGCGCAGGTATTGCTGCATCATGGGGGTGTGTGGCTTCAGGCTTGATTCTAGTTGACCCATATAGGGGAGGTTACATTTCTCAGCTTAAAAAACTGGTCAATTATATAAGCCCGATGGTGTGTGACAAACTAAGATTTCTTTTTCGAGCGCCGTTGCTTCGGATGCAGGCTCTTGCCGAGAATGTGTTCGCTTTTGGCGATGGCATGATCACTGGATGTGACGATAAAAGGATCGGGCTCTCCCACCGTTTCCAAATCCTTGTCATCGTAATTTAATGACGCCAGGAAATGTCGCATGCAATTAAGGCGAGCGCGTTTTTTATCGTCGGATTTGATGATCGTCCAGGGCGCATCGGCGGTATCCGTGTAAAAGAACATCGCTTCCTTGGCTTCGGTGTAGTCATCCCACTTGTCAATCGAGGCCTGGTCGATCGGGGATAGTTTCCATTGCTTGAGCGGATCGCTCTTGCGGGATTCAAATCGACTGCGTTGTTCGTCCTGCGTAACCGAGAACCAGTACTTGAACAACAGGATGCCGGAACGAACCAGCATGCGTTCGATTTCCGGACATTGGCGCATGAATTCAAGATAAGCCCCCGGGTCACAAAATCCCATAACGCGTTCGACCCCGGCACGGTTGTACCAGGAACGGTCGAGCAGAACGATTTCCCCGGCCGAAGGCAGATGCTTGATATAGCGTTGAAAATACCATTGCGTCTGTTCGGCTACCGTGGGTTTCTCCAACGCAACCACACGTGCACCCCGCGGATTGAGGTGTTCCATGAAGCGCTTTATCGCGCCGCCCTTGCCGGCCGCATCGCGGCCTTCAAATAAAATTACAATCTTTTTGCCGGAATCCTTCACCCATCGTTGTACCTTGAGTAACTCGACCTGCAACAGGGCTTTTTCTTTTTCGTATTCAGACTTTTTAATCCTGTCCTCGTACGGATACATGCCATTTTCAAACCTGCGAATAACGTCCATGCGCTCCATTTCGTGCTGCGCAATGCTGTTGTCTTGAATCGAGGGGGTTTCAAATTGTAAGCTGTCGGCAGCTTCCAGTGCGGAGGCCGGGCCAGGTTTCAGGGATTCATTCATGTCGTTAGTCGTCTTATTGTGTTTGGCGGCATTATATCACTGCCCAATTGATAAACCATATCGGGCAGCGGACAGTTGATGCAGGTCACGAGTTTCACGTTACGATATAATGCCGGCATGAGTGGAGATAAGGTAGCGCTGGTTCAGCAGCTGGCAGAGCAGCTATTGAAGCGTCAACAGAAAGTTTGTACCGCTGAATCCTGTACCGGTGGACTGATTGCCAAAACCTTGACCGACCTGGCGGGCAGTTCGGACTGGTTCGAGCGTGGTTTCGTGACCTACAGCAACGCGGCAAAAAATGAAATGTTAGGGGTGCCGGCGTCGATTATCGAGGACTATGGTGCCGTCAGCGAACCGGTTGCAACCGCGATGGCGCGCGGTGCGCTGGACCACAGTCGTGCCAGCCTCGCGGTTGCGGTTACCGGGATAGCGGGTCCTGGGGGCGGTAGCGATGAAAAACCGGTGGGTACAGTCTGGATAGCGGTAGCTTCGGACGACGAACTTATTGCCAATCGGTACCAGTTCGGCGGTAACCGCGAGGCGGTCCGTGCGGCGACCCTGGTCGCGGCACTCGAGGGTTTGATCGACCTGGTTGACTCGGACTAGTTACGTATCAGCGGCTATCCTCGACCGAGTGCCGGATGGCGAGGCGTGTGAACACCGGGCCGATAACCTCGAACACTACCGTTGATGCGATCACGACCGGCAGCATGATCTGTCGATACTCGGGGAATTGATTCGATGCCACCAGCGCCATGCCGATTGCAACACCGGCCTGGGGCAGTAGTGCAACGCCCATCCACAACTGATGATCCTGCCCTGATTTGCCCAGGTAGCCGCCGATCCAGGCGCCCAGGTACTTGCCCATTGTACGGCATAGAATATAAACCCCGCCGGTGAGCCCGAGCACGGCAAGCGCACCGAGTTCGAGTGATGCCCCGGCGAGCACGAAAAAAATAATCATGAACAACGATTCGATATCTTCAATTGCATGAAACGGATATTCGTGATGACGAGCCAGGTTGGCGATTACTGCGCCCATAACGATTGCCGCGATCAGGAAAGAAACGTTCAACCACAGGGCGATGCCGCCGCACAGGAAAACAATACCCAGTGCCTCGACCAGCATCGGTCTGCCATCCTTGATGCGACCGGTCAGGTAAGCAGCAGGCAGACCGACTGCGATACCCACCAGTACAGCCCCACCCAGTTCCCAGGTCACGAGCCCGATGAAAGTGGACTCGCCGGCAACACCATTTAAAGAGGTTACAACAGCCATACCGACACCGAACAGTAATAGTGCCCAGACATCGTCGAGTACAACGATCAACAATAGCAATTCGCTGAACCTGTTTTTTACACCTGATTCCTGCACCACGTCGAGGACGGCCGCTGGTGCCGTGGCCGCGGCGAAACAGCCAAGCAGCATCGCGATCTCGATGGCCACGCCCATCGCGATCATACCCAGGCAGACCACGAGCGCCGGTAAAAGCGCGGCACAGATTGAAATCGAGAACGAGATACCGGTGTGGCCTTTTAACGCGGAGCGGGTTAGTTTCCCTCCTAACAGGAAACCCACCATCAGCAGGGTCATTTCGGCGATGAGACCGAAGCGGTCTACCAGCAGCCCGGGAACCAGGTCCAGAAGATCTTCGCCGATAATCGCGCCAAACAGCAGCAGCAGGGTGGCGCGAGGTAGAAACGACCTTTGCGCGACGGTTGACAACAGCAGGCCGACCAGAAAGATTCCGCCCAGGGCCAGCAGGAACTGTGACGATATATCGAGATGTGTCGAATCCATGGAATTAGTGCGTTGCCTTTTCCACCCGGCACAGGTGGGTTTTCAGGTTGGCCTGCTGTGAAACCGGATCAAGCCGGATCCCGGTTAAGTGGTTGACGCTCGCGCCGGGGTGATAGGGTTGTTGCTCATCCCAGCCGATCGGGATGAAAATACAGTTGGGGCGGATCCCACGATGGATCCAGGCTCGCAGGGTAATCTTGCCGTTCTCGGTGATCACTGAAACCGGGTCCCCGTCCCTAATATCCAGCGTTGCGGCCTTATGGGGGTGGATCTGGCAGTACAGCTCGGGCCACATTTCCTGGGCCTGCCAGTAATAATGTGTCCAGGAGTGAAAGTGGGGTGCGGCCGGACGCCCGGTTACGAGCTCGGTATCAAAGGCTGCGTCATGGGTGACAGGCTCGTCAACGATATGACCTGGATATACCAGGGTCTCCTCGCTGAAAAAACTCGAAACTTTTGCAGTCGTATCGTATTTTATGTGCGGCAGGCTGACCAGCTGTTCGGCCTCGGTGTAGAACTCGGGTAAAGCTGATAGTCCCATGGCCGAAAATTTCTGTTCCAGCTGAGGGGTCCAGAATTCAAGCTTACCGCTCGTGGTCGGGTAACTCAGATTTGCCCCTGGATCGCGGCGCATCGCCTCGGTCACGTAAACCGGATCGATCTCACCCGGCCCGCCCTCGAAGCGGGGTAATCGTACCGTCCGATTGGGTCGGCTGGTCAGCTCCGCGGTGGTTGCGGCAGCAAGGTCCGCGGTGGCAGTTACGAGTACTTCGTCCCAGAGTTTACGGGGATCTTTGTAGTCATCTTTTAATACATCATCGAAGCCGAATTTCTTACCCAGTTCGATCCAGAACCAGTGATCGGAGCGGGCCTCGCCGGGCGGGTCGATAAACTTGTCGTTCCAGACAATGCGTCGATCCTCGGCAAATCGCGTCGTGCCGCCTTTTTCGATTCCGCTTGCCATCGGTAACACGTAGTCGGCGAAACGCGAAGTCGCATTCTTGAACAATTCGAGGTGCACCACCAGGTCGAGTGCCTGTATCGACTGGCGGGCACGATTTTGATTCGGCCATTGCGCCAGTGGATTATTACTCGTGATCAGCGCCTTGATCGGGTAGGGCGTGCCGTTGAGCATCGCCTCCATCCAGGCGGAGGGATTCTTGCTTATCGCTGCGCGCACATCGGCCTTGCGGTGAGCGGGAATCTGTGGTGGCTGCCAGTTCATTTCGGAGGATACATTGAAATAACCACCGCCACGACGCCCCCAATTGCCGGTCATTGCCGCGAGGAACATGAAGACGCGGTTGGTCTGTGCCGAATTGGTATGCTGGTTAACGCCACGACTCAGGAAAATCATGCAGCCGTCGGCTTGTGCGATGGTGCGGGCCAGCATTTCGAGCTGGCCGACTTCGAGGTCGGTAACCTGAGCCGCCCATTCAAGGTCATAATATTTATCTTTTACGTAATCACGCCACTCGTGCCAGCCGACGATCCAGCGTTCGCAGAATGCCTGGTCGTGGAGATCGTGCTCGAACAGGTAATGGATGATGCCGAGGCCAAGCGCCATATCGGTCCCCGAGCGAATCGGTAACCAGGCATCGGCCTTGCTGGCGGTCGGGGTCAGACGGGGATCGACGACAATCATTTTCGCACGATGCTTTATGCGCCAGTCGTTTAGCATGCCGAAGTTTACCGGACGGGTTTCGGCCTGGTTGTCGCCGATGTAAACATAGGCCTCGGCGCTGCCGATATCTTGCTCGGTATAAACGCTTGCCATGACGCCGGTGCCCTGCGTCAGGCTCAGCGCGAGTCCCTTGCCCAGGTCGCAATAGGGCTCGGTAGCGGCCACGTTTGCGGTACCCCAGAGCCCGGCGAATAGTGGCAGCGCGCCGATTATATTGAGCACGCCGGTGCGTGAACCCGACTGGATCGCGAGCGCATCGCTCCCGTACTGATCGCGTACCGCGGATAGTTTGTGCGCAATCTCGCTCAGGGCCTGGTCCCAGCTGATCGGCCGAAACGAATCGCTGCCGCGCACGCCGACACGTTTCAGCGGCGTCACCAGCCGGTGGGGATTATTGTAAAGCTGCAGCGACATCTGCGATTTTGGGCAAACGCGACCCTGGAATACCGGGTCTTCTTCGTTGCCGTAGATATTGAGCACCTCGTTACCGCGCAGGTGATACTTTACCGGACAGCCGTTGAAACAGATGTTGCAGCCTCCCGGGACAATGCGCTCCTCCTGTTGCAGCAGCAGGTTTTTCTGCGAACGGCGATACGAGCCCCGTGCGACCTGAGTCTGCAGACTTGCCCGGCTTTGATGGTCATGCATCAGGGCCGGGGTGCTTTGTTCATTTGCGTCGGCATCGCTCTGCGCCCCGTCAACCAGGCGTTTGAGATAAATCGTTGCCGGTTGTTGCAGGAAGTGGTCGGTATCGAGAATCTCTCGTTGTTCTTGCTGTACACTGATAAGCAGCGCTGCGCGCGTGCCGAAACTGATGGCGCGCGTTGGGCATACGAAGGCGCAGGCAGGTCCCAGTTCCTGATCTCTGCGTTCGGCGCATAGATCACACTTTACCGCATGGTGTTGCTCGGCATTATAGCCAATCGCACCGTAAGGGCAGGACAATGCGCACTCGCCGCAACCGGTGCAGCGGTTTTCGTCAATCGCGACCACACCCGTGACCGGATCCTTGGAGATTGCCTTCGGGTAGACCGGGCAGGCGCGCAGGCAGGCCGGACGTTCGCACTGCTGACAGGTGACGGTCAGAAAATCCAGCCTGGCCTGGGATGTTTGAGCGCTATCGCTGTGCTGTTCATCAAACCACATCACCCGGTTACGATAACTGTTGGGACCGAGCGCATTGGTTTGCTTGCAGGCAGCTTCGCAGCTCTTGCAGCCGGTGCAGCGTTCGAGATCGATCATCAGCGCTAACTGGGTTGAAACGTCGGTCATCGGTTAACCGCCCCAGTCGGTGATATACCACCAGTCGATGGGTCCACCTTCGGCAGCATACCCGGCAAAAAACAGGACCACGACGATGTGCGAGATCAGGCCGAGGTAAAAACCGAGCGCTGCCAGCATGTGAATGCGCCGCGACCAGCTGAGCCCTATCCCGGCGCTGGCGCGTGTGCCCACCATGCGGGCCTCGCGCTCGGCCAGCACCAGGTACCTGGTGCTTTTCCACGGTTTACGCAACCAGTGCTTCAGGGCGGGTGAGAACAGTGCTTCGTCGGCAGCGGGATCGATGCTTTCCAGCAACCGGATCTTGGTGTCGATGATATTCTGCAACGCGGTTTTATCGAGGTTAACGGGCGCACTGAATCCCGAGGCGACACTGCTGCGGGCAAACAGCAGGCTGAACCCACGTGAGAAGAAGGCCCGCAGTAAACTCCCCTGCAGGACGAGAAACGCCATCAGCAACAGGATAAGCCCGGGTGGCGTCAACCAGTTGCCCGCGGCGACATGGATGAAAATCAGGCAGCTTCCGAGTGACGTGGCGAGGATGTGACCGATAAACCAGGCGGGCGGGTTGTTGGCAAATCCGGAACGCTTCATGATAACAAAAGCGAGTGGTGCCAGTAACAGCAGTGCGCCCAGCGCGCCGCACAGCTGCGCCAGCGGAGATCCCGGGGTGGGCGCACCGGACCACAGCAGCGTGAGCGCCGCCACAACGGTTACGAGCGCGGCCAGTATCACGATACTGCGAGCGGAAATATCGGGGCGGTTAGTGTTTTCCACGCGAATTCCAGTCGGGTTTGCTAAAGACTATCGTTGCATTCCGCCCGGTTCAACCTATTGCGGTAAATTCCTGTTTTATCTTTTATTTCATAGTGGCTCACGCTATGAGCCACTATGAAATTATAATGCGCATTATGTTTTCGCACGGCATGATTGGAAATTGACGATAAATTGAAAAGTTCTCTTTATGTTCTCGTTGGACTGTGTGATAATCCGGCAACTCAAATCCAAAGGTAGGTAGCAAATGGACGACAATAAGCAAAAAGCACTCACCGCAGCACTGGGTCAAATTGAAAAGCAATTTGGCAAGGGATCCGTCATGCGACTGGGTGATGCCGGGGTCGATACGACCATGGGTGTGATATCAACCGGGTCCCTGTCACTGGATGTTGCCCTGGGTATCGGCGGTTTGCCGCGTGGCCGGGTCGTCGAGGTCTATGGGCCCGAATCTTCCGGTAAAACTACATTGGCTTTGCAGGTCATTGCCGAGTGTCAGAAAAACGGTGGCACCGCTGCATTTGTCGATGCAGAGCACGCGCTGGATCCGACTTATGCCGATAAACTGGGCGTCAATATTGATGACTTGCTGGTATCACAGCCGGACACCGGTGAACAGGCACTCGAAATAACCGATATGTTGGTGCGCTCGGGTGCGGTCGAAGTTGTTGTCGTTGACTCGGTCGCTGCATTGACACCAAAGGCGGAAATCGAGGGCGATATGGGCGATTCGCACATGGGACTGCAGGCTCGTTTGATGTCCCAGGCACTGCGCAAGCTTACCGCGAATATCAAGCGCTCCAATACCATGGTTATTTTTATCAATCAAATTCGTATGAAGATCGGTGTCATGTTTGGTAACCCGGAAACCACAACCGGTGGCAATGCGCTAAAGTTTTATGCCTCAGTGCGCCTCGACATACGACGCATTGGGGCGATCAAGCGGGGAGACGAGGTGATTGGTAACGAAACCCGCGTTAAAGTCGTCAAGAACAAGGTAGCACCACCATTCAAGCAATGTGAATTCGAGATTCTCTATGGCGAAGGTTCATCCCGTGAAGGTGAACTTATCGACCTCGGCGTGAAGCACGGCATGATTGAAAAAGCCGGTGCCTGGTACAGCTATAATGACGAGCGTATCGGCCAGGGTAAAGACAACGTACGTATTTTCCTCAAGGAACACACCGAAATGGCGGATGAAATCGATCAGCGTTTGCGCACCGAGTTGTTACCCAAACCCAAAACTGTCGACCCAATTGACAGCGAAGCAACAGACTCTAACCCAGAAGTCGAACCCGAAATGGTGGAAATTTCCTAGCCTACCTATCCCCTCCACCCTTATGTTGCAAGCTGGCAGTGCCCTCGGAGAGTATTTTCTCCGAGGGTTTTTTTTATTTGATGTCTTTTCCCGCGATCGCAGCGTTGAATTCGTGCCGGGGCGCCGGCCCGGTCGAACCACGAGTATTTTTTGTACACTCAGGTTCTCCGTGCGAATTCGCCTTGCGCTCGCGAAAAAATCCAATCAAATACAACATATCTGTTATGGCTGAAAATAAGAATCATACGAGTATTCGCAAGACCGCGATGGATCTGCTCGCCCGGCGTGAGCATTCTGAACATGAATTGCGTCAAAAACTGAAAGCCCGTGGTCATGACGCCGATGCGATCGACGAAGTACTGCAGGGATTAAAGCAGGACCACTTGTTGTCTGATGCTCGGTTTACCGAAGCTTACGTCAGCCACCGATTTAACGCGGGTGTCGGCCCATTAAAAATTCGTTACGAATTACGTCAAAAAGGAATCGCAGACGCACTTGCCGACGAGTTTCTTGAACCGATGTCCGATTGCTGGGATCAATTAATGCTGCAACAACGCATACGCAAGTATGGAGAAACGATACCAACAGACTATGCCACGCGCATGAAGCAGGCGCGTTTTTTACAAAATAGGGGTTTTTCTCCCGAGTCAGTCATGCGATTATTTCGATAGTACGCTCGGATGATTCCGAGCGTTATTTATTGAAGCGATATCTGACCGAAGTTAAATGACAACCAGTGCCGAATTAAGAGACAAGTTTCTCAAGTATTTCGAAGCGCACGGACACACCATCGTGCCATCAGGCCCATTGGTGCCGGGCAACGATCCGACGCTGTTGTTTACCAATTCAGGCATGGTGCAATTCAAGGATGTATTCCTCGGCAGTGAAAAACGAAATTACACCCGTGCCACGACCTCGCAGCGTTGTGTGCGTGCGGGCGGCAAACACAACGATCTTGAAAACGTTGGCTACACTGCCCGACACCACACCTTTTTTGAAATGCTGGGTAACTTTAGTTTCGGTGAATATTTTAAAAAGGATGCGATCCACTACGCCTGGGATTTCCTGACCAATGTTATCGGCTTACCCGCGGAAAAACTCTGGGTTACCGTTTATGCCGATGATGACGAGGCCGCAACAATATGGCTTGAGGATATCAAAGTGGACCCTGAAAGATTCACTCGCATCGGTACTTCAGATAATTTCTGGTCTATGGGTGATACTGGTCCCTGCGGTCCCTGCAGCGAGATTTTCTACGACCACGGACCCGAAATCGAGGGTGGGCCACCGGGTACGCCCGAGGAAGATGGTGATCGATACATCGAAATCTGGAACCTGGTTTTCATGCAATATAACCGGGACCAACACGGCAATATGGAGCCGCTGCCGCGACCGTCGGTTGATACCGGGATGGGGCTCGAACGCCTCGCGGCAATCATGCAGCAGGTGCACAATAATTATGATATTGACCTGTTCCAGTCTTTAATAAAAGCCGCTGCCAAATTGACCGGCACCAGGGACCTGGAGAACAAATCCTTGCGCGTTATCGCAGACCATATTCGTTCCTGCGCGTTCCTGGTTGTCGATGGCGTCTTGCCCTCCAACGAAGGACGCGGCTACGTGCTGCGACGAATCATTCGTCGTGCGGCGCGACATGGCCACCAGCTTGGTTGCAAGAAGCCTTTCTTCTATAAATTGGTGGAGACTCTCGATAGCGCAATGGGAGACGCTTATCCGGAGCTTAGCCAAAACCGTGGGCATGTCGAACGCGTGCTGCAAAAAGAGGAAGAACGCTTTGCCGAAACCCTGGAGCAGGGCATGCGAATTCTTGGGGATGCGATCGGCAAAATGAAGGGCGACACGATTGACGGTAAAACAGTTTTCAAGCTTTACGATACCTACGGCTTTCCGGTCGATTTAACCGCCGACGTGGCGCGCGAGGAAGGTTTCGGCATTGACCAGGCTGGTTTCGATGTCGAGATGAAAGCACAACGCGAACGCGCGCGCGCCTCGAGTCAATTCAGCGCAATCGGCAAGCAATTTAAGCTCGATACCTATCCAGCGACAAAATTTCTCGGTTATGATAAATCGACAGCTAGCTCCAGTATCGTTGCTATTCTGCAAAATGATGAAGCCATCGATCAACTCGAAAACGGAGACCAGGCAGTTGTCATTCTGAAGCAGACGCCATTTTACGCCGAGTCCGGCGGCCAGGTCGGCGATATCGGCAGTCTGAGCCTGGGTAAAAATACCGAGTTCAAGGTTAGCGATACGCAGAAACAAAACGATGTTTACCTTCATATTGGCTCACTGATAACCGGTGAGTTGAGTGTAGGTAACAGGGTCAAGGCGCAAATCGATGAAAATCATCGGCGCGCCGTCATGCTCAATCATTCGGCGACGCACTTGATGCATGCGGCGTTAAGAAAAGTCCTCGGAGAACATGTTCAGCAGAAAGGTTCACTGGTTGATGCCGATAAGCTGCGCTTTGATTTTTCGCACTATCAACCTGTCGAGCATGAGCAGATTGTCGCGATAGAAACCATTGTCAACAATGAAATACGTGGCAACCTGGAAACCAGGGCCGAGTCCATGGATATGGAAGCCGCAAAAAAATCCGGTGCCATCGCGCTGTTCGGCGAAAAATATGGCGACGTGGTGCGCGTGCTGAAAATCGGATCCGATTCGATCGAGCTTTGTGGCGGTACCCACGTACCACGTGCCGGCGATATTGGATTGTTCAAGATCATACTCGAAACCGGTATTGCCTCCGGCATACGTCGTATCGAGGCAGTAACCGGTGAAGCCGCGGTCAGGCGCTTCATTGACAGTGAAGATAAACTAGATACCGCAGCGCACACATTAAAGGCGAGCCGGGACGAGCTGTTGCCTCGAATCGAGCAGTTACAGGCGAATAACCGGTCGCTGGAAAAACAGCTCGAGGCCCTTAAGTCAAAATTGGCTTCGCAGACAGGGGGTGACCTGGCATCTCAGGCGCAAGAGATCAAGGGCGTTAAAGTACTTGCCGTCAAACTCGATGGTGCCAACATTAAAACGCTGCGCGACACGGTTGATCAACTTAAAAACAAGCTGGGTGCTGCAGCGGTAGTGCTCGCCAGTAGCGAAGACGATAAAGTGTCGATCATCGCGGGCGTGACCAAGGCTGAATCGAAACGTATCAGCGCCGGTGATCTGGCCAATATGGTGGCCGAGCAATGTGGTGGCCGTGGCGGCGGCCGGCCGGACATGGCCCAGGCCGGGGGCAATCAGCCTGAAAATCTTCCCGCGGCACTCGAATCGGTATTGCCCTGGATTGAAAGCAAACTCTAGCCCTGTTAACCGGATAATCCCGGGACAAGGTTTGTTTCAGACAAAAACTGGTAAATCAATACAATCGCCAGGATCAGCAACAATTTACGCAGAATGGCCTGGTAAGTACCGACATCGATGCGTGACCGCAAACGTTGTCCTAGCTGCAGTGCAATGACAGCAGCGACTGCCAGCGGCGCCGTTTCAAGCATTAACCTGAAACCGACGAGCCCCGCGACTGCAAGCACGACGATCTGTGAAGCCTTGCCAACCAGGAAGCATGAGTTCAGTGCAGGCACCATGGTCGAACGGGGAGTTTCCAGCGAGAGGAAGTAAACAATTAAAACGGCGACCATGACATTGGTGGTACCCGCCGCCAGACCAGCAATCAATCCAAAAATCGCCATCGCCAGCATGGCGTTGTCGATGAGCCATGGTTTTGGAATGCGCAGGTTATTCCACAGGTATAACAGGATTAATGCCGCCAGCACGATGCGAAACGGAGCGGGATCGAGGGCTGCCAGAACGACGGTGCCGGCGAGTGATCCGATAAAGGTAAAGAAAACCAGCGGCCAAAACTGTCGCGTGTTTTTCAGGGAGGATTTGCTATTGAAAATACTGGCGATGTTGACTGCCATGGTCGGTAGCAAGGTGATCAGTATTGCACTGCGCACGTCCATCATCGTGGCAAGAATCGGCGTTGCTACCATTGGAAAGCCAAGTCCCAGGGTACCGTGGATCAGCCCTGCGAAAAGCAATGCGGCGGTGATGGCTAGTAATACGGGCCAATCAAACTGGAGCAATGAAAACATAGGTGGATATTACAGGGTAATGGTAGAGGTTGAATTCTATTAGTGATCGCGCGCGATGACGAATATCGTTATACAAATGTATCCATATTTCCTATAATCCGCGGTCTTTTTTTCAACCCGGCGAGTCCAGTCGAAAGACAATGTCACTACTGGTGCAAAAATTTGGCGGTACTTCGGTAGGCTCGATAGAGCGCATCAAGGCCGTCGCCGACAAGGTGATCTCGTACCGTGACGCGGGTAATGACATGGTGGTCGTGGTTTCGGCGATGGGTGGAGAGACCAATCGGCTGGTAGAACTTGCCCGGCAGGTCGATCCGCAGGCGCGCGGACGCGAACTCGATGTGCTGCTGACGACCGGTGAACAGGTCACGATAGCGCTGCTGGCAATGGCATTGGAAAAACGAGGTTACCCGGCGCGCTCGTACACCGGTGGCCAGGCCAGGATCATGACCGATAGTGCGCACAACAAGGCCCGCATAAAATCGATTGATAATGTCAAAATGACCGATGACCTCAAACAAGGACGTATTGTCGTGGTTGCCGGATTCCAGGGGATCGACGAACACAACAACATAACAACGCTGGGACGCGGTGGCTCGGACACGACCGGCGTGGCACTGGCCGCTGCACTGAAAGCCGACGAATGCCAGGTCTTCACCGACGTTGATGGTGTTTACACGACTGACCCGCGGGTGGTGCCACAAGCACGCCGACTGGACACCATCACCTTTGAAGAAATGCTGGAAATGGCGAGCCTCGGTTCGAAAGTGCTGCAAATTCGAGCGGTCGAATTCGCACAAAAATACCAGGTACCGTTGCGCGTGCTCTCGTCATTCGGAGCGGGCGATGGCACCTTGATAACCACAGAATATGGTACGGATAAAACTATGGAACAAGCTTTGATATCGGGCATCGCGTTTAATCGCGACGAAGCCCAGTTAACCATTAACGGTGTATCCGATACGCCTGGCGTTGCTTACCAGATACTCGGCCCGATCTCCGATGCCAATATCGAAGTCGACATGATCGTTCAAAACGTCGGTGCAGATGGTACGACCGACTTTACTTTTACGGTTCATCGGGATGATTTCGATACTGCACTGGAATCACTCGAAGAGACGGCGAAGCGAATGAAAGCCCGGGAGGTTTCCGGAAACAACAGGATCGTCAAGATCTCGATCGTCGGTGTCGGCATGCGCTCGCACGCGGGAATTGCGAGCCAGATGTTCGAGATTCTGGCGAATGAAGGTATCAATATTCTGATGATTTCAACCTCCGAAATTAAAATTTCGGTGGTTGTGGATGAAAAATACCTCGAGCTTGGCGTGCGCGCCCTGCACGAAGGCTTCGATCTGAAAACAAAGCCATAAAATATTTCAACTAGCTTCGCTCAACTCAGATGGGTTAAACTTGTCGTTGGTTCGGAGAAAAGACCATAAAAACAATAAAAAAGACGGTATCTGTCTAAGGAGACAGGATTAGATTACTGTTATACAGATTGGGAGAGATAGGAATGCTGATATTAACTCGGCGTGTCGGGGAAACCTTAATGATTGGAGACGAAGTTACGGTAACTGTGCTCGGCGTTAAGGGAAACCAGGTAAGGATTGGGGTAAATGCGCCTCGTGAAGTGGCGGTGCATCGTGAGGAAATCTACGATCGTATCAAGGCGGAGGAAGGGCAGGAAGAATTGGGAAATACAGCCGAAGGATAATTTTCGGCTCCAATTGAAACGAGCTTCATCGTTTCCATAGAATTAAAGACTTTGCAATAGCCTTGTTAATTTGGCTATTGCATTGTAATTTATACGCAAGATTCGGAGAGATGGCTGAGTGGTCGAAAGCGCTCCCCTGCTAAGGGAGTATACGTTAATAGCGTATCGAGGGTTCGAATCCCTCTCTCTCCGCCAGCCATTAAAAAGGGCCCCTGCAAGGGACCCTTTTTAATGGCTGGTGAAAAGTTAAGGTCAGATTCAACCCTCTGGTTCGACAAATCGCGTCAGGCCTCTCACACACATCCATGTTCTGCCCGACACTATAGAGCTAATTTTATCGATTTTGATCCGTAATAATTGGAGATCAAAAAGGGAAGAGTAAAAACTCTTCCCTACAGTCGATTATTTGATTATATGGAGTTCCACGCGTCGGTTCATTGCACGTCCTGCAGAGGTAGAATTATCGCCAATTGGACTGTCTTCGCCATAACCTTTAGCTCTCATGCGATTAGCTGAAACACCAGATGACCGCAGGTATGCCATAACAGATTCAGCACGTTTTTGAGACAAGTTCTGATTGAAACTCGATTCACCTCTGTCGTCGGTATATCCCGCGACTTCCACATTGACATCGCCGTTCCTGATCAGTGTTTCGGCAACCTGGTCTAGCACGCTCCTGGATGCCCCGGTAATTTCATCTGAGCCGGTTACAAAATTGACACCTTCAAGCACGAATGATTTTTTAAGCTCACACCCATTTGCATCGACACTTGCCCCCGGTTTTGAATCGGGACATTGATCTTTCAGGTCTGCGATACCGTCGTTGTCGGTGTCTTTAGGCGCAGTTGACGCTATAATTATTTTACAGCCTGAGCTATCCACTGCTACACCGGATGCTGTACCGGGACAATTGTCAGCCGAATCCATAATTCCATCTTTATCCGAATCCTTTGCGCAGCCTTTCGCATCGACTATGACGCCAGCCGGAGTAGCGGGGCATTTATCGCTAGCATCGGCAATTCCGTCCTGATCGGCATCAGTAACTTTTGCTTCCTCGACACCTTCACATTTCGGTATCGCGATTTCGGCCCTCCAGTGACTGGTTCTTATACATTCTCCACGGCTATTGAGAATTAACTCGCCATCTTTGTCGTGAACATATCCCAAATCTGCCTTATCGTGAGCCTGCAACGGGGCATGGAATATGCCAGCCAGTGCGAACAGACAAACCAGTCCATTTAAATTTTGCATGTAAATACCCTTTTTAGCCGATTTCATGTTTTCCTCCGGCGACAATTTATTGAAAAGTTTATAAGTCAACCGCATTCGGTCGCTCATCAATGCAACACTAATTAGCTTTGGCTGGTGTGACAAGAGCTCGTGACGATTTTTAACAGTTCTTAACATTTGCCCTTGCTTCGATTATTAGTTGCTCTGGTGCCATTGTTTGAACTTGTTCAGGTAAATTCTCGCCGATCCCAGCAGTAACTTGTCCTGTTTCCTCATAACCGTAATCGCGTGGTCCGCTTCTGTTTCAACTCCATTGAGAACTTGCAGTATCTCTGCCGCGATGACTCGGTCATGCCAATCACCCAGCAGTTGTTCCAGTATCTTTATCTGTTTCAGTTCACTTTCGTCCAAGGTATGGCCGGGGCAGAATTGAAATGCATCCAGTTTATGGTGGTACCGCTTCAGCAGTATTCGTTTTTTATGCCACAGGTCTGCGGTCATGCGTGGCCTAGTGCTCATGATCTGGGACAAAAGCACATTTAGTATCATGGGTTTTTCGCGCAGGATGGCTCTTTCCGAAATGGCCATGGACCGGATGGTAGGTACTCTTACCCGGGTATGAGTATCAGCCTGAAGCGATCTTTTGAGCAACCGGTAGTCGTTTCTGGTTTTCACTCGCAATGCGCTGATCAGGTTTTTTTTATCCACCAGGCTTATTTCGTCGAGTTCCTGGATTAAATGCACGACGATATGCCCGTCCCGAATAACGCCGATCGACTTTGCCAATGAACGGTAGGGCTTGATCAGTTTCCTGGTTTTCAGCGCGGGATCGACGTCGTTAAGGAAGTAGTACAGCGCCGTAAGCCGCTTCATCCCGACTCGAAAATCGTGGACCGCCTCTTCTTCGGCGGTGATGCGAATAACTTGGAGGTCCCGATTGAGCTGGCGAATGAGTTTACCGCGATATTTATCCAGGCAATTCATTTCTATCAAATCCTTGTTATCCTGTCGGGGAACATCTCTGTATTGGCTGCTTAACTCGCAATCGCCATATCGGCATCTTCGTCGACGTCCTGGAAATTGTCTCGCTGTAAATATAAAAGCGAGGAAACCTCGACCAGGTTGCGTGCGATATGGATGGCGATCGCGCTATCGTTCATTAAGGATGTCGCCATTTCGGCGTTGATCAGGTGTTCACGCACAAGTCGGTCGATCGTACCATTCATTAACACATCATATTTATCCAGGTGATCGCTCAAGTTCCTGGCCTTGGCTAAATGTTTCTGGTCCCGTTTTACCAACCTGGCCTTGCGCGATAGACGCAGGATCTTGAAGATCAATTTGCGCAAGTTATTATATTCGGCACGAATGTATTCATTATCGGAATTTAAATATCGATTCATATTGGTATGTAACGGTTTAATATCCTTGACAATTTCAACTAGCATGCGGTCGGCACGCAAGATACTCCTGATGGCCATGATCTTGTCTTCATCCAGGTCAAATTTGCCCTGTAGCTGGTTCGCATACTCGACGATCTTGCCGTAAATGTTCTTGAATTTATTGTAATAAACGGCGTCCACGTCCAGGTCAAACTGATGAATATTCTCGATAATCTGTTTTATCTTTTTGTCCGATTCGAATTCCTCACGGTGCACGTGTAACCCGTGGGTTATCACCTTGAAGGCTGTTTTTTCGAGTAGTCGCAGGGATTCGTCAAGCAGGGCTTTCAAACCTGTTTGCGGATAACTGAGCGAGGACTTATCGAGAAAATGGGGTTGCTCGATCACGACTGTCTTCGCTACTTCTTCCGGAACCATGCGCACAACGATTCGAGCGATCATCGGTATAAACTGGATCATCACAACCGTATTACAAATATTGAAAGTCGTATGAAACAGTGCCAGAGCCACCGGAATAGCCGCTGCCTGGGCGAAAGGTGAGGCACCCTCCAGGGTCTCGACAGCGAAACCGATGCCGTGAATGATGGGTAAAAACAGAACCAGCATCCAAACCACGCCGAAGATGTTAAATATAAGATGGGCGCGGGCGGTTCGTTTGGCCCGGTAGTTCGCTACCAGCGCCGCCAGGTTGGCCGTAATGGTAGTCCCGATATTCTCACCCAATACCATCGCGGCGGCCATGTCGAACGGAATCCAGCCTTCGAAACACATGATAATCGTGATCGCCATGGTTGCACTCGAAGATTGAATGACCACGGTTAACAAGGTGCCTATAAACAAAAACAGTAGAATCGACAGGTAACCCTTACTGGTATAGTCACTGAGAAAGGCAAGCGCTTCGGGACTGGATTTGATATCGGGCACCGAATTTTTCAGGTATTGCAGGCCGATAAAAAGAATCGCAAAACCGACGATGAAGTAACCCCAATGCCTGAGATTTTTTTGCTTACTCAGGCTGAATAGAAATCCAAGGCCTACCAATGGCAACGCGATAGCTGCCATGTTGACCTTGAAACCCAATAGGGAAATCAACCAGGCAGTAACCGTGGTGCCGATGTTTGCACCCATGATGACACCGATGGATTCTGTCAGCGAAAGCAGCGAGGCATTGGCAAAACTGACCACCATTAATGTCGTCGCGGAGGAAGACTGGATGACGGCAGTAATGGTAAATCCGGTGAGCACCGCAAACAGTGGATTAGACGTTGCGCTTGCCAGAATATTTCTCATTCGATCGCCGGCTATCTCCATTAGTGCATCGCTCATGACCTTCATGCCGTATAAAAACAATCCGAGCGAACCCAGCAAGGTCAAAAAATCGAAAAGTTTGTATTCCATCAGTAAAACTGGCTTCGTTTTTTATTGTCTAACATCAACAGAAACGGACAAATAATCCGTATGATACATAAATATAGCCAGAGGTGATGTGATGGATATTCTGGATGCAGGTAAAACGATCGAAACGCTCGGGCTCCCCTACCTGCGGGAGCTATCCACTTTCGGTGCGCTTTCCGATGAGTTCATCGTTGATTTGCTAAATAATGGTGTTGTCAAGCGCTATGCCAAGGGCGAGTATATTGCCCGTCTGAATCAGGTTGCCGCAGAATTCCAGGTGGTGCTACAGGGTAAGTTCGCATTTTACAAACACAGTGAGGAAAGTGATGTTCTGACCCGCTATTTCTGCGCAGGCGATCAGGTGGGTTTTGATTTGATGATCGGGCTGATTCCCCACAATGGCATAGATGTTGCCACTGAAGAAAGTTTAATTCTGGATATCAGCAGTGAACAATTCTATGACCTGCATGTAAACTTCCCCGCTGATTTCGGATTGCTGATGATCAACCTGGCACGTGAACTCGCGCGTGAAATCGCACTGCTCGAGGATGTCATCGGCAAGGGCACGGGCTGGATAGCCGAGACGGGAACCTGATGACTGTCATAGTGCCGTAACCGGCGAGGAAAAATAATGAAGCGCTACAGTTTAGTCCTGGTAGCACTGTTGTATATACCCGCACTGGGTGCGCAGCAGGTAGCCGAACCTTCGCCGATAGGCTACGCGACCATCGAGGAGGCTTTTAATATGTTAAAGGCGGATCCCGGTGCCGGTATGAAGGAACATGAGGGCTGGACAATATTCAATCAAAAGGGTGACGGCAAGTACATACTCTGGTCGTTTACGCCGGCAGATCACCCGGCCCACCCCAGCGTGATACGCAGGGAAGTGGTCAAAAAAGAGGGCGAGATCTTCATCAAGATGGATGCGCTCTGTGACTCCAACCAGCTGGATTGCGATCTGCTGATCGACCAGTTTAAAAAGATAAACGAGCGCATCAGGCAGGATTGGGCCGGGAGCTCCTAGCGTCATACATTTGTTCAAACCGATTTCACGATAGTCAGGAGCTGCCCGTTTGACTGGAATTCGAAAAGCCGCGAAATCCGATTTACCCGAAATCGAAACCTGTGCGTCCGACGCATACGCGATATATGTTGATCGTATCGGCCGCGAACCGGCGCCGATGGTAGCGGATTTCGCCAGCGCGATCATAAAAGAGCAACTGTATATCGCACTGGAAAATGGACAGCTTGCCGGTTTCGTCGTTTTCTATCCGCAACGGGACCACGTGCACCTGGAAAATGTCGCGGTGAGCCCTGAATTTCAGAAACGCGGTATTGGCTCAAGATTGATCGAGTTTGTGGAACAACAGGCGAGGGCCGAAGGTTATTGCCGGCTCGAGTTATACACCAATGCGAAGATGACCGAAAACCTGGAGCTTTACCCTAGGCTCGGTTACCAACAGTTTGACCGCCGCCTCGAGGACGGCTTCGACCGGGTTTACTTCAGCAAGGTCCTCGACTGAAACCGTCTCGCTATAATTCCTGGTCCTTACGGCGGAATGCACCCTGTACGATACGGTCGATGACCATGGCGACAAATAGTATCGCGAAGCCGCCGAGCAAACCCGGCCCCTTGGCCGCGTACTGCAGCGCCTCGAGGATGACCTTGCCAAGGCCGCCACCACCGATCAACGAGATAATAACCACCATCGACAGGCACATCAGGATGGTCTGGTTGACGCCGGTCATAATCGATGGCAGGGCGAGCGGCACCTCCACGTCTTTCAGTAACTGAAAGCGCGAGGCGCCAAATGCGACCGCTGCTTCCTTGATCGAATCTGGCACACCGCGCACGCCGAGCGAGGTCAGGCGGATCACCGGCGGCATGCCGAAGATGATGGTCGCCAGAATACCCGGCGGATTACCGGTGCCGAAAAACGCGATGATCGGAATCAGGTAAACAAAGGCCGGCAGCGTCTGCATCAGGTCGAGTACCGGCTCGGCGGCATTGTAGGCGCGCCGGGACTTGCCGAACCAGATACCGAGCGGAATGCCGAAGAGAACACAGATAAACACGGCGGCGCCGACCAGCGCAACGGTCTCCATTGCGATCGCCCAATAGCCAAGCAACGCGATATAGGCCAGCGAGGCCGCGGTAAAAATCGCGACCCTCGGCCCGGCAGCGCGCCACGCAACCACGCAGATGACCAGCATTACCACCGGCCAGGGTGTGCCGATCAGGGCCAGGCTGAGCGCGTCGAGCACCCAGCGCACGCTGGCGGTGATACCGTCGAAGGCGCCGGCGCCCGCGACCGCGGCATTATCGATCTTCTGCTCGAGCCAGCCCGCGAGTTCGGTGAACAGCGTGGCCCTGTCTGAGTCGATAAAAATACTGGATACCTGTCTTTCCGGAAATTCATTAAGCACTTCGAGCGGGCTGTCGACGGTAAACTTGTAGATCGTCAGCGGTCCGATCAGAACCACCAGCACGATCCCAAGCAGAATGTTCTTCGGTTTGACGCCACTTTCGACTGTCTTGTGGTCGATTCGCCAGCGGCTGAATTGCTTCTCGTAGGCCGAGTTAGCGTAAAAACCCTGCAAACCCTTGAAGATCAGCATCATCACGATACCACCGATGAGAATGCTCAGGGCCTCGGCGCTCGCGGCCTGCCCCAGGGTTTCGCTCTTTTCCGCGGCATTACCGATGTTTTCCGCGAGCTTTTCGAAGCGGCTTGGGTCGGCGCCCTCCAGTTTCGCTGCCTCGGCGCGTTCTAGAAAGCCGGCGGCGCGCTCTCGCTGCTTCTCCGCACGATCGAAAAACTCGGCTCCGGGGTCACCCCACCAGCCGCGGCCGATTTGTACCCAGGCGATCATTTCGAGGATCAGGAATCCCCAGAACATGCCCCAGACCGCACGCGATGCAGACCAGATCGGACCGAGAACCGCGGCAAAGATATTGAAGGTGTTGGGTAACAGGCCGGTGGAGGAGTGAATGCGATGGAACTGCGTAGCGTAATAGTCACCGTTTTTTCCGGCGAATTCCGCGATCGACGCGTCGAGACTCGCGTGGTCGACCTCGATATCCGAGGCGGCGATGACGGATGCGGTGCTTTCGTCGTTCATTATTCTTTACCCCCCTGAATACCGCGCAACAGCCGCGGCTTGGTCACGATACCGACATCCCGGCCGTCCGCGGTGATGACGATTGGCAGATCGGTTCCGACCGCGTGATCGATCAACTGGTCCAGGTCGGCGCCTTCGTCGGCCCGTGGTGCGCCCTCAAGACTGCCATCGTAGCTCTCCATTGGCTCGAGTATCGAGTGTGCCTTGACCAGCTTGAGCTTGGAAATGCCCTGCACGAATTCGCGCACGTAATCGTCGGCCGGGTTCATGACGATTTCTTCCGGCGTGCCGATCTGTACGATGACGCCATCCTTCATGATCGCGATGCGATGGCCGATGCGAATCGCCTCGTCGAGATCGTGGGTGATGAACAGCGTGGTTTTCTGCAACTCCGCGACCAGCGCCTTGAACTGATCCTGCAGCTGCATGCGAATCAGCGGATCGAGTGCCGAAAACGGCTCGTCCATCAACAACACCTCGGGGTCGGAGGCCAGTGCGCGCGCGATGCCGACACGCTGCTGCATGCCGCCCGAAAGTTCCTTCGGCAGGCGGTCCTCGTAGCCAACGAGATCGACCAGCTGGAGTGCATGATCGGACACCGCCCAGCGCTTGGATTTCGCCACGCCACGAATTTCAAGCGGGTAGCCGACATTGTCACGTACCGAGCGGTGCGGCATTAGTGCCATGTGCTGGAATACCATACCGATATGGTTGGCGCGCAGTTCTCGCAGGGCAGACTGGTTAAGGCTCGAGACGTCCCGCCCTAGCAGCTCGATCGATCCGGAGGTCGGCTCGATCAGGCGGTTGACATGACGCACCAGCGTGGATTTGCCGGAACCAGACAATCCCATGATGCAAAAGATTTCGCCGCGCGATACTTCGAAGGTGGCGTCCTGTACGCCTATGACGCAACCGAAACGCTCGAGCACTTCGGGTTTACCGATGCCCTCGTCGCGAATCGCCTTAATCGCGGCGTCGGCCTGGTCCCCGAAGACTTTCCAAACACCCTCTGCCTTGACAACCGTTTCCGACATGTGGCGGTCCTCCCCCTGAAATAAAAACGGCCGCCGGTACATCGCCGGCGGCTCGATTATTGAGTGATTTTCTGGCCTAGTTGGTGAGCCAGCCCAGGACTGCGTCCTCGTTATTTTTAACCCAGTCCTTGGCATACGCGGCCGGATCTTTCTTGTCGATGACGAGCGCGTAGGTCATTTCCGATACCTGGTCGGTCGTAAGCTTCATGTTTCTGAACAGCTTGGCCACCTCGGGTTGCTCCTTTTCGATTGCCTTGGCGTAGTGCAGATGCAAATAGGCGGTATCCCATGCGGTTCCAGCCGTCGAAACATCGAGCCAGGCCGGGTCGTCGGTGGGCTGCACGACTTTCCACTTGGACGCATCATAGGCCGGTTCTTCGAGTACCTGCATCTCGTGCAGGACGAAGACGTAATGCGGCGTGTAGCAGAAGCCTACCCACGGTTTGCCCGCTTTGATCGCGTTGTCGAGGTTGGCGTAGGCCAGCGTCTCGTCGCTTTCGGTCAGCTCGAAAGTCTGGTCGTAGCCATAGGACTTGGCGCGGATTTTCTCGACGTTGGTCGAAGCCCAACCCGGCGCACCGATCCAGACTTCGCCCCTGCCGTCACCGTCGGTGTCAAACAGCGCCGCAACATCGGGGTTGGTCAGATCATCGATAGACTTGACACCGTGTTTGTCGGCAATACCTTTCGGCACGCACATGCCCTGAAATGCAGCAACACCGTTTTTATTGAAGGCAACAGTACCTTTATCTTTGACGAAGGTATTGTGCAGGTTTTGCTGGTTCGGCATCCATACTTCCGGGTGCGCGTGCATGGCGCCCGAATCCATCGCCTCGAACACGATCGGGTTGGTGCCGTTTTGCAGCTCGACCTCGAGGCCAAGGTTTTCTTCGATTACGACTTTAAGAACATTCGCGGTTGCAGCTACAGATGGCCAGTTTGGCACGCCGATGACAACGTCGGCAGCAGTTGCAATGCTTGACATTCCCATGCTGGCAGCGACAAGCGCGCCTGTCAGGGCTTTATTCAGTTTCATTATGACTAACTCCTCGGTTTATTTATTAAGTACCGAAATTTGTATCCGTTTTTATTAACGACGGCTTAATGAAGCCTGATTTGTTAGACGGACTAAATATCAGCGGATCGATAGTAACTTCATGTTTTCCGCAAGTAAACATTAAAAAATGCTCAAAGTCAGCGGCTTTCACGCCGACATTAGCTCTTTATCCCTAGTATTGACCTGCTATTCGACTAGTGACAGGCTAGCGACAATAAATACGATTTTACCAAAGAGAATCGGCCGAGGTTTGGTGATGAGTGAAACTGAACAGCTGCGTATTGATGGTCAACGCCTGTGGGACAGCATCATGGCAATGGGCGAGATCGGGCCGGGCCAGCAGGGTGGCTCCTGTCGTCTTGCGCTAACCGACGAAGACCGCGACGGGCGTGATTTGTTTGTTCGCTGGTGCGAAGAGATTGGATGCCGCATCAGTATCGACGACATGGGCAATATTTTTGCACGGCGTGACGGACGCAATAATGAACTGCCGCCGATAGTCGCCGGCAGCCATCTCGATACCCAGCCCCACGGGGGTAAATTCGATGGTATCTTTGGCGTTCTTGCAGCGCTCGAAGTATTGCGCACGCTGCATGATAACGACGTGACGACCGAGGCACCGGTCGAGGTTGTCATGTGGACCAACGAGGAGGGATCGCGCTTTGCGCCGGCTATGATTGCTTCCGGTGTCTACGCCGGGGTATTCGAAAAAGATTACGCCTGGTCGATATCTGACAGTGATGGCAACAGCCTGGGTGACGAATTGAAGCGTATCGGCTACCTGGGCGAACTTCCCTGTGGTCAAAATCCCATCGGTGCCCTTTTCGAGGCCCATATCGAACAGGGCCCCATACTCGAGGCGGACAACCACCAGATCGGGATCGTCACCGGCGGTCAGGGGCAGCACTGGTACGACGTTACGCTCAAGGGCCAGGATTCGCACGCCGGTTCTACGCCGATGACGGGTCGGCGCGATGCGCTCGTGGCGGCTGCTGAAATTGTCACGATGGTGCACACGCTGGCGTTAAAGTTTGCGCCGCATGCGGTCAGCACGGTCGGTGAAATGTCGGTGCAGCCGAACTCCCGCAATACGATTCCCGGCGAGGTCTTCATGACCATCGATATTCGTAATCCTTATACGGAGGTACTGGCTAAGATGGCTGACCAACTCGCTACCAGCGTCGCGGCGATTGCCGAACGGCACGGCGTTGAATGCGAATTCAGCGAAATCTGGGAAAAACCACCGGTCCATTTTGATTCGGACTGTATCGCCGCGGTCGAGCATGCAGCCGTCAGGCTAGGTTACAGCCATCAGCACATTGTGTCAGGTGCTGGTCATGACGCCTGCCAGGTTTGCCTGGTGGCGCCGACCTCGATGATATTTGTGCCCTGTGCCGGCGGACTTAGCCACAATGAGCAGGAAAGCGCCGCGCCCGAAGACCTCGAGGCTGGTGGCAATGTATTACTGCACGCGATGCTGGCGCTTGCCAATAAAACGGATGCATAGAGAGTATTACAGTTTGTCCAGGTCGCCGTGGCCGGTCAGCTCTACCGTTTTCATTGTTACCGATACTCTTGCTGTGGCAATGGTCGAATTTAGCGTTGACTCACTTTTTCGGCCAGCAGGCACAGGATTTCGAACATTATCGTTACCGCGACCAGTGCCGTATTGCCCGACATGTCAAAGGGGGGAGAAACTTCGACCACGTCGCCGCCAACAAGATTTAGGCCACGCAAACCGCGGATCATCTGCTGTGCATCATAGGTCGTGATACCACCGATCTCGGGGGTTCCGGTGCCGGGCGCGTACACCGGGTCCAGCGCATCGACATCAAAACTGATATAAGTCTTGCCATCACCAACCACGCGGCGGGCTTCGGCGATAACCGCTGCGATTCCCATCTCGGTGTATTCCTCGATTTCAATGACGCGAATACCCTGGTCGAGCCCCCATTGCTTGTCCTTATCGCTGTAAAGTGCGCCGCGGATTCCGATCTGCACGGTGCGTTTGGGATCGAGCAGGCCTTCCTCGATTGCACGCCGGAACGGGGTACCGTGAGTGTATTTCGATTCGCCGAAGTAACGATCCCAGGTATCGGTATGCGCGTCGAAATGCACCATGCCGACGGGTTCCTCGCGGCATAGCGCGCGCATCACCGGCAGCGTGATCAGGTGATCACCGCCGGCGCTCAATGGCAGGATGCCCTGATCGACCACGGTCGCATAATATTTTTCCACGCGTGCCAGTGTATCGCCGATATCGACCGGATTGACCGGTGAGTCGCCGAGATCGGCGCAGTTGCATAGATGAAAGGGCTTGATCCCGGTCGCATGGTGGACGTTGCGTGCCATCGTCGACAGGTCGCGAATCTGGCGTGGCCCGTGTCTTGCCCCGGCGCGGTTGGTGGTACCACCATCCCAGGGAACCCCGATCAGTCCGATATCGACCTCGCCGGCGTCACGTGGATCGACGTAGGGCAGGCGCATGAAGGTTGCAATGCCGGCAAAGCGTGGCAGGTCATTGCCGGAGATGGGTTTGTATGATTCGGGTTTGCTGGTCATCGATTCGAGTAACACGGTAATTTTGCAGGCCCCAGTATAAATTTAAAGTTGCCGAAGCAAAGTGTTTTTGTCTTAATCCCTATATCGTGGATCCCGCTAACTCAAACTAACAGGAAAACTGGAGTCCAGTTGACACACGAACACGGGTACAGGGCCCCTCGCCATCTGCGCAATGCACATCTGCAAACGGTGCTCAACAGCCAGGGACCGCGCAAGCTACGGGCCCGATACCTATCGAAACGCCTGGAGTCCGAGAAACTGATTCTGCAGGCCGATGATGGCACACGCTTGCTGGCAGAATTTGACCGTGCTGCTAACGGTTGCTCGGTGCTGGTGATTCTGCTGCATGGCTGGGAAGGCTGTAGCCGTTCTTCTTACATGGTTACCACGGCCGCGAGCCTGCTGGCGCAGGGTTTCGACGTTTTGCGTGTCAATCTGCGCGACCATGGAGATTCGCATCATCTGAACCGCGAACTGTTCAATTCGACACGTTCACCGGAAGTGGCCAGCGCATTGCTGGAATTCGTTGACAATCATACCTACGATCATGTTTTTCTAGCCGGATTCTCACTGGGTGCGAGCTTTGCGTTGCGGATTGCAGCCGATTCGGGCTCTGGGATTGGTCTCGATGCGAGCATTGCAGTTTGTCCACCAACGGATCCGGCGCGTGCAATGGATGCCCTCAATAACGGCTTTTTTGCCTACGAACGCTATTTCTTCAGGCGCTGGTACAGGTCGCTGCAGTACAAGCTGCAGCATTTTCCGGATCTCGATTACGGCGCGGAACTTGTGACCGCTAAATCACTGGACGATCTGAACCGGATTTTTATTCCACGGCATACAGTTTACAGTAATGTTGACGACTATTTTGCGGCCTATGCCCTCGTGGGTGATCGTCTCTCTGCGATGGCCATGCCGGCCTACCTGATCGCGGCAGAGGATGATCCGATCATTCCGGTTGACGACCTCAAGCGCATTGATCCGGTTGAAAATTTGCAGGTCGAGACCTACCGTCATGGCGGTCATTGTGGATTCATCGAAAACCTGGCCGCACACAGCTGGGTTGAGGGTCGAATCATTCAAATAATACAGGCGCAGCTTTCAAAGGTAGGTTTTCGCAAAACCGGGTAAGCCGCTCACCATGGCTCCGTGATTGGGCAAGCGCGCTATTGATAGTGGCCATGTCGTTGCAATACTTCGATTTCGTAACCGTCCGGATCGGTGACAAAAAAGAAACGCGCGAGCAGGTTATTTTCGGGAGCAAACTCGACAATGTCGGTAGGTTCGATTCCGAGTTCGGTTAATCGTTCGTGTTCGTTATCAAGGTCATCAACACACATGGCCACATGCCCATAACCATTGCCGTGCTTATAGGCGGTGGTCCTGCCCTTGTTAAGCGTCAGCTCGATTTCCATATCGTTTTCATCGTTGCGCAGATAAACCAGGGCAAATTCATCAAAGTCAAGTTCGTGCGAAGTCTTGAGACCAAAGGCCTGCTGGTAAAAAGATTTTGACCGATCAAGATCGAGCACGCGAATCATGGTGTGAATAATTTTTGCCACAGCTGCACCTTGATAAATTAAAAAATGGCCACCAGTATATCCGGCAAACTCACGTGGAGGTTAGTAATATAAGGGGTACCAGGGGAACAAACAGGATTTTCAGAGAGGGTATTTCGGCTTGAAGTAATTGGCAAATTCGTATGTCAATAATAGTTGCCAGCCAATTTTATAGCCTAGGATCAAATGACTTTTCCGGTTAGGCGAGTTCCCGAAATTCAGTGCATATCCCGGTCATATGTTCTATAACTTCAAATAGTTACCTCATGTGATTATTGTTACTTGGATGACCGGCTCGTGTAATATATTTGTCCATTCATGAAACTGCGAACGCTAATCTTCGGAGCCCTGCTACTGGTATCTATCTTTCCAGTGGGCATCCTCGCGTATTGGCACCATCAAACAGCTGTCAACAATGAATTCTCCGTGGTTGAAAATCAGCACAAGGTCATTGCCAGGAATTTAACCATTGCACTGGACCGATATGCCACCGATTTACGGTCGGCGTTTCAACTTACCACCGACAATTTGCAGAACAAGGAAAAACTAAAGGGATTGGAATGGCACCTTGGCGAGCTGTATTTTCATCACGTCTGTTCGATTGATGCAACTGGAAAAATACAGCAACTTCAGTGTGCGCTGGCCTGTCCTCAGGGTCAGCAATTTTCTGAAACAGTGCTTTCCTCATTAAAAGACACGTTTGGGGCGGCCGCAGATGACCCGGGTAGTATTCAATTCAGCAGTATTACCCACAATCCAAAAATCCAGCCAGCAATCTATCTGGTCAGAAAAATGACAGACGGGAACACTGCCATCGGGGAGGTTTCAACCCAGTATTTTATTGAGCTGCAAAGGGCGGTTGCATTCGGCGAAAAAGGTCACGCGGCCATTGTCGATAGCAAGGGCAGTGTGATCGCACACCCGAAGCAAGACTGGATGGACTCGATGAAAGACCTTTCCAGGATCTCCGTGGTGCAAAAAATGATGGCCGGCGAAAATGGTGTAACCCAGTTTTATTCACCCGCAGTAAAGGCTGACATGGTCGCAGGATTTAACGTCGTGCCGGGCGTGGGCTGGGGCGTTATGGTTCCGCAACCGCAATCAGAAATATTTCAGGATGCGCAAAGTATTTCGAAGGCCGCTCTGACCATAGCGATACTGGGAATTTTTGTCGCCGCATTCCTCAGCTGGTGGATTTCCGGCATACTTTCGCATCCAATGCAGGTTATGGCCGACACTGCCCAGTCCGTCGCGCAGGGGGATTTATCATCGAAAGTAAACCTTTCTTCCGACCTGCGACCCCTCGAAATCCGAAAGCTTGAGAAATCTTTTAACCGGATGATCGACGATGTCGGGAGAAAAAATACGGTACTGGTTAACCTGGCTCACGAAGCAATCAGTTCGAGCAACCATAAATCGGCATTTATATCTTCCCTGAACCATGAACTTCGTACGCCAATGAATTCCGTTTTGGGATTCGCGCAAATGATGGAAATGAATGCCGCGGAACCCCTGACGGAAGACCAGAAATCCGCGGTCGAGCACATACTGAGGAACGGTAACCACCTGCTGGAACTGATCGACCAGATGCTGGAATTAAATGAGATTGAAGCCGGAACCTTGCCCCTTAACATGGAGGATATCCCGGCTCGCGACGTTTTTGATGAAAGCCTCTACCTGATCCGGGCACGGGCAGACCAGGAAGGGGTCAGTGTCATCGATAAGACCGCGGACGAACATCTTCCGCTGCTGTTTACCGATAGCACCCGGCTGATACAGGTGCTGATCAACCTTATGACCAATGCTGTCAAGTATAATCGCAGGGGCGGCACGGTCACGTTAAGCTGTGAGCAACTACCCGAACACATGTTTCGTATCAGTATTACCGATAATGGGATCGGAATACCCCCGGAGCAACAGGCCAGCCTGTTCCAGCCATTCGAGCGCCTGGGCCATGAACTGGGTCAGATCGATGGCACCGGTATTGGCCTGAGTATCACCAGGCAGATCGTCGAGATTCTGGGAGGACAGATAGGCTTCGAGAGTTCCGTGAACAAGGGCAGCACTTTCTGGGTGGACATTCCCATGAGTATCAAACAAGCGTCGATGCAAAAGGCGGTCAAGGCGAAAGATGCTGCAAATGCGGACGAGAAAGACAGCAACGATAATGGCCCGGTTCGCACGCTCCTCTATATCGAAGACAACCCGGACAGCCTGCATCTGGTGGAGGCGATTGTCAGTCAATTCGGAAATATCCGCATGCTAACCGCCGAAAACGCTACCGTTGGATACGACCTTTCCACGAGTCAGCAACCGGATTTAATCCTGATGGATATCAACCTGCCGGGCATGAATGGCATGCAGGCCCTGAAACGCTTGCAACAAACCCGTGAAACCAAGGACATACCCGTGATCGCCGTCACTTCCAACACGATGCCGAAAGATGTGGAAGCGGGCCTCAAGGCCGGGTTCGCGGCCTACATTACCAAGCCGATAAAAGTATCGGAGTTCATTCAAACTATCGATCAAACGCTTAACGACGCCGGGCATTTTGGCTAGGGGAAATTTTCACCTATAATCCCGGTCGGCCATTGTTCGCTGAATTCGAGTATCTACTTCTCAACCGTAGTTATGGAACAGCATATCCCGTGGTCACACCAAAGGCCAGGCCAGGGGTGGCATTGTCAGGCAAGCGTGAGGTAAATCATGCGCAGTGCCAACACCGTCAACGCCCACTTGAGTATTCTGCGAAACAGGGCCTCCGGAATTTTATAGCGGATATGTGTGCCGAGGAGGGCGCCAAGGATTACGGCGGCCGACATGCCGATAATGATTTGCCAGTAGCTGATAAAGGAAAAACCGAGCAGGGCAAACAGCACGACTTTTATCAGGTGGGTGAAAGTCATCATCAACGCGGCAGTGACCACGAGTGCATCGCGTTGCAGGCCCTTGCGTAATAGCGCCGCCTGGCCCATCGGGCCGGTTGCGCCAACCATCACGCTTAGCCCGGTCTGAACTGCACCGATCAACACGAATTCCCCCTTGAGCGGTTTTTTGAATTCCAGTTTGGGTCCCCAGATCGTGAACAGGATATAGGCCGCGATAATCAGTGGCGTATATTCGAGATTGATTTCACGGGTAATGCCCGCAGCGAAAAGGCCACCGACAACCGAGCCCGAAATAAATGCCAGCACGAACTCCCAGTGCAGAAAACGCAGGCCAAACAGGGCCCGGCTCGAGTTGGAAAATAGCTGTACGATACCGTGAACCGGTACGATCGCTGCTGCCGGTATGAAGCCCGGCATGATTGCGATCAACATCATGCCCCCGCCGATTCCCGTGATCGCGGTCAGCGTCGAAGTGCCGAACGCAATCAGAATCAACAGGATTTCGTTATTCATCAGTAGTTTGCGCCAGGTGTTCGGAATGGCGCTGTCTGATGAAAAATCTACCGCTTGCCCGACTCTGAACTGGCTCAGGAGGGAACGGTCTCAACGACCGTAATCGATGGTTGCTAGTTATAGCCGAGAATCACGACTCGCTCGATGCCGTTTTCATCCACATTGTCGCGTTCGATATCTTCCAGACCATGCTGTTCTTTGTTGACGAATCGAGGATCGCCGTAGTACGAATTCTCCGGCGATCTGGCCCAGGGTGACGAAATCAGTGATTCGAATGGAGGAGCCTGTGTTTTATTGCTCATGTGTCCTAGCCTTATCTACAATAAGTTAGCTGTGTTTATTCCTAACTTACCTTAAATGGCGATCATAACTATCTGATAAATAAAAACAAGAGTAAATAATTAATTTTTTTACCAAGTTGGCGCTGTCGGTGGCGATCTCACCCGTCAAACAGGTCCATCTGGCCTCCGCTATCAGTCAGGTCGAGCAGGCGCACGCCGAGACCCAGCAGGCGCACCGGCACTTTAGCGCGCAGCCAGGCTTCCTCGCACAGCATTGCGTAGTCGCCATAGTTGGGCGCGGTCAACTGCCGTTCGACCGTGGTTTGATTGAAATCGAAAAACTTCATTTTGACGAAGCAGTTGTGAATGCGGTAATCGTCATCGAGCCTCTGCAGCCTGGTCTGCAATGAATCGATCAGGGCGGGAATTTTTTGCAGGCAACTTTCGAGGTCAGGCAGGTCTTGATCGTAGGTGTGCTCGACACTGACCGATTTTCGTCGCCACTCGGAAACCACGGCGCGGTTATCGATACCATGTGCGAGCTTGTGAATATGCTCGCCAAACTGGCCGAATTCCTGCACGAACTGGAAAATATCGTAGGCACGCACGTCACCACAGGTTTTGACACCCTTTTGCTCCAGGCGCTGGGCGGTAACCTTGCCGACACCCCAGATTCGATCGACCGGAAGCCGTTGTAGAAAATCGTCGACCTGTTGCGGGGTTACGACATACTGTCCATTGGGTTTATTCATGTCGCTGGCAACCTTGGCGATGAATTTGTTCGGCGCGATCCCGGCGGATACAGTGATACCGATCTTGTCCGCGATCCGCTCGCGGATTTCCTGTGCAATCAGCGTAGCGCTGCCGCGACAGTGCTTGCAGTCGGAGACATCGAGAAAAGCCTCGTCGAGCGATAACGGTTCGACTAAATTGGTGTACTCGCTGAATATTTCATGCATCTGGCGAGATGCTTCCCGGTATACGGACATACGCCCGGGAACCAGGATCAACTGTGGACAGCGCTTGACTGCAGTCGCGCTCGCCATGGCGGAACGCACCCCGAACTTGCGCGCCTCGTAGCTCGCAGTAGCGATTACGCCGCGCCGGGTCGCGCTGCCGCCAACCGCGATCGGTTTACCCTTGAGTCCCGGATTGTCGCGCACTTCGACCGCGGCATAAAAACAGTCGGCGTCTATATGAATAATCTTGCGGCTGGGCTGGGGGACAGAATTCACAGTTTATCGACTTGCTTCGTGGTTGCGGGTAGGTAAGAATCACCGCAGAGCAGGCAGGGCCAAAACGATGACGGAAAAAGTATTTTATCAAGACAGCTACCAGAAAACACTCAGCAGCGAGGTAGTCGAGGTTCTCGACCATGGCGTGATTCTCGCGGCGACGATATTTTATCCGCTCGGCGGCGGCCAGCCAGGTGACACCGGGTGCCTGACGATTAACCGGCGCGAATACCGGGTTGTCGATACGCGCTATGCCGATGATCGGCATAATATTGTTCATATCCTCGAAGACGAGGATACAGGCGCGATTCGTGCCGGAGACAAGGTCGATATGGAAATCGACTGGGAGCGCCGACATCGCCTGATGCGCATGCATACCAGCATGCACCTGGTGTGTTCACTGATCAGTGCCCAGGCCACGGGCGGTGCGGTTGGCGAAACCGAAAGCAGACTCGATTTTGATCTGCAAGGGCAGGTGGTTGACAAGGAGCAGCTGACCGCGGACTTGAATGCTTTGGTCGACAAGGCGATACCGGTTAGCGTGGGCGCAATAACCGATGCGGAGCTTGATCAAAAGCCCGAGCTGGTCCGTACCATGTCGGTACAACCACCGCGCGGACACGGAACGGTGCGGACCATTACGATCGAAAATACCGATTACCAGCCGTGTGGGGGGACTCATGTACGCAATACCGCCGAGATTGGCGAGCTTCTTGTCACCGGCCTTAAGAACAAGGGCAGGCAAAACAAGCGCATTAGCCTGGCGCTGGTCAAACCCTAATTCGCTCAGGTATGTCCCAAACTAGCCTGCTGATCTGTGTGCAGCATATATCCGTATTCACCGGACAATTCGTTAACGAAATCCCGGGAGTGGTAACCGGATGAATATCTTTGCCAGGATTTGTGTTGTTACTGGCTGTCTGCTGTTGTCCCCTTTCAGCCAGGTGTGGGCCGTGGAGGCCAGCGACAGCTGCGATCATCTCATCGCACAGTGGCTCGATCCCGCCAGCGGAGAAACCCTGGCAAGTGATGTGGTGTTCAAACGTCTCGAAAAATCCCGCATTGTCCTGTTAGGCGAGTCCCATACGACCCGGGAACACCATCGCTGGCAGCAATACACGCTCTCGGCATTGCATTCACGTAACAGCAACATGGTGCTTGGCTTTGAAATGCTGCCACGCAGCAAGCAAGCGGCACTGGATGCCTGGAGTGCGGGCAAGTTGAGCGAAAAGGAATTTCTTGAGCAGTCCGACTGGCAAAAAATCTGGGGCTACGATGCCGGTTTATACTTGCCCTTACTGCATTTCGCACGTCTCAATCGCTTGCCGACAATCGCCCTGAATATCGATCGGGAACTGGTATCCCGTGTGGGTGAAAAAGGCTGGCAGGGGCTGCCCGAGGCAGAGCGTTCAGGCCTGTCGGATCCCGCGCCGGCCAGCAATGAATACCGCGAATTGCTGGCACAGCTGTATGCCTACAAGCAGAGCCTGGGCAACGAGGTAGGCCAGGACAAGGCAATTGAACCGGATCTGGAAGAGGTGCTGCAAAGTGATGCGTTTTCGAATTTCGTCGATGCGCAGCTGACCTGGGATCGGGCCATGGCCGAAGAGCTGGCGGCGGCGCATCGCCGCGATCCCGCAGCGCTCGTGGTCGGAATCGTCGGCAGAGGTCATCTCGAATACGGGTATGGCATTCCGCACCAGCTTGCCGACATGGGCATCGACGATGTGGACGTGCTGCTGCCGATTGATTCCAGCGATGGCTGCGATTCTCTGCCGGCGGACCTGGCGCACGCGGTGTTCGTGGTTGCAACGGAAACCGATGGACCTGTTCCGCAAGGGCCGCGCCTGGGGGTCATGATCGAAAGCGGCGATAACGGGGTGCGGGTAATGCAGGTGGTCGCAGATAGTGTTGCTGCGAAAAGCGGCATTCTTGAAGGTGATGTCATACAGTCAGCGGCCGGCTTTAAAACGGCCACCAACGCAGAACTGATCGAGATCATCCAGCGCCAGGCGCCGGGAACCTGGCTGCCGTTAACGCTACTTCGCGGCGACAAAACGATCGCATTGCAGGCCAGGTTCCCGCAAAGTTTTGAATAAACTCGGTTTTCGCATACTCGCGGTCTTACTCTGTTATTCGAGTAGCCATGCGATGGCACAATTCTCGAGCCCGCTGACCGAGCACTCGATCGACGTCTTACTTGAGACGGATACGGCAGAAATCCTGATTAAAGACAGGCTACTGGTGAGTGGCAGGGACAACTTCCGGTTTCGACTTGCGCCGTGGCTCAGCATTGAAAACCTGCTGCTCGATGGGCGGAAAATTACCGTCCTAAGGCAGGGGCAAGAGTACCTGGTGCAGCTTCCAGCTGGCGTTCAGCACGAACTCAGGTTTACGCTGCGCGGCGCCGTGCCGGTGCGGGGGTCGCAGCAGCAATCTGCACCCGGTGTTTTCAGCAGCGGTGGCAGCGATGGTTTTTTCCTGCCGGGATACGATGCCTGGATTCCGTGGGACGAGACCGGACGCATAAAATATCGGCTGACGATAACAGTACCGTCCGGGCAACGGGCGGTTGCGACCGGAAAGCTCATAAGCGATCAAAATACCGACGATGGATATGAAGCCGAGTTTGCTTCGATTGCCGCGGGTGAGCCGCCGTCGCTGTTTGCGGGGCCATACCAGGTACAGGAGAAACGCGGTCTCGGGTTACGCTTACGTACCTACTTTCACGAGGAGTTAACCCCGCTGGCCGACAGCTACCTGAATGCGGCCGATGGATATATTCAGCGTTACCAGCAAACCATCGGCGATTATCCTTACCACGACTTTCATATTATCTCGGCACCGATACCGGTGGGGCTGGGTTTTCCCAGCCTGACTTATGTCGGTCGACAGGTGATCCCACTGCCGTTCATGCGCACGCGCTCATTGGCGCACGAGGTATTACACAACTGGTGGGGGAGCGGGGTCGCGGTCGATTATGAAAGCGGCAACTGGGCTGAAGGATTGACCACTTACCTGGCCGATTACGCGCTTGCCGTCGATCAGGGCGCCGAAGCGGCACAGAGCATGCGTATCAAATGGTTACGTGATTACGCTGCGCTTCCCGCCGAGCGTGACCGGCCGGTTACGGCTTTCACCTCGAAACAGCACCAGGCTTCACAGGTGATCGGATATAACAAGGTCGCCTTTATTTTTCACATGTTGAAACTGGAAATCGGTGCGGTTGCTTTTGATCAGGGTTTGCGTGGATTCTGGGAAAAGCACAAACATACAACGGCCGCGTGGCGGGATCTGCAGGCGGCCTTCGAACGCGCGTCAAATCGGGATCTCGGCTGGTTTTTTGGGCAATGGCTGCTGCGCGCTGGCGCGCCACGACTGAGTTTAGGTGCACATAGCGTAACCCAGGATGACGCAGGATATCGTACTCGCATAGAAATATTACAGCCGGTTACCGGCTACCGTTTCAAGTTACCGCTGGTGCTGGCAACGGTCGACGGTAACCAGCAACACGAAATAACCGTTAGTGAAACCTTGACACGCGTCGAGTTCGTCACGCCGGCAAAACCGCTCTACCTACAGGCCGACCCTGGCAGCGATATCTTTCGGCGCCTGCATCAGAACGAGGCACCCCCTATTCTGCGCGATGTCACGCTGAACGCGACAAGCCGCACGCTGATTGCGTCTGTGGATGACGTTTTTTTGCAGACGGCGAAGCGCCTGGCGTCAAGGCTTATGGATACCCGGCCAGTTTTTGAGAACCTGGCTGCGGCGCAACAGCCAGGTCACCCGCTGTTGCTGGTTACCACCGACGACAGGCTGTCGGAGCAGCTGAAACTGCTGCGACTGGAGCGACCACCCGGCTTACCGCGGGGAGCCTATTCGGCAGAGGTCTGGACCACGCGCCGTGCTGACGGAGCGCCGGTACTTGTGGTCTCAGCCACCAGTGCCGACGAGCTGGAATCGTTGCTGCGACCGCTACCCCATTACGGCGGTCAGAGTTACGTATTATTCGAGGCGGGCCGTGCAGCAAGCCGCGGTATCTGGCCGATTACGCGTGGCGCGCTATTCCGCGATCTTGCTCCCTGAAGCCTGGGCCGCCTTTAACTTGCGTGCGACCCACTGGTGAAAGTGATGGGTCGGTTTATCCATCGCTGGCGAAAATACGCCGCCATTGTAGCCCGGTGACCGGCGACCGCGCTGCATCCCCTCGACCGCGTCGATATCTTCACTGAATACAACCCGCCATGATTCGAGGGTGGCGTTGCGGCTTGCCGCGTGTTCGTCGGAAAGCGCCTCGTCGCCAACGTAGTAAAGGCGCAGGTGCTCTACGGACCTGTCGCAGGCCCGGGGTTCGATAATCATCGCGAATGCATGGTCGGCCTGTATCCCGAGCAGAACGTTTGGGTAAAACGAAACATACTCGGCCTGTTCGAGTTTTTCCTGCGGCCACTCGGGAAAGCGCGGCAACGCGGTGCCGGCCTGGTCGTACAGGCGGTAGGCATTACTGCCTTGTCCGCCAAAGTCACCGCCATACATGATGTGATAGTGGTCCTCGAGGCGGGAATAGGTGTTCAAGCCGGGGTGAATCCACGGCAGGTGGTAGCTTTCGCAATAATTTTCTACCGCCAGCTTCCAGTTCGAGTTCACCTCGATTTTCATACCCTTGCCGTTGGCCGCGGTTCTTAATCGATCCAGACCGGTAGAACCCAGAAAGGTATCCCATTTGGCGGTTAGCGGTTTGATATAATCCTCGAAGTCGGGCGCGTCACCGGAAAGATTGATAAAAACCACGTCCATCCACACGGTCGAGCGCACCGGTTTTAATCCATGGTCGCAATGTTTGAAGCCGTCTGATTTTTGTTGTCCGATTCCACCCAGGTGGGGGGTGCCCTTGAGTTCTCCATCAAGATTGTAGGACCAGGAGTGGTACTTGCAACGCAACGCGCCCTGGACTTCCATTTCATCGTGCACGAGGATCATACCGCGGTGGCTGCAGACATTATGGAATACCTTGATCTCATCCTGCTTATTGCGCAGGATGACCAGTGGCAGACCCATGAAGTCGACCGGTTTGACATAGCCCTTCTTCGGCAGGTCACTCGCAAACCAGAGACCCGCCCAGCTTTTGCCGAGCACATGATCGCGTTCATGGGCCAGGAATTCATTGCTGGTATAAGCCTGGTTGGGCAGTCCGTTTGCCTTTTCGATTGGCTGCAGGATCGCGTCAAGAGTGATGGTCGGTGCCGTAGTCTGGTTCATGGGTATTATCCTCAATATCAAGCCCGGTACAAGAACGGGCACTTCCAAAAGTAAACATTGCGCCGATTAGACCGTTTTGGCAATATTAAAAAACTTCAATTTGACTTTACTTTAAGTAAACTGTCTCTGTTCCATGGCGCGTCGATATTATCAACTACCCAGTCTCACCGGGCTCAACACTTTTGATGCCTGTGCCCGGAATGGCAGTTTTACCGCTGCGGCTGCCGAACTCGGTGTCACGCTGGGTGCGGTAAGCCGCCAGGTAAAGGCACTCGAAACCGAGCTGGATTGTGCGCTATTTCTGCGGCTGCACCGCGGTGTCGAACTCACCGCCGAGGGAATCGACCTGTTCCAGGTGCTGAGTTCGAGCTTTCAACAAATCGGCAGGCTTTGCCAGGAATTCAGAAACCGGGCAAAGAGCCTGGATGTCACTATTGCCGCCACGACTGCTTTTGCCTCGCTGTGGTTGATGCCGCGTCTTGGTGGCTTCTGGCAGCAGTACCGTGATATCAATTTGAACCATGCCATATCGGATAACCCGGGTGACAGTGGGTTTGTCAACGCCGACATCCGAATTCGCTACGGCGATGGTCGATGGCGTGGTGAACGGGCGCTGAAATTGTTTGACGACCGGATCTACCCGGTTTGTGGGCGTGGTTTTGCCGAACATCACGAGCTTTTACGGCCACCGGATTTACTGCAGTTCCCGTTGCTTCAACTGGACAATGTCGACCCGGCATGGACTGGATGGGGCGCCTGGATGGTGCAGTGGAACTGTGATATTTCACAGGCAAATTTTCGGCGTTTCAACAATTATGTCGTCGCGCTACAGGCTGCCGAGGAGAACCAGGGTATTGTTCTGGGGTGGCATTCGCAAGTCGAGGCCCTGATTCGAAGCGGCAAGCTGGTTCGCATCGGCGAAATGGAAATCCCGGCACCGGGTTCTTTTTACCTTACCTGGGATGAAACTCGTCCACTGTCCGACGCGGCCCAGCGTCTGCGCGACTGGCTGGTCGAGACGGGTCGAGAATTTACCGAGCCCGGGAATCGCGCCGTCGTTTAACCAGGTAAGTTAATGCCTGGCTGGTCAGCTTGATGGCAGACTTGAATTGCTCATAAGTCTTTTTATCAAGCCGGGTAACGCCCTGGGCGCGATCGCCAAATATCATGCCAACCGGCTTATTGGCGACAAACATCGACATCAGGAAAAAGCTTTCGTGCAGAAAGCTCGCCTTAAACCGGGTCGGCAGTGCGGATTCGTACTTGTCATAGTTGTCAGGCTCGACCCACAAGGACTGCTGTTTTCCAAGCAATTTTTTAAGCACGCTCTCCCGCTTGATATCGATGACCAGTGTTCGGATCGGGGAATGCTCGTCTATTCCCCTGCCGACGCGCGTCCCGAGCCTGGTTTTGTCTTTCGACAGCAGCATCAGTACTACCCGCGTGAGGTGTAAATCGTCGTGTAAGTGATTGAGCAGCAGATCCAGCAGTTGTGCCTGGGTGGGTTGCGAGGTTTTTAGCAAGGCTCTAACGCGGCCTTCGAATTCATCTCCCCCGGATTCTCGATCTTCAACTACGTCAGGTGCCGGTTGCTCGGTCGTGTCCAGATCGGGCAGCATGATCAGACGCGCCGCGGCCGGTAATACGTCATCAAACGGGCTGTTACGCGCGCACTCGATTGCGACTGCCTGTAAATGCTTGTCGAAGCCGTCGAGTGACTGGTTTAAATAGGCTGCACAGACTTCCTCGGTTGCTTTCATCGACGAGTGATACCAGCCCACCTCGGCCTGGTGGGAAACATCAGCAGCGAGCTGAATCAGGCGTGCCTTGCGACCGGACGGTATATTCTCGTCGAGCGACTCTGTAACCAGCTCAGGTAGATACGATTTTGTCGCGTACTGGCGCCCGAGTTCGTGGAAATCGAAACCGAAAACCGGTTTGGCACTGTTGGCCTCGATCCCCAGCTCTCGAAACCTGGCCTGGTACTGTTGGTAACGCTCGTAATCAAACAGGCAGGCACAATACTCACCAATGTTGTGCAGTAAGGCGGCGCTGCGTATCTCGTTGACGGCCTTAATTCCCTGCAAGCCAATGAAGCGATCCAGTTGGGCCAGTAGATGAAGGGTGCGGCTCATCAGCTGGTGGTAACTCTGCCGCCGCAAGGCATCCGGGTGCGTTTCATTGAGTACCTTATGCTGCATTACGAGGTCGGCAATGGCACTGTCGCCGAGCAGACTCAGTGCCGCGTGAACCGATTCGACCGGATTTTTACCACTATTTCGCAGCTTGCCGTTGACCTCGTGGTATAGCGACACGCTGAGGCCGGGATCGAGCACGATAATATCGGCCAGATCCCGCACGGTTTTGCTGTCGTCTTCGAGGATTTCGAGCGCCTGGCGGTGAAAGACTTCGAGCGCCGGTATAAATTCATGATGATCCGATAGCCACGAGCGCGCTGCTTGTTCGGTCATTGTCGTCTAGCTCGCCTGTGAGCTGCCCAGTGATTCCATTTGCTTGCCGTGTACATGCTTAATCAGGATTTCGCGATCGGCTTCGTGCAGGTGTTCGAAATCCAGTGAAACCCGATTATTACCCTGGTCGTCTCCCTGGTCTTTTTCGATCTTTACAACACGGGCAATGATGACAAGCCTGAAGCCCGAGGGCAATAGTTTTAACTTCAGTTCTACCAGCGCATCCTGCTCCGGAACCTGGTCGTCACAATAGGCGATACCCTGGGCACTGAGGTTTACCGATTTCTGTGCCATCGCGTGGTCGTTGTCGTCACCGACGAGCTTGTTGGTAAGGCGTTCGATCTGTTTTTCCAGCACCGCGAGATAACGTCCCAGTTCCGGCATTTTGCTATCGATCTTGTGGCGATCGGCGATATGCTGTTCGATTTGAAAATTGAAGTTATTGCGAATCGAAAACGCGTGTTCGTTTTCCCAGAAGTCTTCGAGGCGTGCGTCGATTTCTGCGTTGCCAATCTGCTCTACCGCGAGTGAGGCCTCGTCGTTAATCCGATAATAGCGTCGTCTTTCGTTGGTCATGGTCGAGCCTAGCCATCGGGTGGTTGAACATAATCGACATTGAGTGCAGGGGAGTCTCCCGCAATCGCACTCAGGTTGCCATGCAGTACGCTAATTTCTACACGACGGTTCTTGGCGCGATTTTCCCAGCTGTCGTTGGGCACGATGGGTTCATTGTCGGCGAGTGCCCGGATTTCCATGCGCTCGGGATCAACGTCACCTTCCTGAATGAAATAATGCACCACGCTCGCCGCGCGCGCCGCTGACAGGTCCCAGTTGGAGCGAAACCTCTGCGTCTCGATCGGGATGTCATCGGTATGCCCGGCGATGACAAAGTGTCCATCGCGTTGATTGAGGACGTTGGCAATCAATTTGAGTATGGGCAGGAATCCTTGCTGGAGTTCTGCGTACCCGGAGCCGAAGGAACCGCGCTCACGAATTCGTATCAGTACCCGGTCGTTAAAGGCTTCAATTTCGAGCAGTCCATCACCGATTGCTTCGGCCAGCTCATCCTGCAGCTCTTCGGCTTCTGCCTGGGCTTCGCGTTGTGCTTTTTGCTGGGCGATCGCCTCGGCTTCGGCTTCGCCCATCGCGCCGTCGTTGCGTGATTTTGAATCACTATAGTCGAGGTTGGTCTTGGTGTCGTCGGTGGTCTTTTCGCGCATGATCTCGAGTGGCGTGACCTCGGTCGGTTTGCCGGGGCTGTATTGCTTGGCGATAACGCTAGTGCCTTTCGGAATTTCAGTAGCCTTGACGATGCGTTGAACGCCGAATGCCAGCTTCATCGCGCCGGCAACCTGCTTGTACTTGAGTACATCCATTTCCGCAAACGACAGTAACAATACGAAAAAACACATCAACAGGGCCATCATGTCGGCGAAGGTTGCGAGCCAGGGAGGTAGGCCTTCCTCGCAGGGAGGGCAATCGCATTCTTCGCTCATCGCGTAGCTCCTATTCTTCTTCCTGGCGTTTGCTTTCCGGGAGGTATGCGTTCAGCAATTGCTTCAGAACCCGTGGATTAGTGCCTTCCTGGATGCCGTTAATTGACTCCAGGATCAGGTCCTTGTTGAGTTTTTCATAGCCGCTGATCAGCACCAGTTTTTCTGACAGTGGTGAGGCAAACGCGTTGGCGATAATTGCACCGTAAAGGGTGGTTAACAGTGCGACCGCCATCGCAGGACCGATGGCAGCGGGATCGGACATATTAGCCAACATTTGCACCAGGCCGATCAGGGTTCCGATCATGCCCATCGCCGGTGCGTAGACGGCCATCGCTTTGAACATATCAGCGCCCACGGTATGGCGTTCGATCGACATGTTGATATCCTTGGCCAGCAGTCCCTTTACCACCTCGGGGGCATGTCCATCGATACAGAGCCCGATACCGCGTTCCAGGAAGTCATTGCCGATCTCGCGGCCTTCGAGTGCGAGGATGCCTTCCTTGCGTGCAACGTTGGCGAGCTCGACCGACTCGTCGATCAGGTTCTGTGGTGCATCGAGTTTGTAAAAGAAACCTTTCAGGCCTATTTTGAAAGATCCGAGGAAATTGCCGATAGTGACACGCATCAGGGTCACGGCGAAGGTTCCGCCGACAACAATCAGTAGCGAGGGGGCATTGACGAACAGGACAAACGGCCCGCCCAGGCTTATAGCGGTTGCGATGATGACGTAGGCCAGTATGAATCCAACGATTGTTGCGATGTCCACCCAGTTGCTCCTGCTTGCTAACCTGTGATCGAGTAAATAGGGTCTAGTGCAGAGTTGTGACTCTACCCGTATAGCTTTATCGGTCACGGGGGCGAAATCTTTAGTCGCAAAATGGGATTAAATGGGAGAATTGACACCTTTTAGAGCATCTTTTCAGACGGCGTCATGCCTGCTGCAGTCGGGGCAGGTGAAGTTGCCTCAATTCGACGAGGTTGCGGCGCGCGAGCCAGCACAAAGCGTCTCCGGCATCCAGTTCGAACCAGGCCTTGCTTGTACCGAGACGGAAACTGTAACCCCAGGTATCCATATCGATGAACATGCGTTCACGCCCAAACCCACTGATCTCATCTGCCAGCAGGATTTGCAGGTAGCAAACCGCGCTTTCCTCGGCGTCGTCACTGCCCGCGTCGGTATCGAGTCCGGGTCGTCGGGCCGGGTCGAGGCAGATATAGTGGCAGGCTTCGTGCAGAATCGAATGGATCGGCGTGTCGCTGCGGGCGTATAGCAGGTTACCTTTGAGGCCGGCTTCTTCCTCCCCCCAGTAGCTGTAGGGAATGGGCTCAGCATCCTTGCAGTGGTTTAGTTGCAAACCGAACCTGGTCAGTAGCAGGCAGAGTTCGGCGATTTCGATATCGGCAAGGCGCAATACGTCTGGACGATCAGTCGCCATAAACCTGCAGCAGTTTGGCAATGGTTTGTTGTAAGCGCCACCATTCCTCGGTTTTGTACTGCTGCGACTGGTTGCGGGTACGAATGATCAGGTAATTGATGGCAGCGCCAAAAACACCGAGCGCACCGCCGATGTCGATATTCGGCTGATGGTAGAATGCGCGCACGCGTTTTACCAGTTCCATACCACGCTCACTGCGGATGCGTGCCAGGGCATTGGTCAGGTTGTTTTGCGCCGACATTTCCCAGGCCATGATTTCAAGCGTTAGCGGGCGCGCTTCCAGTGCCGCGACATAACGATTCAACAGGCGCTGCAGGAAATCGGGTAGCGCGATGGCGCTGCACTCGGCGGATGTTTCGGTGATGATTTCATCCATCTCCCACCACAGCGTCGTGGTCTCTGCGAACGCCAGCAGTAATTCATCAAATCCGCCGAAATATCGATAAATCAATACCTTGTCGCAACCTGCCCGGCGCGCAATAGCGTTTACGCCAACCGCTGGATAACCCTGCTCGAGTAAAATCGAACCCACGGCATCAAGGATTCGCTGCTCGGTTTTCAGCCTGTTCCGCGTCATATTTTACCTTTCATCCGACACTGTTCTTGGATTCCTGCCAGAACTGCTCCATGCGTTCGAGTTGTTGCTGGTCCATTTCAATACCGGCATTCGCCATTTGCTGTTGTACGTAGGCAAAGCGGCGCAGGAATTTTCGGTTTGTGTTGCGCAGCGACATCTCAGCGTTGACCCTGGCATGGCGGGCAAGATTTACGCAAACGAACATCAGGTCTCCAATCTCGTCACTGATGGCATCACGGTCGCCAGAGTTGAAAGCATGCCTCAACTCCGCCAGCTCCTCTTCGAGTTTATCGAAAACGGAATTTATGTCGGGCCAGTCGAAGCCGAAACCGGCGGCATCATTCTGTATCTGGCGGGCACGGTAAATGGCCGAGTTCGTGCCCGGGTCACTACCCAGTTCCGTCTTTGCCTGCGCCTGCGCCGATTTTTCCTGTTGCTTGAGCGCCTGCCACTGTTGAGACAGGGTTTCTTCACTGAGTATCTGGTCACGGGTTTCACCGAAGACGTGCGGATGACGGCGCAGCATTTTGTCGGTGATCCCCTGGGCGACATCATCGAACGTGAACTGACCCTTTTCTTCAGCGATACGTGCATGAAATACAATATTGAACAGCAGATCACCCAATTCCTCCTTCAGGTTCTGGGTGTCGTCGCGCTCGATTGCGTCAAGTAATTCATGGGTTTCGTCGAGCGTGTAGCCAGCGATGGAGGCGCTGGTCTGACGAATATCCCAGGGACAGCCATTATCAGGGTGACGCAGATCCCTCATTACCTGCAGCAGGTTTTCGATTGTACTCATCAGTTCTATTGCGTTCGGGTAATTAAAAACCAGATAATACCGGCCTTTTAACAGAATCGCAGCCGCAACCGTCAAATGAGCGACAGATCGAAACATTTAAAACAATGGCTGGATAAACTCGGCTATCGGGATTACAGCCTGGACCGGGCTTCGGAGGATGCCAGTTTTCGTTCTTATCTCAGGCTGAAGGCAGGCGATGGGACGCTCATTGTTATGGATGCGCCACCGCAGAAGGAATCCTGCGAGCCGTTTATTACGGTGGCAAAAAAACTACGCGCTGCCGGATTGAACGCGCCCGAGATTATTGCCTGCAATCTCGATGCGGGGTTCCTGTTGCTGACCGATTTCGGTCGCGATGACTACCTCTCGCAACTAAACCCGGAAACCCAGAGATCGCTTTACACGGAAGCGCTCGCGGCCTTGCTGGTGATGCAAACCTCGATTAGCGCCGATGATTTGCCGCCCTATGATGAAGCGCTGTTAAACCAGGAGATGGATCTTTTTCACGACTGGTTTCTGCAGAAGCTGCAGGGTATTTCTCTCGACCAGCAGCAACAGGCGAACTGGCATTCGGTCAAGCAGACCCTGATAGAAAATGCCCTGGCCCAGCCGCAGGTGTTCGTGCACCGGGACTACCATTCACGTAACCTGATGAAAGTCGACACGCAAAATCCCGGGATCCTGGATTTCCAGGACGCGGTGAAAGGACCGGTTACCTATGACCTGGTTTCACTGCTGCGAGATTGCTATATCGCCTGGCCCCCGCAGCGTGTCGATCAACTGGCACTGGATTACTACGAGCTTGCACGTGCCAATGCGCTGGTTGATGTCGAGGCAGCACAATTCAGGCGCTGGTTTAACCTGATGGGACTGCAGCGCCATCTGAAGGCGATCGGGATATTCTCGCGTCTCAATATCCGGGACGGAAAGTCCCGCTACCTCGAAGATATTCCGCGCACGCTCGAATACGTGAAGCAGGTCAGTGCCGGGGAAAATTCGATGGCGGGCTTATTCTCAATCATCGAGCAGCTCAACCTGAGTCAGCGGATCGCAGCGCAGATGACGCGGTGAAAAATCCATGAAAGTAATGATCCTGGCCGCCGGACGAGGTGAACGTTTACGCCCGCTGACGGATACCGTTCCGAAGCCCCTGCTCGAGGTGCGGGGCAGGCCGCTTATCGAGCACCATCTCGAAGCCCTGTCGAGGGCGGGATTCGAGGAAATTGTTATCAATCTCAGCTGGCTGGGAAACCAGGTTCGCGATCATCTCGGTACCGGTTCAGATTTCAATCTTGCGATCGAGTACAGTGACGAGTCGGGAGCCCTCGAGACTGCAGGCGGAATACTGCAGGCATTGCCGTTACTGGGCGAGCGTTTTATCGTCGTCAACGCGGACATTTATACCGACTATGATTTTGCCAGACTGAAACGAACAGACAGCAAGGCGCACCTGGTGCTGGTCGAGAATCCGCAACATAATCCTGACGGGGATTTCAGCCTGGTCGAATCAATGGTCGGTAATGACAGCCCGACGCGTTACACGTTCAGCGGAATTTCTCAGTATCACCGCAGCTTCTTTGACGGGCTGGTGCCGGGTAGGCAGGCGCTCGCACCGCTATTGCATGCGGCGGCGAAGCAGCAACAGATCACAGGAGAACTTTTTACCGGAGTCTGGTCCGATATCGGCACGCTCGAACGCCTGCAAGCGTTGAACGTTTAAAAAAAGAACCGCCCGTTCGTAGTAAAGCTAACCCCTTTCGCCGTAAACATCCTGGTTTCACTATCGAATGCTATGAGGATCGGTGCCGGCGTTAGCGGACGTAGTAACCTGAAACGCGCCAGTGGTTTCCGTCAAGCATCGGGGTAACGGTTTCGATCGCGCTTTCTTTAAATTTAAACGTGGTTTGATACTGGAGGACCACGTATTCACCGTCCGGAGCACCCGGCAGGCTGGTGGCGTAGGTTGCCGATACCAGCTTGCGACTGATCATGCTACCGAGGGGCTTGCGCGCGGCGCCGATAGCCTGCAGCCAGTGATCAGCACCGACCTGCTGTTTAAACAATGTCGCGGCTTGGTTCCAGGATTCAAGGTACTGCTGGCCATCGACCAGCGCGAGCCATTTCCCCGCAGCCTGGTCTGCGTCACGTTCTTTTTCGTCGGCTGCATAACTATTCATCGATGCCAGCATGAGGAGCAGTAAAAAGCAATTTCTGAGAATGGTTTTCATCAATTGGGTCTCAATTTCTATCAGCAGAATAATTCGCGGTGTAATCAGGGCAATCAGCGCCTAGCCGCTGGTTGAAGGTTTCAGCGGCCTGTCGACACGGGGTAGAGCGATATCGCTTGATTTGCTGCGACGCAGGCGACTGCTACGTAAATGGCCTGCCTCTTCCAGAATCGGGTAGGCGACCGCGGCCTGATAGGAGTTGATGCGCCTGAGGTCGCGCAGTATGTCGAGCTGCATGGCGCTCAGCTGCGAATCATAGCTGGCATCGTCACGAATCTTCTGCAGGTGGTTCATCACCGCCTTTTTTTCACGCTTGATGAACTTGTATTTCCCGGCAAGCAATTTTCGCGCCGTCGCAATATCGCTCGACGCGAAAACGCTAAATGATAGTTGAAATCCCGATAGCACCGGTTGGTAGAGGCTATCAACATCCTCGCGATCCTGTGGCGACATCTGGTTGCCAGGAACCAGTTTCTTGCGCAGGATGTTGCGAATCAGGTCGCCTGAAATAATGTCACCGATATGTTCCAGGTTGGTCGCAAAACTCAGGATTTCATTACAGCGACGGCTTTCCTTTTCACCGAGTGTCTCACGCGCCAGCGCGGTCAGGTAACGTTTCACATTATCGTAATACTGGTTGACTAATCGATCCATCTTGCGGGTACGCTTGGCCAGCAGGCGATCATTCGTCTTGAGCGCCGTAAAAGTATTGCGAAACATGCGCTCAACCACTTCTCCCATACGCAATATCTCGCGCTCGGCGTTGACCAGGGCCACCAGCGGCGTTTCGAAGGCGCTCCGGTCGAGCTCCCTGGGCTCCATCTCGTCAGTTTCCACCTTGTCCTCGGGGATCATGCGCGCGGTGAGTGTAACCATGGGATTGATCAGGGGCAGGAAAACGATCGCCAGCGCAATATTGAAAAGCATGTGAAAGTTTGCAATCTGGCGAGCATCGCTAAATTCCAGCGAGCCGAGTTGGGTGGCGATCATGCCGATGAAAGGCAATACAATCACGACGCCGCAAATTCTGAACAGCAGATTGCCCAGCGGTGGTTGTCTGGCCGTACGGTTGGCACCGAGCGTGGCGATAAATGGCGGTATCGCGCCGCCGATATTGGCGCCCAGCACCAGGCTCAGGGCGACCGTGATATCCAGCGAATTAGTGCTTGTGAGTGCGATCACGAGTAGTACCGTTGCCAGGCTCGAATGCGATGCCCAGGCGATAATCGCGGCGAAGATCACGGCCAGCACCAGGTCTTCACCGAGGGCGATAAATATCTGCTGGATGATGACGGATTCGCGCATCGGCAGTGATGCCGCTACGATCAGTTTAAGCGCCAGCAACATCATGCCGACCCCGAGCAACAGGCGTCCGATATCGCGCAGTCGCCCTCCCGGCGAATAGGTGAACAAGGCAACGCCAAGCGCAATTAATATCGGCGACAGGGCCGATAAATCGAAAGTCAGAATTTGCGCAACCAGCGTAGTGCCGACATCGGCACCGAGCAGGATTGCGAGGGCTGCTGCAGTGGTGAGGAGTCCCTGGCCGCTGAATGATGACGTTAACAAGGCGGTAGCGCTGCTGCTTTGCAGTAGCATGGTCACGCCAATACCGGATAGAAAGGCTTTGAAACGATTATTAAGGCTGGCCCCGAGGGCGCTGCGGATTTCGCTGCCCCAGCTTTCGGATATGCCGATTCGCACCATGCGCAGACCCCAAAGCAGGAGGGCTACACCACCTATCAGGTTGATCAGGATACCACTTCCGTTTATACCGAAACTCCTGCGTTCAAGGTTTATCTGGCGACTCTAGGTTACTGTTAACACTAAATAATAGCAGAGGAATTAAAAAAAGATCAGGGTGCTATCTCAATCGGTTCCGGTTAATGCAGGTATGACACGGACCTTAGACAAACGGCGGTCGAATACGAAATTGTTTTTGTCAACGCCAGCTATAGGTTTCTTGGATACCGGAATTTTCGCTAGAAAGTCTGGGTAACATATCGATAATCCTACGCTTTGCCGTTCGCAAAAGCAATCCTGCAGACCACGGGTTGACTGGCTAGCGATAGCGCAGGGAGAAGTCGATGGCGCGCAGGTTTTTGGTCAATGAGCCGATTGATACATAATTGACCCCGGTGGTGGCGATCTCGACGACTGATTCCAGGTCGATATTTCCCGATGCCTCGAGTTCGATGCGACCTTTATTGAGTTCGACCGCCTGCTTCGTCTCGGCAATGGAGAAGTTATCCAGCAGGCTGCGGTCGACCCCGGCGTCGATCGCCTGTTGCAATTGTGCCAGGTTTTCGATCTCAACCTCGAGCAACTTCTCTGGATGCATCTGCCTGGCGCGGGCGACCGTTTTTGCAATGCTACCCGAGGCGGCGAGGTGGTTTTCCTTGATCAGGAAAGCATCGAAAAGGCCGATGCGATGATTACTGCCGCCCCCGCATACCACGGCATATTTCTGGCCGAAGCGTAGTTGTGGGATGGTTTTGCGGGTGTCGAGAATTTTGCAATCGGTATGTTTAATTTTATCGACGTAGCTTCGAGTCAGGGTTGCAGTCCCGGAAAGTGTCTGTAAAAAATTCAGTGCGCTGCGTTCCGCGGTAAGCAAACCCCGCGCAGGCCCCGAAACCTCACAGACAACCGTATTTGCGTTCAAACGATCACCGTCTTGCGCATGCCACTGGATATTGATCCTCTCATCGCATTGTCGAAACACTTCGTCGAACCACTGGCAACCACAGAGTATTGCGTCTTCGCGCACCAGCAGTTCGGTATCGAGACAGGTCTCTGCGTCGATCAACTCGGCACTGATGTCACCGCTACCGACGTCTTCGTCGAGCGCATTAGCGGCCTGGTTGATAATCAGTTGATATAGATCCATTGCTTATACCTCGTACTCTTCACGACGTAACTCCTGGGCTGCGTCGAGGTAGGCGTTGATTACCACAGCCTCGGGAACGGCACCCAGATAACGACCACTCTTACTATCAACCACCGCTATCGCTTCTCCGATATAGCTGCGCATGGTTTCCATCGCCTCCCAGATGCTGGTGTTCTCGTGAAACTCGGTACTCTGCTGACGTACGATCGAGTCGACACTCGTGTGATCATCCTGTCCGTGCAGTTGATGCTGAAATACCAGTCCCAGGTAGCGGTTGTCATCGCCAACGATCACCGCTGTTGCGGTCGATTTGGCGGCCATCTGTTCCCCCAGTACAGCGAGGTCAGCATTGTTCGAAACCACGGGAAGTGAATCGATGGCGAAGGCTGCGACCCTCTGATGCATTAGATAAGCGCGTTCGCGGCCCATCGATAGATCGATACCACGCGCCAGGAGTTGGTTATCGTACAGGGAGCGCCCGTACCATCGGAAAGCGATCAGATTGGAAAACACGATTGCAACCATCGCTGCAATCGTTATTTCGTAACTGCGGGTGAATTCGAACACAAACAGCAGCGCGGTCATCGGTGCTCCTATCACCGGGCTCATGACCGCAACCATGCCACATACCGCGTACGCCGATAGCCCGGAGTAATCACTTAGCAACAATTCCGGCACCAACAGTGCGAACAGGGCGCCAAACAGGACGCCAATCAGCAGCGCGGGAAAAATGACACCGCCGGCAAAACCGAAGCCGATGCAAATCACAGTGACCAGTAGCTTTGATACCAGAATCAATAGCAGGGAATCGGCACTATAAGTGCCGCCCAACGACGCCAGGCGGAACACCTCTTGTCCCGCACCGAGAACCTCGGGTACCTGCAGCGCTACCAGCGAGACGATGAATCCCGCTAACATCGGCTTTAATGCTGCGGGCACTTTAATCCGCGATGACAAGTTTGCAGTCTGTTGCAGTAACTTCATAAACACGACAGCTAGGACTCCGCAAGCAATACCCTCGATTGCAAACAGGACGAACTCGACCCCCCGGAAACTGCTGGTAAAGTCGATTAAAAATAACGGCGGATGCTCGAATATCACGTTAGCGACCAGGTAACCGCAGGCGCTGGCAACCGTCACCGCGGCAAACATGCGCAGCGAGTAATGCCGCAGAATCACTTCATGAGTGAAGATAAGGGCAGCGATCGGTGCGTTGAACGCCGTTGATATCGCCGCGGCTACGCCGCAGGCAATCGCGATATTGCGCACATCGCGCAATCCGAAGGGCAGGCGGTTACAGATCTGACCTACCAGAGTGCCGAGGTATACCAGGGGGCCGTACTGCCCGACCGAGGCGCCGCAACCCAGGGACAGGATTGCAGCCACGGTCGTGGTCACTCCGGATACCGGCGAAGGCAGGCGCTCTTTCAACTGGACCGCGTAAATGGTATCGGGGGGTCCGATGGAGTCATGCTGGGTAACACCGAATTGCAAGATAAGGCCGACGACCAGGCCGCCGATAGTCAGTACCGCGATTGTGATTAACCAGAGATTGCCGCTGTCTATTTGGGCACGGCTTGAATGACTGATGTAGAGAATATTGGTTAGATACTGAACCAGTTCGACGAAGCCGATGGTTGCAAACGACGTGATCAACCCAACGATCAGGCCTACCAGCGAAATTGCCAGCATGCGCTGGATGGTTTGCTGGGATCCGAATTTCATTCTGGAATCAGCCGGCGATTCAGAAAGGTGCTTGAATTTCGCGCGCGGTACTTAACCACACACTCTTGGTCTGCAGAAATTCACGCATTCCTTCCCAGCCGTTTTCGCGGCCATACCCGCTCTGTTTGTAACCCCCTACGGGTGACTGGGTGCAGGCGTCGAAGTAGTTGTTGATGTATACAGTTCCCGCTTCCAGCCGGTCGGCAAGATCGAGCGCCCGTCGATGGTCCTCGGTCCAGATGCCGGCAGCGAGGCCGAAGTTTGAATCGTTCGCTATTTGCAGTGCTTCGTCGTCGTTGTCAAACCGCATCACAGCGAGAACTGGCCCGAACACCTCGTCTCGTGCGAGCGGCATGTCGGGCGTTACGTCGGTAAAAATCGTGGGTTCGATAAACCAGCCGGTGGCGCCTCCCGGATTGACCGCGTTACCGCCGCAGGCCAGCCTGGCGCCGCTTTGTCGGGCGCGCTCGATATGCGCAAGTACGCGTTCGAAATGCGTTTTATTGGCAATGGGTCCGACGCTGGTGTCCGCGGCATTGGGATCGCCGAGTTTGGCGCGCGCCGCAACCTCGAGCAGTTTTTCGACAAAGGCATCGTAAATCCCGGCCTGCAACAGCAGCCGTGACCCGGCAATGCAGCTTTGCCCGGCAGGCGGGAAAATCCCGCCGCAGACACCGTGTACGGTGTCTGCCAGGCGGGCGTCATCGAATACCAGTTGTGGTGATTTACCGCCCAGTTCCATGGTGACGCTTTTAACCGTTCTGGCGCCGAGACCCGCAACACGAGCACCGCCTTCGATCGAACCGGTAAAACTGATCTTGCGGACCAGTTCATGGGTGACCAGGGGTTCGCCCACCTCGGTGCCGAATCCAGTGACGGTATTGATGACGCCGGTCGGTAAATCGGCATCTTCGAATGCCTTCATCAGCTCCAGCGTCGAAGCCGAGGCGTACTCGGATGGTTTTAGCACGATCGTGTTGCCGGTCGCGAGCGCAGGTGCCAGTTTCCAGATCGCGATCAACAGCGGGGAGTTCCAGGCGGTTATCGCGGCGACCACGCCGAATGGTTCATGCCGGGTATAGTTCAGTATCTCGCTGCGCCCGGTCGGAATGACCGAACCTTCCAGCTTGTCTGCCATGCCCGCGTAATAATAAAAACTATCGATCAACCAGCCGCCAAGACCGGGATGGATATCAACGCGACGCTTGCCATTGTCGCGCGTTTCGATTTCGGCGAGACGATCGGCATGCTTTGCGACCACGTCCCCAAGCCGCCTTACCATGATACCGCGCTCGGCCGGGCTCATGCGCCCCCAGGGGCCTTCATGATGCGCTCGCCAGGCTGCCTGGACCGCGATATCCACGTCTTTTTCATTGCAGCGCGGGATTTGCGCCCAGACTTTACCCGTATAGGGATTTTCACTATCGAAATACTCCCCGCTCGTGGGTTCCAGCCATTTGCCATCGGCATAGTATGAGTAGCTTTCCATGTAACGACTCTAGTTCAACCAGGGATCGAATTCTTTAACTTCGATCAGCGTAGGGCGACTGGCTGCAAACGCCGCGTTCACCGCATCGGTTAAGCCTTGTGCGCTGTCAACCTTGAGCGCATGGCAGCCGCAGGCCTGTGCCAGTGCGATGAAGTCCGGATTGATCCCGGTAACGCCAACCAGTTCGATCTCACGTCGCTTCATATCGTCCTGGATTTGTTTTAAACCGTCGTTGTTCCACAGGATGATGGGCAGCGCCAGTTCGAGTTCCGCCGCGGTTACCAGTTCCTGTACCGTGAACATGAAACCGCCGTCACCGGCGAAGGTGACGACGGGTGCCTCCGGTAACGCGAGCTTGGCACCGATGGCATCGGGCAGTCCGCAACCCAGCGTGCAGTAACCGGCCGGGTAATGCCAGAGCCTTGGCCTGGATACGTTAAACGCAAATGAACCGGTATAAACCAGCTGGCAGATATCGCCCATGACCACAGTATCGTCGGGCAAGACGGCGCGCAGGATGTCGAGCGTCTTGCAATGCCGAATCTCGCTTGCGGTTAAATTGTTGCGAATTTCCTGGCGCAAAGCGGCTACCTCGGCAACGGTCTCGGCGCGTGTTTTGACATCACCCAGCTGACGGGTGATTGCCTCGGTACTCGCCCTGGCGCCGCCGATAATGGCAACCTCAGCCGGGTAAAGATCATTCATTTTGCGCGGATCGAGATCGATGCGGACAATCTTGCCGTTGATTTCGAGGGTTTCGACGAAACTGTCGACTTCAGATAGTTCGGTACCTACCGCGAGTACGACATCGGCATTCTTGAGATATTTCTGGACTTCCCCGCGCACCGTACCGGCACTCAGCGAAAGCGGATGTGAATCATCGATAATGCCTTTGCCGGCGTTACTGCCGATGACAGCCGCCCCGAGTTTTTCCGCGATTTCAGTAATCGCATCGCCGGCTAACCATGCCCCACCACCAACGCAGATCATCGGCTGTTTAGCGGCGCGTAACAGCTCACAGGCACGTTGTATTTTCTTCGCCGTTGGTGCCGGGCGTTCGGGTAGTTCAATGGCTTGCCAGTCGCCGTTAGCCGGCATCGCCAGCACATCAATCGGAATAGCGATGTGGACCGGGCGCGGGCGCTCGCTCGAAAACACGGAAAAAGCTTTAGCAATCAGGCCCGGAACTTCCTCGGGCGTCATCGCGGTCGCGGAAAATGCCGTTAGCGGAGCGGTAGCGTCGGTAAGGCCGGGGACTTCGTGCAGGCAACCCCATCCTTTACCGAGCGTATAGCTGGCGCAATCACTGGAAAGCAGTAAAACGGGAATGCTGTCGGCATAAGCCTGGCCGATTGCAGTGAGCGCATTAGTAACGCCGGGCCCGGAAATGACCAACGCAACCCCGGGTCGACCCGAAGCCCGCGCGTAGCCGTCGGCCATAAAACCGGCGCCCTGTTCATTGCGTGCCTGTACGTGGCGGATCTTGCTCTGGTTAAGGCCCCTGCAGAATTCCAGGGTGTGTACCCCAGGTATGCCGAATAGCGTATCGACGCCGTAGGCTTCGAGTAGTTTTATCGTTGCCTCGCCGACATTGAGTTCGCTGCTGTCGTTCATTGTCACTCTCTAGTTTAAAGCAGAAATAATTTTTTCACCGATCTGGTCGGTGCTGGCATTGCCGCCAAGGTCTGCACTCATGACACCCGCCTGCAGGCAGCGGTCGACTGCGTTTTCGATTCGCTGCGCCAGGTCTTTGCGCTGCATACTGTATTCAAACAGCATTGCCACGCTCAAAATAGTGCCGATCGGATTGGCAATGCCCTGGCCGGCGATATCGGGCGCGGTGCCGTGCACCGGCTCGTATATTGCCGGCCTGCCGGGGTTCAGTCCATGTAATGAGGCCGAGGGTAGCATGCCCAGCGAGCCTGCATAACTCGCGACCAGGTCCGACGCCAGGTCGCCAAATATATTGTCGGCGATGACAACATCGAACGTGGTCGGACGCTGCATCATTTGATAAAGCGCATTATCGGCATATAAATGTTCGAGTTCGATATGGGGGTAGTCAGCACCCACTTCACTGACGATTCGGCGCCACAGAATCCCGCTTTCCATGACGTTTGACTTGTCGATAGAGGTGACCTTAGCGCGCCTTGATCCGGCGACTTCGAATCCCGTCACCGCCAAACGCCTGATCTCTCCGCTGGTATAAAAGTTCGCGTCGTAGGCCTGGAAACTGCCGTCTGCAAGTTCATCAATACCCCGCGGGGTACCGTAAGGCAAACCACCGCAGAGTTCCCGCAGTACCAGGACATCCGCGCCGGCAACATTTTCCGGCTTGAATGGTGTGCGTGACAGCAGCGATTCGTAAGCGCGCGACGGGCGCAGGCAGGCGTAGGTTTCGAGCTCCTCGCGCATGCGCATCAGGCCGTCGCGCTCGGCCGGGGTCGCGCCTGGTGGCGGCAGGTTATCCCATTTGGCGCCGCCGGCTGCACCGATTAACAATGCGTTTGATTGTTTCGCGGCGGCGACGGTTTCATCGCGGCAAAAGGTGCCGTACTTGTCCCAGGCGGCACCGTGCAGCAAGTCGTGATTAATCTCGACATCGATCTGTTCGAGCTGGCAAAGTCTTTCAAAAACGCGCAGCGCTACCGACACCACTTCCGGCCCGATACCGTCCCCGGGTAGTACCAGTAGTCTGAATGGATTAGCCATACGATTAGCCCAGCTCGTCAGGTCGCTAGCTTATAGCCGAATTCGTGCGAGGTAAATCCGGATTTACAACTTTTGCAAACAGTCGAGATAGGCGCTCTCGTCAGGCTCCTGGTTATTGCGCTGTGCGTTCCAGAGCGCCTGCCCGAGACACTCCATCATGGCGTGCTCAGCCTGATGCTGCCCTTTGTTGGAAAGCAGCTTTTGATGAATGGCCCTGATCCCCGGGGGGCGATCTATTGTGGTCTGTTCGCGCAGTGCGATATGCATGCCCATGTGCAGGAAGGGATTTGTCTGACCCTGATCCGGCGTAAATTCCTGCTGCTTGATTTCGTCGTCGACTTCAAGCAGCGCGTGGTACTCGGGGTGAATCTCGATGACCTCGGCAATCATGGCTTGCATCGGTTCGAGCAGCTCTTGCCGCTGCATTTTTTGCCATACATCGAGGTAAACCTGGCGTACTTCATCGCGCGACTGAAACATGCTCAATTCTCCAACTCAATGTTTTTCTGCTTGAATTCGCACAGGTCCTCGATAACGCAGCTTCCGCAGCGTGGCTTGCGCGCGATGCAGGTATAGCGACCGTGTAGTATCAGCCAGTGATGAGCGTCCAGCTTGAACTCGTCTGGAACGAACTTGAGCAGTTTCTTTTCCACCACGAGCACATCCTTGCCTGGCGCGATGCCGGTGCGATTGGAGACACGGAAGATATGCGTATCGACTGCAATCGTCGGGTGACGGAAAGCGACGTTTAATACGACGTTTGCTGTTTTACGTCCAACGCCTGGCAGCGCTTCCAGTGCAGCCCGATCTTCAGGCACCTGCGAGTTGTGTTGATCGATCAGGATCCGGCAGGTTGCAATGATGTTTTTTGCTTTGGAATTAAACAGTCCGATGGACTTGATGTATCGTTTCACGCCAGCTTCACCGAGTGCAAGCATCTGCTCCGGGGTGTTCGCTTTCGGGTACAGTTGTGTGGTGACCTTGTTGACGCTGACATCGGTCGCCTGCGCCGACAGCAGGACTGAAATCAACAGCTCGAAATTTGAACCGTATTCGAGTTCTGAACGCGGTTGCTTGATGTGCTCGCGCAGACGCGAAAAGATTTCGTAACGCTTTTGCGGATTCATACCGTGCCGGGTACCGGTTCGATCGTCTCCTGTTTCTCCTGGGGGCGTGCATCCAGCCAGTTCTTGGCGACAATTAGGATCGCCAGGCCGAAAAAGGCCCCGGGCGGTAATACCGCGAGCAGAAATCCGGGATAGTCCTCGTTAAATTCGATTGTCAGCATCTGGGCACCCTCACCAAACATGAGATCAGCGTTAGCGAACAGGGTGCCAAAGCCGATAATCTCGCGCAGCGCTCCCAGTAATGCCAGTACCAGCAGGAAGCCGAGCCCCATCATCAGGCCATCGAGTGCGGCAGGACCCACGGCGTTACGCGAAGCGAAGCCTTCCGCGCGTCCGATGATCGCGCAGTTGGTGACGATAAGCGGGATGAATATGCCGAGCACCAGGTAGAGTTCGTAGAACAGGGCTTGCATCGACAGTTCGATAATCGTTACCAACGACGCGATGATTAACACGAAAACCGGGAGGCGAACTTCCTTGCGTACGAAACCGCGGATTAGCGAAACAATCGTATTCGACAGCACCAGGGTAATCAGGGTGGCGATGCCGAGGCCAATTCCGTTAACAGCGGTGCTGGTCACCGCGAGCAAGGGGCAAAGTCCGAGCAATTGTACCAGCGCAACATTATTGCCCCAGAGCCCGTTTTGTGTGATTTCGCGTTTGTTCGTCATTTCATGCCGGTCAGTTAAAAATCATATCAGCGTTTTGTTGATAGTACAGCAGTGTGTTTCGTACTGCCGCAATCACGGCACGCGGTGTAATGGTTGCGCCGGTAAACTGATCGAACTCACCGCCGTCACGTTTTACACGCCAACCGGATCGTCCGGGATTGGTCAGTGATTTGCCGTCGAAACTTTTGATCCATGGCGATTTCCTGATTTCGACGGCGTCACCAAGCCCGGGTGTTTCAGCATGCTTGATGACGCGAACGCCGGCCAGCTTGCCGCTACTGTAGACACCGACGAGGAGATGTAACTTGCCGTTGTAGCCGTTGGGCGCGATGCTATTGAAAATAGCCGCGACCGGTTCTCCACCAAGGCGAGCGCGGTAAACAATCGAGACTGTGTCAGTACCGAGCAACGTGGACGAGGGTAGTTCCAGCGTGTCCGCTACAATATCGTTGTCGAGCTTGTCGCTGGGTAACAGCGCATGCAGATTACGCAACAGCACCTGGCGCTCGTTTTCGATAATACTTTCCCTTGTGCTGTACTCGGTGAGCGCGACCAGGGAGGTACCGGCGACTGCAAATACCCACAGGAATATGCCCGAAATCAGAATCTGCCGACGGCTGATCGTGATCATTTTTCGCCATACACCCGCGGCTGGGTGTAATAGTCGATGAGCGGCACGCACATGTTCGCCAGTAGTACCGCAAAAGCGACCCCATCGGGATATCCGCCCCAGACGCGGATGACATAGATCAGAATTCCAATCAGCAAGCCATAGTAAATGCGACCCCTATCGGTGGTTGCCGCGGTGACCGGGTCGGTGGCGATGAAAAAGGCCCCGATCACGACGGCACCCGAGAGCAATTGAAAAACCGGTGAGGTATAGATTTCGGGGTCAAGCAGGTAGAACAGCAGCGACATTGCGAGTACGGCGCCGAGCAGCGCGGTCGGAATATGCCAGCGAATAGTGCGGGTAAATAGTAACCATAATCCGCCGACAAACCACCAGAACGCTATCCATTCCCACCCCTTGCCGCCATACTCGCCGAATACCGGTGACAGTCGGATTTCACTCACCGTGATACCCTGCGCAACGGCGGTTTTGACCTGGTCCAATGGGGTTGCCGAACTCAGCGCATCCCACTGTTGAATATCGGCGCCGCCGAAACTGTAGGCAAGCGCATCCATCAGGCCTAGATTTTCGCCGCTGACGGAGCCTGGTAAATACCAGGTGGTCATTTCCCGTGGGAAGGAAATCAACAACACCACGTAACCGACCATTGCCGGGTTGAAAGGATTGAATCCGAGCCCACCGTACAGATGTTTCCCGGCCACCATGGTGAAACCGATTCCAACCAGTACCAGCCACCAGGGGGAGTGCATCGGCAGGCAGAGCGCAAACAACCATGCCGCCACCACCGCGCTGAAATCAGTTAGGTGCGGCATGACGGGTTTTGCGCGTAATTTCAGAATGCCTGCCTCGAAAGCCAGCGCTAGCAGCACCGCAAGACAAATGTTAATGATGACCCCGGGTCCGAAATACCAGGCATAAGCAAACGTGCCTGGAAGCAGGGCGATGATGACCTGGATCATCAGGCGTTTAAGCGTATTTCCCTGGGCGACGTAAGGGGAGGAAACGACGACGCTGGTCACTGCGAATCTTCCTGAACCGCTTTCTTGCGCGCCTTAACTCTGTCAAGTGCTGCCTGGACTGGGTCCGCGCTGCCTGTTGTCTCACCGGATTGGGCCTTTCTTTTTTCTAGGGCCTCGCGTTTCAAACGACGTCGTTCTTCGTCTTGCTGTTTTTTCAGCAGCAGTCGTTTTTCCCGGAACTCAAAGCGTCGGCGCGCGTGATCCGATTTAATCTGCATCTTACGCGCCGCACGAATTTCACTTTTGGCGGCCCGGTAATACTGGACCAGGGGGATTCTGCTCGGGCATACCGTGGAGCAGCAACCACATTCGATACAGTCAAACAGGTGAAACTCCTGGGTACGGTCGTAGGCTTTGGCGCGTGCATGCCAGTAAAGCTGTTGGGGTAACAATTGTGCCGGGCAAACCTCGGTACATTTGCCACACCGGATACATTCATCGTGATGCCCCGGCGATTTTGGAATCGTTTCCTCGCGCATCACCATAATGCAGTTGCTGGCTTTGACGATTGGGACCTCGCCACCGGATAACGAAAATCCCATCATCGAGCCGCCCATAACCAGGTGTCTGCTTGCGCTGTCGCGGTAACCACCGGCAAGCCCGATCAGGTGGCTGATGGGAGTACCCAGTCGAACTTCCCAGTTGCCGGGTTGACTGATATTGTCGCCAGTGATCGTGACGATCCGGGAAATCAGCGGCCGGCCCTGTTCGAGGAATTGAGTGATAGCGACGCAGGTACCGACATTCTGACATAAGAGACCGATGTCAAAGGCTAGCTGGCCGTGGGGTACTTCCTGGCCCGTCAGGATCTGGACCAGCTGTTTCTCACCACCCGAAGGGTAAATCGTCGGGATCGATACTATTTCAGTGTCGGGAAGTGGATGCTGTGCCAGGGCTTGTCGCATGGCAGCGATTGCTTCGGGCTTGTTGTCCTCGATGCCAATATATGTGGTTTGCGGTGACAGGATTTGCTGCAGATAACCACTACCGCGAACAATTTCCGCCGCGCGGTGGCGCATCAAGATATCGTCGCAGGTAATGTAGGGCTCGCATTCGGCCCCGTTGATGATCAGGATTTCGATTCCCTGGGCTTTGCCGCGTAAAAGCTTAGGTGTAGTCGGAAAAGCAGCACCGCCGAGCCCGACGATACCGGCCCGACAAATCTGTTCGATTAATGCTTCGGGCGCCAGGCTTTCGGGGTCGTTGATGGCGGGATCGAGCGCCTGGTCTTCGCCATCGACATCAATCACGATGCAGGTATCAGCCTGTCCCGAGGGATGCGCAATTGGGTGACTTTCGATCGCGCTGATCTTCCCCGAGGTGGGAGCGTGTACCGCGGCGCAAATCAACGAGGAAGCGGCGGCGATAGTCTGTCCCTGCAGTACCCGGTCACCCACCTTGACTACCGGTTTGTTGGGATCACCGATGTGTTGACGCAACGGCAGGAACAGACGTTCAGGTAAACTGGCCTGCTGCAATCCGCGATTGAGCGACTCGGCTTTATGCCCGTCGAGCCGAAGACCGCCATGAAAATGGTGCAGTTTAAGCATCCTGAACCAGTTCCAGCTGGTCTGGCGGTGCAGGCCATTTCCAGTCGTCGATGGTTTGCCTGGCAGGAATCATGTCGATGCAATCGACCGGGCAAGGTGGCAGGCAGAGTTTACAGCCGGTGCATTCGTCGGCAATCACGGTGTGCATGTGCTTGGCCGCGCCGAGAATAGCGTCCACCGGACAGGCCTGGATACAAAGCGTGCAACCAATACAGGTTTGTTCGTCAATTACGGCTACCAGTGGAACATCGAGGTGCTCACCGTGCTCGGCGTTGAGTTCGAGCACCTCGGTATCGAGCAGGTCGGCAAGCGCGACAATGGTTGCTTGCCCACCGGGCGGGCACTGATTGATCGGGGCTTCGCCGTTGGCGATAGCCTCTGCATAAGGTCGGCATCCCGCATAGGTGCATTGTCCGCATTGTGTCTGTGGCAACAGCGCGTCGATTTGATCGACGACCGGGTTACCTTCGACCTTGAAGCGGATCGCTGCGTAACCCAGTATCAGGCCGAACAGCCCAGCCATCAGGCTGATGGTGAGAATCGCTAGCAACACGGTTAAGCCTTAACCAATCCGCTGAGCCCCATGAAAGCCAGCGACATGAGTCCGGCGGTAACCAGTCCTATCGCCGAACCCCTGAAAGGTACTGGTACGTCGGCAACATTGATGCGCTCGCGCATGGCGGCAAATAATATCAATACCAGCGAAAATCCAAGCGCTGCGCCAAAACCGAAGATTACCGATTCGAGGAAACTATTCTGTTCCTGGACGTTAATCAGCGCTACGCCCAGCACCGCGCAGTTCGTGGTTATCAGGGGTAAAAAAATGCCGAGCACGTTGTACAGCAGGGGACTGGTTTTGTGCACGACCATTTCGGTGAAATTGACGACAGCGGCAATTGCGATAATGAAGCCGATCGTGCGCAGGTACTCGAGGCCCAGCGGTGCCAGGATCCAGCTGTTGATCAGATAACTCATCACGGCCGATAACGTCAGTACAAAAGTTGTCGCGGCACTCATACCGATCGCCGTTTCCACCTTGCGTGAGACGCCCATGAACGGACAAAGTCCGAGGAATTTCACTAACACGATGTTATTGACAAACACGGTGCCGATTAGCAGTAACAGGTATCCTGACATGAGCGAATTATAAGGCCTGGGACTATTGAAAAATACCGAAATTGACTGAGGTCTTTATTGCACCTGGTGATCGTGCGTTGACCGTTGCGAGAGTCGATCAGTCGGCGAATTCGCCAGGTTCGAGTTTCCCGGCCTGCTCGATGAAGTGCTCGACAGCGATAGTTTTTTTCAGGTGCCAGTTTAGCGAACTGAGGTTGTTCTGGTACCTGGCTGCCGAACTGAAATCATCCAGCATGGCGCGCACCTCGGGGCTTTGCAGGATCGAGGGTAGCGCGATAGGGCTGGCAATCAGGATCGCCAGTATGATGCTTCGGCTGTGTTTTAAATGTGAAATATGGATCAGGTAAAGTGCAACCGCAGCGGGAATGATCAGCAGGTGCCAGCCAAACCGGAATACCGTTTGCGGCCAGTCCGCGGAGAACAGGTAGCCCAGTTCGCTGGCAAAGATCGTCATGAAATAATAAAGCAGGTACACCAGGCATACCGAAGTCACCAGTTGCTTGATTTCCCATCGATTGACCAACAGGCGTTCCAGTATCGATAGCGCGAGCACGAAACCGCCAATGGTCAGTACGTTCTCCCGCAACACGTATTTGAACATTTCACTCCATTTAAAGGTGATATAGGAATTGAGAAAGAACTCCAGACCGCCAATAAAAAGGCAAGTCAACACGAGAATTACCGCCCAGTAGGCATGCCCGAAAAGTTGGCTGCGCCGACTCTTGCCGGGCAGGGGTCGAGTCGCGGAAACCGCTTGGTCGCGCGACAGCAATTGCATCTGAACACGACCGAGTTCAATGTTCAGGGGTAGCTTCTCGGTTACCAGTGAGTCTACCTGCCGTTTGTCGACACGGGTTGGATTTACCTCGGTCAGGTTGACCAGCTCGAGCGAGCTTTCGCCGCAGCAAATTATCTTCAGGTGGTGTGGTGCAACGGTTGGATCCGAGAGGATAATGTCGTTATCCAGCGCGCGCCCGATCGTTGTCACCTCGCTGTTGATTTGCTCGTAGCGGTGTAATCCACGGGTGCTGATTTCGAGTATCAGGGCTTCCATTCGGTTTGCTCCAGGAATCTTTTAATCAGCGGTAAGGTCGATTTGTAATCGACGCCTGTCATGATCAGGGTAATAAAAAATCCCTTGTTGCGGTGTCCAGTCAGCGCCGCGGTGAAAAGGACATCGCTCATGCCCTTGTATTCGACGTACTCGCGCCGGCACAGATTACTTTTCAATTCCTGCGACGCCACTTCAACGAACCAGGTCTGGCAATTAAAGTTGCTGACGATATCCCGATCGATTTTCGAGTCGATTTGATCCTTGTTCAGGTTTTCGTAGAGATTATAAAACTGGATCGGGTTGAGATCTTTCGATTCAAGCCAGAAATACTCGTAGATCAATTCGCCGACGAACTTGTTGTCTTCATCGAGATAAACATGATTTTTATTAGCGCAGCGAATTTGATAGCGCTTGTAGCGGGCAATGGCGCTCAGCTTGGCACTGTTATCCCAGCACCGTACGGTCGGCGAGATGATACCCGGCAGCTTGAACTGGCGCAGATCGAGTTTAGGCCAGTCTCCCTGCATCAGTTGTTCTATGTAATTGGTTTCGTAAGCCAGTACCTGCTGCGCAACCTCGCGTTTCAGATTGGTCTCTGTATCGAAAGCCCCGGTTGCCGATTGTTCGATTAGTTCGTTCAAAAAGCGGGACGGTACGATAAAGCTGATGTCATTGCGTGCCGTGGCAACGTTTATGCCGATGACTTCGCCCTGGTCGTTGAAGGTAGGACCGCCGCTCATGCCGGGATTGAGACTGCCCGAGAAAAGGATGCGACTATCGTCGGTCTGGTTCAGAATGCCGCCGTTGGTGCCAACTGCAATACTCAGTCCGAGATCCAGCGGATTACCCATGGCGTATATCGGCGCACCTCGTGGCGGCAGCGGGCTCATCTTGATGGCTTCACCGATTGGCTTTTCAGCACCCAGCAGCGCCAGGTCGCGGGCGACATCCAGCCCCAGCAGTTTTAGCTCGCCTTCCTGCCCGTCGTTGCCGATGAATGAAATGTAAAACAGCTCGGGTTCGAGGATAACCTGGCCGATGACATGGTAATTTGTGGCTACCTGGCTGCCGTCACCGACAATAAATCCCGATCCAATACTCGATTTTTTCCCGGTTTCGCGATTCAGTACCCGCACCTGGAACACGCGATCCTGGTTGAGCTGGTAGATTTTCTTGGAATCCATCGCGGCCACGGGCGGCGCGACCAGGCCCGCGAGCAAGACACTGACGGCAATTAGACGTGACAACAACTAGCTGACTCGCATTCCTGGTTTGGCGCCCGAGTCCGGGCTCAGGATGTAAAGCTCGGTCTCGCCGGAACCGGCCGCCAGCACCATGCCTTCGGAAATGCCAAAACGCATTTTACGTGGCGCCAGGTTGGCAACCATCACCGTGAGCTTTCCTTCCAGGTCCTCTGGTTGATAGGCATTGCTAAGCCCGGCAAACACGTTACGGGTTTCGCTGCCGATATCGAGCGTGAGCTGTAGCAACTTGTCGGACTTGTCGACGCGTTTCGCGGCGACGATTCTTGCAATCCGGAAATCGAGCCGTGCGAAATCGTCATAATGGATCTCCGGCGCAATGGCTTCGATCGACGGATCTGCCGAACCCTGCTGTATTTTCTGTTCGGTTGCCAGATCCGCTTTGGTGGCCTCGATCATGCGCTCGATAAATACCGGTTCGATTCGGGTCATCAGGGGCTTGAAACGATTGATACTATGGTCCAGCAGGTTATCGCCGAGATTTGCCCAGTTGAGATTTTCGACATTGAGGAATGCCTCGGCCTCGGCGGACAGCCGGGGTAAAACGGGTTTCAGAAGTATGATTAACTGGCGAAAACAGTTCAGGCCGATGCTGCAGACATCCTGCACCTCTGACGCGCGATCGGGATCCTTGATGGTCACCCAGGGCTGTTTTTCGTCGATGTACTGATTGACCTTATCGGCGAGCGCCATGATGTCGCGCATGGCCTTGCCGAATTCGCGGTTTTCGTAGTATTCGGCGATGGTTTCTGCAGCCGACATAAATTGCTGGCTCAAGTCGTCACTGCTGAGTTTTTTAACCAGCTTGCTGTCGAAACGCTTATTAATGAAGCCCGCGCAGCGGCTCGCGATGTTCACCAGTTTACCCACCAGGTCGGAATTGACGCGCGTGGTGAAATCCTCGAGATTGAGATCGATATCGTCGATCCCGGCCCCGAGTTTAGCGGCAAAATAATAACGCAGGTACTCCGGATTGAGGTGCTCGAGATAGGTGCGCGCCATGATGAATGTGCCGCGCGACTTGGACATCTTTTGGCCGTCCACGGTCAGGAAGCCGTGGCAGTAGACAGCGCTCGGCATGCGGAAACCGGCACCATGCAGCATCGCCGGCCAGAACATCGTATGAAAGCGGGCGATGTCCTTGCCAAGGAAATGATACAACTCGGTGGTACTGTCGGCGTTCCAGTAGAAATCAAAGTCGTGTCCGGTCGCTTCGCACCAGTTCTTGAAACTGGCCATGTAGCCGATCGGCGCGTCCAGCCAGACGTAAAAATACTTGCCCGGCGCATCCGGTATCTCGAAGCCCCAGTAAGGCGCATTGCGAGAAATGTCCCAGTCCTTGAGCCCCTCATCCAACCATTCGTTCATCTTGTTGGCGATTTCGGTTTGCACGTGCCCTTCGGCGAACCAGTTCTTGAGCATCTCCTCGAAATCTTCAAGCTTGAAGAAATATTGTTCCGAATCCTTTTCGACCGGTGTTTCGCCACTGACGACCGATACCGGATTCTTGAGTTCGGTGGGATCGTAGGTAGCACCACAGTTCTCACAATTATCACCATACTGTCCGCCTGCTCCACAGTTTGGACAGTCGCCCTTGATGAATCGATCCGGCAAAAACATTTCCGCAACCGGATCATAGGCCTGTGAAATCACGCGCGTGCGAATATGCCCGGCATCTCGCAATTGGGTATAGATATACTCGGCGAAAAAACGATTTTCTTCCGAGTGGGTGCTGTAGTAATTGTCGAATGCAACCCCGAAATCTGAAAAGTCCTGCAGGTGTTCCTTGTGCATACGTTCGATCAAGGCTTCCGGGGTAGTCCCCTCGGCCTGTGCGCGCAGCATGATCGGTGTACCGTGCGCATCATCCGCGCACACGTAAATGCATTCGTGTCCACGCAGCTTTTGAAAGCGCGCCCAGATGTCGGTTTGCACGTACTCGAGCATATGGCCGATATGGATCGGACCATTGGCGTAGGGTAGCGCGCTGGTGACCAAGATCTGGCGGGGTTTGGAACTCATCGAATGGGCTGGCCTGGTTAAAGCAGCGTATTTTAGGTGTTAGAGTACAACTCTGTATAGAACATTCACATAAAAACTAAGTGATATTTATTGACCGGCTCGGGTAAAATGCGCGCTCGGCACTGAAACCTCGACGCAGACAAACACACATGGCAATTGATAAATCGCAGATTGAAGCAAAACTGGGCCAGGTGATAGATCCCTACATGGAAACCGACCTGGTCACGAGCAAGGCCGTCAAATCGATCGAGCAATTCGGGGACAACTGGACAATACAGATCCAGCTTGGCTACCCGGCAGCGGGCTATTTCGATACCCTGAAGCAGGAAATCCTGAAGACGTTAAGCGAAATCGAGGGTATTGGCGAAGTCGAGGTAAACGTTACCAACCAGGTTAAATCGCACGCGGTACAGCAGAATCTGAAACCGCTGGCGGGTATCAAGAACGTGATTGCGGTTGCCTCCGGCAAGGGCGGTGTCGGCAAATCCACAACCGCGGTTAACCTGGCACTTGCACTGCAGGCAGAAGGCGCTAGCGTGGGCATTCTCGATGCCGATATCTATGGACCCAGTATCCCGCGCATGCTCGGTTGCAAGGGGCAGCCCGAATCCTCAGACGGCAAAAGCCTCGAGCCCATGATTGGGCATGGCATTCAATCGATGTCGATTGGCTACCTGGTCGAGGAAGATACCCCGATGATCTGGCGCGGGCCGATGGTTACCCAGGCGCTCGAACAATTACTCAATGACACTCGCTGGAATGACGTCGATTACCTGATTATCGATTTGCCACCCGGCACCGGTGATATTCAACTGACGCTGGCACAGCGCATTCCGGTCAGCGGCGCGGTAATCGTTACGACCCCACAGGACATCGCGCTGCTCGATGCGCGCAAGGGATTGAAGATGTTCGAAAAAGTTGAAGTACCGGTGCTCGGGATTATTGAAAACATGAGTATCCACATCTGTAGCCAGTGCGGACATAGCGAACACATTTTTGGTGAAGGCGGCGGTGCGCGCATGTCGGAAGAGCACGGTGTCGATTTGCTCGGCTCGCTGCCGCTCGATATCCATATTCGCGAGCAGGCGGATAGCGGCAATCCCACCGTGGCCGCGATGGCCGATAGCCAGATTTCGACGATCTACCGCGAAGTTGCGCGCAGGACCGCGGCCAAGCTCGCCACCAAGGCGCGCGATCACTCCGCTGCATTCCCCAACATCGTCATCCAGAACAACTGATCCTTCGCTCCCGCCTCTACATTAGTCCGGAGGTGGCTTGCCGAAAGCTGGGAATGAGCTTAGAAGTTGCCGCTCTGGTAATCGATGAAGGCCTGCCGCAGCTCGGGCGCGGTATTCATGACAAACGGGCCGGCACGTGCCACTGATTCGTTGAGTGGTTTACCCGCAATCAACAGGAAGCGACTTTCCTGATCCCCCGCAAGCAACGAGACCAGGTCGCCTTTGCCAAGCACTGCCAGTTGATCACGGCCGAGCCTGAGTTGATCTTCAGCGTTGTCTTCGAGCTCCAGCTCGCCTTGAATGACGTAGACAAAGGCATTGTGGTCAGTAGCCAGGCTCTCATCGAAGCGGGCGCCCGGTTGTAAAATCACGTCAAAATAAACCGGTTCAGTCAGCGGCTGGCTGACCGGACCCGTCGTACCCTGCGCGGTAACACCGCTGATCACCTTGACTGTGGCGCCATCCCTGGATTCGGTCGGAATATTCGCGGCATCATGCTCCTGGTAAGCTGGCTTGTCCATTTTGTGCTCACCAGGCAGATTGATCCAGAGCTGGAAGCCTTCGAGCAGGCCATCCTGTTGCTCCGGCATTTCAGAATGCACGATACCCCGGCCTGCCGTCATCCACTGTATGCCACCGGGTTCGATGACGCCTTCATTGCCGGCGTTATCCTTGTGACGCATGCGACCGTTGAGCAGGTAGGTTACGGTTTCAAAGCCTCGATGCGGGTGGGGCGGAAAGCCGGCGATATAATCGTCGGGATCATCCGAACGGAAGGCATCAAGCAGCAGGAAAGGATCGAGGTCCATCAATGCGGGTTGCCCGATAACGCGCACTAAATCCACCCCTGCGCCGTCGGTTGTTGCCTGACCGGTAATCACCTGTTGAACTTTTCGTGTACTCATGAGCTTGCTCCTAGGCTGCCAGGGCCGGATACTTTTGTTCAATTTCCGATATCGCCCTGGCAAAGCTGGCCTCGGCATCGACGTTCATCTGGTCGGCGCCGATGATACTGATATCGTCGATGCCGATGAAACCAAATACCTGCCTCAAATATCCGCTGACAAAGTCTACCGGGCTCTCAAGTGGCACGCCACCCGTGGTAATAATGATATCCACGCGTTTATCCTCGAGTAGCCCCACGGGCCCATTACTGCTATAGCGAAAAGTGACGCCGGCGCGGCATACCAGGTCGATCCAGGCTTTAAGAGTTGCTGGAACGCCGAAGTTATACATCGGTGTTGTCAACACGATATGGTCAGCCCACCTGAGTTCGTCGATGAGCTGGTCCGAAAACGCCAGTCGCGCCGACTGGTTGGTGTCACGATCGTCCACTGCGGTAAAATTAGCCGCTACCCAGTGATGATCTATGAAAGACAGATCCTGGTTCAGGTCTCGAACACGTGTTTCAATCGGAAGAACGTCCTGTTGCAGCTGTCCCAGCAAGCGGTCACCCAGTTTTCGACTGCTTGAATCCGCAGGGTTGGCGCTGGCATCGAGTCTTAAAATTCGTTTCGAACGATGCATGATTAAACCCCCCGTAGTTTCAGTCCAGGATTGAGGGCCCAGTCCCCCGGACCCTGTGCAATCAATACCAGGAATCCACCGATAAGACCGATATTTTTCATGAATAGAATCATTTGCATCTGCTGGCTGAAGTCACTATGGAACAATAAACTGGCCAGCAACGTAAAACCCGCTAGCATCAGGGCGACAACTCGAGTTTGGAAGCCCACCAGGATCGCGATTCCACCCACTATCTCGAGCGCAATCACTGCTGGCAGCAGCAGGCCGGGCAGGCCTGCCGATTCCATATAAGCCTGGGTGCCCGTATAACCGGCGCCGAGTTTGCTGAATCCGGCCATGATAAAGACCACCGCCAGCATGATTCGGCCGGTAAGCATGGAAATGTTGGTTAAATTTTTAGAATTCATTTTACTTGCCTCGTAGTCGTTGATATGGGTATTATTATTGTTCTAAATTATTAATAAACATCGAAATTATTAAAACAATGTTCCGAAATTGAGAACAATATGAATCGACTGGAAGAACTTGAAGCATTTGTTGCGGTGGTTGATTTTCAGGGCTTCAGTAATGCGAGCGACAAACTTGGCCTTGCCAAGTCGATGGTGAGCCGACGCGTCAGCGAGCTCGAGCGGCGGCTTGGCGTACAATTATTGCAACGCACGACAAGACGCCAGTCACTAACCGATGCAGGTCGTGAATTTTATCAGCGGGCGACCCAGATACTCGACGACCTGCATGAGGCAGAGCAGGTCGTTGCCGATTCGCAGTGCGAGATCTCGGGAAAAATAAGGCTTGCGCTGCCGCTTGGCTTCGGTGTCAGGCAATTGGCGCAGCCCATCGCCGATTTCCTGGAACAACATCCCGATATCGAGATTGATATTGACCTCAATGATCGCCAGGTCGACCTGGTGCAGGACAATATCGACCTGGCGATACGGATCGGTGACCTGCAGGACTCGAGCCTGATTGCGCGTAAACTTGCGAGCGTCCATTTGGCTACCTGTGCGAGTTCTGAATACCTGAAAAAGCATGGAGAGCCCCGTCACCCGGCTGAACTGGCACAGCACGAAGTACTCGTGTACAGCAATGTTGCCGTGGGTCGGCAATGGTTTTACCAGAAAGAAGGCAAGCAGGTCAGTCCGAGGATGAAATATCGTCTCAGTGCAAACAATGGCGAGTTTCTGGCGGCAGTTGCAAGCTACGGCCATGCAATTGTAAGCGGTCCCCTCGCGTTTCTGCAGGATTATATCGAAGCGGGTCAACTGGTCTCGATACTGAACAGCTATCCGCGCCCTGAAGTTGGCATGTACGCGGTTTATCCCCCGGGTCGCCTGGTCTCGAGAAGAGTCAAGGTTTTCAGCGACACGCTCTATGCATACTTTCGGAAGCGTGCTTTCTGACCGGTGGATTTACGGTTGTCCAGTTTCGCCGGGGGGAAATATCGATCAAGCAGGGCGACCAGTTGTTTTTTGACAAAAGGCTTGGCGATGTAGTCGTTCATTCCAGCCTCGATGCAGGCTACGCGGTCGCCGTCCTGGGTGTTGGCAGTGATTGCCACGATCGGGATGCAGCCGGTTTCCGGGTCCAGCTCGCGAATTCGTAGTGTGGCTTCATATCCGTCCATTTCCGGCATCTGAATATCCATGAAAATCAGGTCAAAATGTTTTGTTTTAACCGCCTCGAGTGCTTCGAGGCCATTGGTGGCAGTTTCAACCTGATAACCGATGCTGTCGAGCATGCGCTCGACCACGATTAGGTTTACCGGCACATCGTCAACTACCAGTATGCGCAGCTGAGCGCCGGTCTGATCGGCCCGAAACTGCTGACCGGGTAGGATCGTAATGGTATCGTCGCGATCTTCGTCGAGCAGGTCCGGGTCGATGCGCGGCAGCGAGATTTCGAACCAGAACTGACTACCTGTGCCCTCGGTACTGGAAACCCCGATATCGCCGCCCATGGTTTCAACTATTTTTCGACAGATTGCAAGACCGAGTCCGGTGCCGCCGAATTTGCGCGAGGTTGACGCATCGACCTGGGTAAAGCTCTTGAACAGCTTGCCGATCGAATCGGACGGAATGCCGGTGCCGGTATCGGTGATTTCGGTTCGCAGCCTGGGATTCTGATCCTCGCCACCGACGCGCATAACCTTGATCGAGACAGAGCCCTCTTGGGTAAACTTGATCGCGTTGCCAACCAGGTTCACCATAACCTGGCGTAACCGGCCGTAATCGCCGATGTAACTGGCGTGCCCGTCGGGCTCGATCTGGTAGCTGAGTTCCAGGCCTTTCTCCCTGGCCTGGGGATTCAGTATGTCGACGACACCCGTAACCATGCTGGCGTACTCGAACTCCGCCTGTTCAAGTGTGATTCGACGCGCTTCCAGTCGCGAAAGGTCGAGAATATCGTTGATGATTCGCAACAGCGCAGTACCCGAATCCTGGATGATCTCGGCGTAATGTTTTTGCTGATCATCCAGGTCGCTATCGATCAACAGGTCCGTCATTCCGATCACGCCGTTCATCGGGGTGCGGATTTCGTGACTCATGATAGCGAGGAATTCTGATTTTGCACGGTTACTCTGTTCCGCGTCTTCCATGGCCTCGATCAGTTCCTGCTGGGCTTCATGCAGCACGGTAATATCCGATCCGGTGCCGCGATACCCGAGAAAACGGCCTTCGGCATCGAAGACGGGTTTGCCGCTAATCGAGAGCCATACACGGGTGCCATCCTCCTTGTCCCGCGGATGGATAAAATCGCGAAATGATTCCCGGTTTTCCAACGTTCTTATATGCTCGTTGAAGATTTCAAGTGGCATGTTGGGAATGCCGGTTTCAACGCGCGTTTTTCCGAGCAGCTTTTGCGGAGGCACGCCACTCACTGTCTCAAAACTCTCGGAGAAGTAACTGAAGCAGAGATTTTCATCCATCTCCCAGAACCAGTCGGAACCGGACTCGGCAAAGTCATGCAGCCGCTGCTCCTGGAATGCGACATCCGAGCGATGGCTTTCCCCGATTTCTCGCAGCGCGTCGTTGAGCAGGTCGATTGTTTCACCCAGTTCATCGCAGCGGGTATGAGATATGTGGCTTTCGTCAGCCCGCACCGGGTCGAGTTTAGCCTTCTTCAGGCTTTCGTGAATTTCCTCGAGCGGGTAAATCAGGTTGAAAACCACGTATATAAACACGATAGATCCGGCGGTTGCGCAAATGATCAGCGTCAGCCCCAGGATGCGAAAAAGAAATCGATTCAGTTCTTCATTGATTGCAGTGGCATCCATGCGCAGGGCAATGTTGTTTTCGATCCCGAGTTCCGCCCTAGAAAAATATATTTCGTACCTCGGTGTCTGACCCCCGAGATTAATATGGGAAGGTTGAGTTTCGCTCGTCATCAGCGCTAAGGATTCACCGGCTTTTACAAATAGATTTGCGTTGTTGTCGAGGGCGACCGCGCCCACCAGGCGAGAGTCCGACGCAATCAGGTTCACGAGATCGGTTGCGATTGCCGAACTGTCGTGGGTATGATGGGTTAACGCTGCCGATGCGGCAACCCGCGCCAGTTCTCGATAATTGCCGAACAACGACGACTTGTAACTGTGATAGGAGGGGATAACGATGATAAACTCGATCAGTATAATGGCCGCGAAGACAACCAGGAATAACCTGCGCGCGAGGCGAAAGCGCAACATCTGCCCCAGTTTCCTGAACCGTCGTGAAGATTTATGCTGAAATTGAGTTGAAACCACCATCATATTGTTATCGGCAAACCGTCGCAAAGCCTTAAAGCGCGTTAGCAGGGCTTTACCGGCAGTCGAGAGGGATTAATGAGTTTGCCGGGCCCGCGCCAAGGATCGAAACGCCATCGACGCCCGCACCCGGTAGCAGATATACTGCCACTTTTTCAGAGAAAAACCCGTGAGTATTAAATCAGACCGGTGGATACGGCACATGGCGGTGACAGAAGGGATGATCGAACCCTTCGAATCCGGGCAGATCCGGGAGTCCGGAAATGGTCGTATTATTTCCTACGGCACCTCGAGTTACGGCTACGATGTCCGCTGTGCTAACGAATTTAAAATTTTCACCAATATCAACTCGGCGATCGTCGACCCGAAGAATTTCGACGACGAAAGTTTCGTCGATCTGCAATCTGATGTCTGCATTATTCCGCCCAATTCGTTTGCGCTGGCACGCACCGTGGAATACTTCCGCATACCCCGCAGTGTGCTGACAATCTGTCTCGGCAAATCCACCTATGCGCGTTGCGGCATTATAGTTAACGTCACGCCACTGGAGCCAGAATGGGAGGGACACGTGACACTGGAATTTTCCAATACAACCCCTTTACCGGCGAAGATTTACGCCAATGAGGGGATTGCGCAAATGCTGTTCTACGAGTCCGATGAGGTTTGCGAAGTCTCGTACAAGGACCGGGGCGGCAAGTACCAGGGACAGAAAGGCGTGACCTTACCCAAAGCCTGATCGTGGTTTAAGCTTTTTCCAACTGGGTAGTTCGTATCGACAACCTGGAATTTGAAGGTCAAAGCAGGTCGATCATTTTCCAGTTCCTGGCTTGCGCGATGGCTTTCAGGTCCTCATCCGGATTGACCGCCACCGGTATATCAACCAGTTCGAGTAGCGAGATATCGTTAATCGAGTCGCTGTAAAAATAACTGCCATCGAGGTCATGATTGCTGTCGCTGAGCCACTCTTTTAAGACTGTGACCTTGCCCTCCTGGTAGGTGGGGGTACCGAGGAAGCGACCCGTGTAGCGGTTATCGATGATCTCGGGTTCGGTAGCCAGTACCGTCGGCACCCCGAGTATTTGCGCAATGGGTTCGGTAATGAACAGGTTGGTTGCACTGATTATGAGCAATTCATGGCTTCGGGAACGATGACTATCGAGTAAATTAGGGGTGCCGGGTGCAATGATCGGTTTAATCCATGTATCCACGTAGTCCTCGCGCCATGCATGCAGTTCCGCAATGGTGTAATGCGTCAGCGGCTCGAGTGCGAATTCGAGATAGCGATCACTGTCGAGCGTACCGCGCTGGTAATCGCGATAAAAATCCTCGTTGCGAGCACGGTATTCCTGCTCGTTGACGATTCCGGTTTTAACCATGTATTCCCCCCAGAGGTAGTCGCTATCACCGTTTACCAGGGTATGGTCAAGATCAAAAATTGCGAGTGTCATGCTTGAATTCCAATGTCTCAACTTGCTGCGTTCTGAATGTCTATGTCAGAATGGGCGGCCCAGATTCTATACGATTTAAGGTGACCAGCGAAATGATTGACCCGGATGGCTACCGCGCGAACGTCGGAATAATACTGTGCAATAGTGACGGACAGGTGATGTGGGCACGACGTATCGGGCAGGATGCATGGCAGTTTCCACAGGGCGGTATCGCCGTCGACGAAAACCCGATGGACGCCATGTATCGCGAGCTCTGGGAAGAAACCGGTCTGGAGTCCGACCACGTGTCGCTACTGGGTGCTACCGATAGCTGGTTGCGCTACAAGCTGCCAAAACGGTTGATGCGCCGCTGTGAGCCGCGCTGCATCGGCCAGAAGCAGCTCTGGTACCTGCTGCAACTCGAAGCCGATGAAGACAGTTTCAACCTGGGCGCATCCGGCTCACCCGAATTCGATCACTGGGAATGGGTTGAATACTGGTATCCGGTAGAAAACGTCGTCTTTTTCAAACGCCGCGTGTACCAGTGCGCGCTGGCACAACTCGAGTCCAGGTTACCGACGTCGGACGCAGCGACAGACGCCTGAACTTTATCTCCGGGGAATAAATATTGGCATCGATGATACACAGGTTGCAACGTATCGTTCAGGAGGTAAACCGGGCTCCTGATACCGATAGTGCCTTGCTGTTGATAACCGAAAGCCTGATACAGGACCTCAAGGCCCAGGCCTGTTCGATCTTCCTGGCCAAGGAAAGTGATCCCGGTGTGATGATTTTGAAGGCCAGTAATGGACTGAATCCTGCCATTATCGGCAAGGTAGAAAGAAAACTGGGACAGGGATTGATCGGCACCATTGCCGCCCGGGCCGAGGCGATGAACCTGCTCGATGCACCAAAGCACAAGAAATTTTTACTCGTCCCGGATTCGGGCGAAGTCGATTTCCCAGTTCTGCTCGGCGTGCCGATAATCGCTCATCGCGAGGTTCTGGGGGTCATCTCCGTGCAACGCGCGGAAAACGCATTTAATGAAGACGAGGAGGCTTTTTTAACAACGCTCGCTGCGCAACTCGCAACCTCGATCGAGCGCGCCGAGAGCAAGAGCCGCTTCAGCACCGAGTCACCTAGCCATATGATCAAAGGGGTTGCGGGCGCCCCGGGGATGGCGATAGGCGTCGCGATGTTGCTCAACCGCGGCGTTAATCTTGAATCGGTCCCGGACAAGAAAACCGACGACATCGATGGCGAATTGAAAAGCTTTCGGGAAGCGGTGCGCAAGGTTTGCGAAGAGCTGACCGAGCAGGCGGAAAAGATGCGTGCGACGCTACCGGAAGAAGAATGTGCACTGTTCCTGGCTTACGCACAGATGTTGACGGGTGGCTCCCTGATCGACGATACCGAGCAAGGCATCGAGGCAGGTAACTGGGCCCCGTCCAGCTGGCGGGACACGATCGAACAACATGCTTACGTGTTTACGCAGATGGAGGATCGATACCTGGCCGAGCGTGCAAACGATATCCGTGATCTTGGATTACGGGTGCTGCGCAAGTTGATGCTGGAGCAGAGTACTTACCTTGACTTTCCTGATCAAACCATACTGATTGGCGACGAAGTCACCGCCACCGACCTGGCTGACGTACCCCTCGAATGCCTTAGTGGCATTGTCTCTGCACATGGCAGCAGTTCCTCGCATGTCGCGATCCTCGCGCATGCGCTGGGTATTCCGGCGGTCATGGGTGTTCCGAATTTGCCGATCAAGCAGCTCGACGGGATCGACCTGGTTGTCGACGGTTATAACGGATCCGCGTTTATCAATCCGGACAAGTCGATACTCGACGAGTACAGCCAGTACATCGAGGAAGAAGCGGCGATCGAAAAGGACTTGCTAAGTCTCAAGGGCCAGCCCGCGGTGACAACCGACAAACACCAGGTCACGCTGATGGTCAATTCAGGATTAATGTCCGATCACACACCGTCGTTGCGCAGCGGTGCGGAAGGGGTGGGTTTGTATCGGACCGAAATCCCGTTTCAGATCCGCGATCGTTTCCCGAGCGAGGAAGAGCAGTACCTGATTTACCGCACCGTGCTGGAAACCTTCAAGGGAATGCCGGTCGCGCTGCGCACCCTCGACGTTGGTGGAGACAAGCCACTAAGCTATTTCCCGATTTACGAGGCTAACCCGTTTCTGGGCTGGCGCGGTGTTCGCATAACGCTGGATCATCCCGAGATTTTTGTGACCCAGGTGCGCGCCATGATTCGGGCAAATGTCGGTATCAATAATCTTGAGATTCTACTGCCGATGATCAGTAGTAGAAGTGAAGTGGACGAGTCGCTGGTGTTGATCAATCGCGTGCGCGCCGAAATCGAGGAGGAAGTGGGTGAAAAAATATGGCTCCCCAAAATCGGTGCGATGATAGAAGTGCCATCGGCGGTCTACCAGATTGAAGACATCTGTTCAGTGGTTGATTTTGTATCGATAGGCACCAACGATTTGACCCAGTACCTGCTTGCAGTTGATCGCAATAATGAAAATGTCGCCGACCTGTATTCGTCGCTGCATCCGTCGGTACTGAAAGCTATGTGCCAGATCGTGCAGGGTGCGTCGGTTAGCGATACCCCGGTAAGCGTTTGTGGCGAACTGGCGGGCGATCCACTCGGGGTGATGGCTTTACTGGGTATGGGAATTAACAGCCTGTCGATGAGTGTAGGCAGTCTGCTGCGCGCGAAGAAAGTGATTAGATCATTTAGCTACTCTGAATTGACAGAGTCCCTGCAGGAGGCACTTGCCCTGTCGGATGCATTCCTGGTGCGTGAAATGTACGCGGGCAAGCTGGAAGAACGTGGTCTTGGCGGCTTCATCAGGGCCGGTAAGTGAGGCCGCCAAAAGCGGCCTCATCCCGGAAAGTGCGAAGCACTTGTCCGGGATCTTGTTAGGGTGCTGCGATCTCAAGATTCGGGCCTGCCTGCGTAATCTGGCGCAAACCTCAGAACGGTTTGACCACGGCCAGGATGACCACGGCAAACAGCACCAGTACCGGTAACTCATTGAACCAACGGAACCAGACGTGCGAGCGCTGGTAGCGATTACTGGCAAAATCACGGATAATCTTGCCACAGTAAAAATGATAAGCGATCAACAGCACGACCAGGGCCAGTTTCAGATGAAGCCACCACGTCTGGGAAAAAGCTGCCCAGGCGTAGTCGAACAGCAACCAGAGCCCGAAAACTATCGTCAACAGCATCCATGGCGTGATGAATCGGTACAGTTTGGCTTCCATCAGCGCCAGGCGGGCTTTGACAGCTTCTTCTTCGGCCATCGCGTGGTTAACAAACAGGCGCGGCAGGTAAAATATGCCGGCAAACCAGGCCACCATGAATACAATATGAAATGCTTTGATCCAAATCATTAAAGAATCTCTTAGAAAGGTGTGCTAAATGACTGTAAACTGGCGCTTTTTATGTTGCCCAAATACGGTCTATGTATAATGCTGCGTCCATTTTAGCGACATGACCTGAACAATAGAATGATAAAGATTGGAATAATTGGTGGTACTGGGTATACCGGTGTGGAATTGATGCGTTTGCTGGCGCAGCATCCGCATGCCCGCGTAGAAGTTATAACCTCCCGCAGCGAGGCCGGTAATGCCGTTGCTGAACTGTTTCCGAATCTCCGCGGCCTGGTTGACCTGAATTTCAGTGAGCCCGCCGTGGATTCCTACCGGGACTGTGATCTCGTGTTTTTTGCGACACCCAATACAACCGCGATGAACCAGGCCGCGGAATTGCTTGCCGCCGGCATCAGGATTATTGACCTGGCAGCGGATTTCAGGATTAAGCATGTTCCGACCTGGGAACAATGGTACGGCGCGACCCATGCCTGTCCGGAGCTGGTTGACGAGGCTGTTTATGGCTTGCCCGAATTGAACCGCGAGGCGATTCGGGACGCGCGCCTGGTTGCGAACCCGGGCTGCTATCCGACCTCCGTTATACTCGCACTGATTCCGCTGCTGGTTAACCGCTTGATTGAACCCGGATCAATCATAGCCGATTGTAAATCGGGAACCAGCGGTGCCGGTCGTAATGCCAGTATCGGTAAGGGTTTCTGCGAAGTCACTGAATCCGTCAAGGCTTACGCGGTCTCCGGACATCGCCATCTGCCTGAAATAAAAGCAATCCTGCAAACTCTCGATGCGGAAGCCGATCTCGTATTTACTCCGCACCTGATGCCGATGATTCGCGGCATTCACGCGACCGTTTACGCCGATGCAAGGGATTCGGCGGACCCGGTGCAGAGCCTGTACGAGGATTATTACCGCAGCGAACCTTTTGTTGACGTGATGCCGGCGGGCGCGCATCCTGAGACCCGCAGCGTCCGCGGTTCCAATATCTGCCGCATAGCGGTACATTACCTAGAGGCTGCCAACAAGTATGTCGTGCTGTCGGTAGAGGACAATCTGGTAAAAGGTGCAGCCGGACAGGCAATCCAGAATATGAATCTGATGTTTGGCCTGGATGAAACTGCCGGGCTTGACGCCGTGGGGATGATGCCTTGAGTAGCCTGCATAAAGGATTTCAGGTCCGGCAACACCGGCCCTGGGTGGTTTGGCTCACGGTCGTATTGCTGGTTCTGATGATGGCGATGTTTTTTTACCTGGGTCGGGACTATCAATCCTATGAACTGGAGCAAGTGCAACTCGAGCGTGAAACCCTGGTCAGTCGCATTGCCGAGCTCGAAACTCGTAACCATAACCTGTTGCAGAAAAACGCACATCTCGACGGTAGCAGCAAGATCGAGCGTGATGCCTACGAACTCGCCAACCAGGAGTTGATAAAATTGCAGCAGGAGCTGTTGGCGCAAAAGGAAGAACTGGCGTTCTACCGTGGCATCGTGTCTCCCAAGGATGCCGCTTTAGGTGTTAACCTGCAGTCCTTCGTAATGCGAAAAAAGAACAGCCAGAACCAGTATAGTTATAAAATGATTCTGACCAAGAGCGGCAAAAGTACCAGGAAGATCAGTGGCGGCGCTGATGTCCGCATTCGTGGAGAGACGGCGGGTGGCGTCAGCGAGTTGAAATTAATTGACCTGGCCCTTGAAAATTCGGGGAAAGTCACCAAGTTTTCATTCAAGTACTTCCAGGTTTTTGAGGGTGACATAGCCCTGCCCGAAGATTTCGAGCCTTTCGAGGTTGAAATAGGCATCAAACCAACTACAAAGAAGGTAAAATCATTTTCGGAAACAATTTCATGGACGCAGGTACTGTCCGAAGGAGTATAAATGTTTGGTAGAAAGAAAGGTTTTAGCGCAGCTCGGATAGATACACTCGTCGGCCAGGGCACCGAGATTAACGGTGACCTCGTTTTTTCGGGTGGTCTGCATGTCGATGGCACTATTAATGGTAACGTGGTTGCCGAGCAAGGCAGTACCGCTATCCTCATCCTCAGTGAATTTGGTTGTATCGAGGGCGAAGTCAAGGTGCCCAACATGGTGCTTAATGGCGAGATCGTCGGTGACGTCTATGGCTCGACACGCGTCGAACTGGCGCCCAAATCGAGGATCAAGGGCAGCGTTTACTATAATCTGATCGAAATGGCGATCGGCGCCGAAGTCAATGGCGGCCTTGTGCACCAGCCCCAGGGTGAACAGTTGCCGAAGCGCCTCGAAGACAAATCGAACAATCGTGAAGGCAATAACAATCACGGCAGCAATAAGGTTGAACCGGTAGCCGATAATTAACTCTAAGTGGTATTATCGATCGCCTGAAGCGCAGTTTTAACGAGTAACGCTATGGAAGTAATCATCGACGCGAATTTTGGCATGGCACTGGGACCCGCTTCCGGTGACGTTCTGCTTGAATTTTCTGATTCCGCGGTCAACAAGCTCAAGGCGATCCAGGCCGAGGAAGGCAATCCCGACCTGATGCTGCGGGTGTCGGTCTATGGCGGCGGCTGCTCCGGATTTCAGTACACCTTTTCGCTCGACGAAGAAGTTAAACCGACTGATAAAACCGTTGCAAAAGACGGGGTTACGCTGATTATCGACCAGAAAAGCTACCAGTTGCTGGCAGGTTCCGAGGTCGACTATCGCGAGGGACTCGAAGGCGCGATGTTCGTTGTCAACAATCCGAATGCAACCTCGACCTGTGGTTGCGGCGCGTCGTTTTCGATTTAAACAGCAGCCCCTAACTATCCAGTTCGATCAAAATAGCTTCGGCGTTCGCCCGAATCGTCTCGTCCGGATCGTAGCGCGCCTGCATTAGATACGAAATTGCGCTTATGCCACCAATATCACCCAGCGCATTGACCGCGTGATGCCGGATCAGCGTATCCGGGTCGGATAAAAGTCCCGCCAACGCAGGCACCGCGGTTTCGCTCTCGAGCTCTGCGAGTGCCTCGATCGCAGCCACTCTGACTTTGCGGTATTCATCGTATAGATAAGGCTCGATACTGCTCACCACCGATTCATCTTCCTGTAGCGCCAGTGCCTCGAGCACTGCGATGCGCAATTGAGGATTGGAGTCGTTCAATGCTGCCGACAGCGCTGGAATGTTATGCTGATTGGTCATATCCCCCAGCGATTCAATCGCGGCGAGGCGGATCACCGGATCGTCGTTGGACAGCATCGGCGAAAGCTCACTGGAGGCTGTATCCGTGGATTGATTCTCCAGCGCTTCGATCCGGGCAAGCTCCGGGTAGAGAATCAGTGTCCAGTCCGCCGCTTGCGTTGCCGGCGGTGAATCAGTCATGGATTCGGGCTTATCCCGCTCGATCAGCAGCGATTCATCTAAATCGACCGATTCAGGTTGTTCGCGCTCGATACGGAAAGCGGTTTGCGGCTGGCTGATCGCCGTTAAATCCTGCTTGTCAGGTAGCCTGCCGCTTATTGGTGCCTCGCCCCGGTAGCTATCCGGAGCCAGCAGCAGCATCAGGCAGGCGACAATCGTGATAAACGTTAACGCTGTAGTTTTGACTGTGTCCATATCGGTTAATTTATACCAAAATAGATCCTCTCCCTTGCGGGAGAGGACTCGAAGTACCTATTAGAGCTAAATCACTTCAAAACAACTTTCGACTGCTGTTTTATTGCCATTTTCCTCCCTGGCAAGAATTTCAAACTTCCATTCGCCGGTTAGCGCGATATAACCATCGGGAATTGTCAATGAAGTTGGGCGAGGTTCGTCGTCATCAAAAGCCGGTAGTATGGTGCTCATAACTTCATCACCGTCGTCATTTTCAACCACT